>Ga0302280_1001033_pt1 | contig 23806 bp, 68 predicted proteins | sample III_Fen_E1_1_FD_198771 | JGI IMG/M metagenome (GOLD analysis project Ga0302280, IMG submission 198771) | Peat permafrost microbial communities from Stordalen Mire near Abisko, Sweden - III_Fen_E1_1 | ecosystem: Environmental > Terrestrial > Soil > Wetlands > Permafrost | place: Sweden: Abisko... | reverse complement strand
TTGATTACCATTTACTGTTTAGATGAAGATATCGCGCCGGAAGAATACGAGGATTACGCTGTTAATTTGTTGAACTATTTTTATTCGGAAAACTAATGCGACGACTCACCAAAAAGCTGAGACGGGAGGTTTGGGAACAATTCATTGACCAATTTCCTGATTTATCCAATAAAGAATTAAATATTTTAATTGAAGACGTTTGGAAGCAAATTAAAGAAGAAGATAAGAAAAATGAATCGGCCATACATGTTTCAAGTTAAATATCAAGAATGGAAAGACGGCAAAATTGGCTGGACGGAATGGATAGACAGTCAAAATTTTCCTTCATTAAACGAAGCGCGGGCTTATAAGCGAGAATGTCAGAAAATTAATAAAGAAAATAGTCAATCCTCATTTTTCCAGTATCGTATTATTACATTAATTGAGAAAGTTTGTAGATGAGATTGAAAACCGAGCGAAACGGAGACAAAAGAATTAAAAAAAGATTTTTAATATTCCCCAAAACTATTCTAGGGGAAACTCGTTGGTGGGAATTTGCGCAATGGGAACAAGAACTTATCGTTGATAGAGAAACCTTTTGGATAGATAATTTTTGGATTGATTAATTATGATGATTTGTTTATATTTACTGTTTAATTATTTACTTTTGTGCTTTTTTGGCGCTTTGGGATTCGTGGCCCTTTTTCACATAACGATAGCTCTCATTAGAATGATAGAGGATAAATGAAAAAGTATTTAGTAGAAATCACTAAGACGATTCAAGTAGATGCGAAAGATATTCGAGAAGCTCATCTTGTTGCTTTGTTGAATTTGCGAATGGCCGGACGAACACCCATTGAATCAAAAATCAACCGCTGATGAGGCTTACGAGGAGTTATTTAAATTATGTTTATAGTATTACTATTTTGGTTTTGTTTTGGGCTATATTTTCTTAAAGACTATCGTTTTCCCAAAGATTGCGGGCGGCTCTTTCCTTACATGATTTTCTTCGTGTTCTGCGGGCCACTATCGGTTCTTTGCCTTCTCCTATCCTATGCGGGCGTAGTTCGTTTACAATTTTGTTATAGGGAATAATAGTGATATGGCTGTTGAGAGTTTAACTAAGGCAAGAAAATTAGCAAAGAAAGAAAAGAAATGATTTTTCAATTAGGAGAACAGACAAGAGATGTTTCTTGTGGGGATATGGTAACAACCTGCGAATTTATTGGTTATATTCCCGTTGATCGATATACCCCTCACAAACTTTTGTTCTACGACCTAGTTTTCAAATGTTTTAGATTATGTGAATGGAAAAAGTCTCTCGCCGGAAAAACTTATTTAGACGGATGGAATTGTGCGAATAGTATATCGGAGTTATTAAAGAAATGAGCCTGTGGTATTGTGAAGAACATGGATTGGTCGGGCCGGAAGCTTGTTGCGGCAAAGCATCTGTAGCCCGAATAGAAGCAAGCAATCCCGATCCTCTAGCGGCGGGATATGTTGAATTTTCCAAAGCCTACGAGGCTATTGGAAATGACTTGTTTAAAATGGAAATCAAGGTCACGCAAAATGAAATGAGGCGCATGATCGAAGAACCTTGGCTCCGAAATATATTGGAGAGAAAATGAACGATCTAAAAAAACTAACCGAAGGAATGGTAAAGAAGGGAGGGATCAATCTAGGCCCGATTCCTCCAAGACCAGCGCCGCCCAAGGGTCAAGGAGGAGGAGTGGGAGCGTGTAAGGAGCTAGAACTAGCTAAGCTTCAATCCGCTTGCTTTACCATAGGATTGATTTATCCTTTCTTAACTAAACCCGTCAACGGCAATTTTAATGAAGAATTTGAGGCGTTGATTGATAAGTATTGTAAAGGTTTCCAAGAAAATAGCCCCCTGTAAAAATTCAGAATATGTATGTAAAGGGTTCTAACTAAATCGCTTGGGATAATAAAACTAGGCGCCCCCCGGCGCGCGCGAAGCTTTAGCCATGTGAATGATTGGAAAAAGGGGTAGGATGCCGCGCTTGAATCGTTTAGCCACGGCAACCTTTCCCCGCGTTAGATGGTCAGGCAATCGGATTAATAACATATCCTATAATCTCACCCCTCGCGATCCTTCGCTCTAGCGTTTGGATAATGGGCGCTAAGGAAAGCCCTTTCGTGCACATATCAAAAAGCATGCCATCTGTCCAATAGATTCTAACTTTATTCATAAGACACAATGCGCGTTAGTCACCTCCGCGCGTGTTTGTTTGTTTGTTTAGATTGCCATCGGCTCGGCGTCCGACAAGTCAGACAACGCGCAAATGAACTCGCTAGGCTTGCTCTGAGGCTGTACCGTGATGGCTTTGAAGTAGTGCGCCGTACCAATGACAGCTTGGACACACTTGGCAAATCCGCTTGCAATGCGACCCTTGGCCTTGTCGCGCTCGCTGGTGCCATGATACAGGCAAAGCGCCAGCAATCCGCGAATGAAATGCTTACGCGTCACAAAGAATTCGCAATAGGTAAAGCTAGGCTCATACCATTCCGGCAACTCTGTAATTGCGTGGAAGTTATAGAGCAAGTTAGTCGCTTGCTCCACTTGGCTTGAGGTACCTTCGATAACCAACTTAAGACGATTGCCCGACGGGTGAAGCGCGATAGATGCGCCAGTGATTCGATTAATGATGTTTTGCATATGTGATTGTGTTTACTAACGTTGCGTTGTGATGAATGAGAATAACAAGAGACAAGAGATGACGGTGAGAAGCATAGCGGTCTAGTCCGGTATGTCCTCGGTGGATACGTCACCATTAAACGTTGCGCCGATATCGCCGCGCGTTGCGCCATTCGCAAACACCTTGTCGCGGTTAAGGTCAAAGATGTCATAACCAAGCGCCCGCAATGCCTCATGCCGCGATTGCAGGTTGCTCCAATCAATCGGAGTTTCCACCTTGGAGCGCAAGGCAAGCTCGGTATCGGTGGATACTGGCGTGCGGTTGCGACCTTGGCTTTGCAAATAAGCCTTGTTGGCGTCTGCGTTGCCATTAGACGCGACTTGTACGCTAGGCGCTACGGTGCGACCATACTTAGCTTCAAAACGCGCTACGAGCGATTCTGCGATGATTGCGGCATTATCCGCTTGCGCTTGCGTCATGTCCTTACCGATAATGACCGACAAGGTGAGATTTAAGTTAAGATTCATTAGTTTGTTAGGTTGCGAGTTTCGCCGTTAGTTACTTCCGGCTAACTCTAGATTGCCTAGCGAGTTGCTGCTTTCTTGGCCTTTTGCTTAGCTTCCAAGTCCGCGAGGTATTTCGCGCCGGGGGGAGTGAGGCGCTTCTTACCCGCCTTAGTGTCAACGTAGCCAAGCCCGGCAAGCCATTGCAGGCGATACGACGTTTCCTTACTCGGCTCGCCTCCGCAATGAGAAGAGATTTCATTGACCTGCTTTCCGTTGGCATCGATGCCGAGAAAGCGAAGCGTTTTGATGTCGTTGACGCAAAGACCGCCGGGGAAACGCTTGTACGTCTTGCACATTTCCTTGGCCTTTTCAACCGTGATAGTCGGGCCGGAGTACATGCATTCATCTTTTACGAGATGATCCACCGCGCGACCATTAGGCAAAACGCGATCTGCGAGGTATTCAATCGCTTCCGGCGTGATCTTGAATTCCTTCGCCCAAAAGGAAGCTTTGAATTTGATAAGATCAATAACCTCCTTGCGCGAGTAAGGCACGAATTGAATAGACGTTGCGCGACCCGTTGATCCAAAGATTGCGGAATCGAGCAAGTTCTCGTTGCTGGCAAATATCCACAGGTGCCGCTTGCGGTCAACGGTGAAGCGAAAGTCGCCGTGACGGATTTCTTTCGTCATTGCGTTGCCAAGCTCAAGAATGGGCTTAAGGAAATTAAGCACTTTCTTCGACAAAGCGTGCGCTTCGTCAACAAAGATCAAAACGCGCTTGTGTTCAATCTCCACAAGCATATTGATCAAGTTAGGAAGCGTGGTTGCCGCGTTGATTTCGACATAATTGAATTCGTCGCGTTCGCCAAGGGCATTCGCTTGTCCCTCGCTTGCCTGCTTAAGCCATTTGGCAAGCATTTCCGCCGCGTTAGTCTTGCCTAGTCCGGCATAGCCAACAAAGCCAAGGCAGGGAAGCGGGATGTTCCGCTCTTCCGCGACGGCATTGCAAACGTTTTCCGACATCCGGCAAAACTCCTGTTGTCCGATATATTCTTTGGTGAACTTCATAGTTGTTTCTTTCGTTAGTTGTTTGTTTGTTTCTGGCGTTTTTACCAGACTACAGCCTAGCGGATTAGACTAGGCTGAAATCTGACTAAAACAAAGCCATTACCGCCAGCGATAGAATAACAATCGCTTGCGAGATGATGACTTTGACGGCGAGTGATAGGGAATCAATTTCGCGCATGATGCCTTTAGCGTGAAATGTGAACGTGCGAGGCTTGCAATAGATGCAAGCAATATGGAGTGCAATGCGTTGTGACATGATGTTTTCCTTTCGTTTGTTGGTTATCTAATCTCTAGCTAAGACAATCTCTTGTGTTTCCCTCTCTACTCTCTTTTTCGCGATTAATTTAATGAGAGTAAAAAAGGTAAAGGGGAGACGCAAGATTGCAATTGCCCTAGCTGGAAACTAGAGGCTAGCGAGATTTGACCGCCTCGCTAGCCTGTTTCGAATATCGCATTGCCCTTTGCGCTACTTAATGACCTGTCTAGAGTCTTTAGCTTGCCACTCTAGCTTGTCTCACATTAATTGACGCATACTCTCTTGCGAGTGGTAAAGTTTACCGTTTTACCATCGTGATAAACTCTAAAAGTTTACCAGTGCTTTTCCGTTGCAGATACGTGCTATCAGGTTAGCTCACCGCGCTTTTGTTTTTTGCCAGCGCCTAGCGTTCGACCAACGTTGCTAGAGTAAGGCATAAGCTACAGGCAAGCAAGCGAATTTTTTATAAAATTGCAAATAAGTTATAAACCCTTGCAACGATAATATAATAAACTTGTTTGTTAGTTTGTTTGTTTGCGCCTTATATAAGGCAATGCGGAATAAGCCGCTAAGGAAAGTTCCATGCCAATTTGTTTAATAAATAAACTTGTAATCTAACTGGCTTTTTTTATACAAAGTGGTCAAAAGCTATCCATAGCACAATCGAGCGCAAATAGGTCTAGAAACGATTAGACCTAGCGACTAGTACGACCATAGCGCACGCTTTTAAAAAAATAGTTTTAATTAATTATAATAACAATTACTTACAAAAGAAATTGCCCGCTTAAAAGCTAACAAACAAAATGCCCTATAAGTCAACGTGGCGATCCGGTCGGCTAAATATTAGCAAATATAAACAATTAAGCTGTAACGCTAAAGCCCGCAGCGGGTTTTGTTCACGCGGCTGAACAGTTGCCCCGGGTTCGACATCGCGACGCGCGGCGGCTCTTATTTAGCAAAAAATCGTTCGAATTCAGGAGGGTCTTATTTAGAGCTTTTTCGTTCGAATTTTGGGCCTTTGTTATTTAAGCCATTTTCGTTCGAATCCATCAATTATACATCCAAATAATATATAAATTAACGTTATTTACTATTATTTCGCTAGATTATCAAGCTCTTTTGAAATGCAATTGACATAAAAATAACTCATCTTCGGGCGTTGCGCAATGACATGATTAGCCCACATAGTAACATAAAAGCGAAAGTGATTTTTGTTTTTCATAATGCGTTTCATCAATCCTATTTTACACGAATTATTTATTTAATTATCGTTAGATGAAAGAACTTCATTCAATTCGCGCGTGATAATCCAATTCCAGCGATTTGATACCGTATTACCATAGGCCAAAACAGACAATGCCCATTGGTGAATGAAATAATTGAGGCGCGATTGATTCTTCATGGTTTGTTTATAAGGGATGATTTGTTATCTGTCAATGAATTTATTTTTATTATCAATTGAAGATAATAAAATAATGCAGAGCTTTTAAACATCTTTATAATAGATAACTTACTTAATCATAATCATTTACATCATTAGGAAAATTTAAATAAGCATATCCTTCAAAGTATGTATGGGCTGCTTTATCATATACCTTTGCGGCACATACTTCATCATCAAAATAACCAAGATGTTTTATTGTATTATTGATCTTGATATTAGCTCGAAAAAGCTTACGAGTATTACAAAAACTCACGCCTTTAAAACGCGAAGAACGAGGCGCTTTACATTTTCTTGTATTATACGCATTCGTTCGGGCTGAACATACTCGCAAATTAGACTTTTGATTATTAAGCTTATTATGATCGATATGATCCGTAGAAACAGTATTGTCTGTAATCCCCATTACTTTACGATGGAATAGCATCAAAGTTCGACGCTTGTATCTTCTGACTTTGAATCCTTTACGTTTAATCGTAACGCATTTAGGAATACTTGTAATTAAATATCCTTGACGAGAAACATACCAACTATGATTATTAAAGAAATCTAAATCTTCATCATCAAATAAGACTTCGTGGAAAATTTCACCATCAAAAATTGCTCTTACTTGCATTCTTAATTATACCGATTTAGGCACAGTTTTTCCACACTAAATAGGCGCAATATTTAGCCGTTTAGTTGGCTAATAAAATGGGCAAGGAAAGTGGCGAAAGGAATGCTTACCAAGAATTCCTAATGCAATACATAAGCTCTTTGCCACATTTAGAACAAAATTCGGGAGTTCCTATCGGTATATTATAAGGCGCTGGTTGTTCATTTCCACACGCCATACAAGAAATCATTATATCCCCGTTAGGTAAATCGCCACAAAATTCAGTATCGGCTTGATTAGAATTTAATCCATTTTCTTGATCGAAAGTTCTCATATTTTAAGGTAAAATTATAGCAAATAAGATAACCGGCCAAATTATTACATAAAGACCATACAAGCGCAATTCATATTCTTTTTGATAGATTATCACGCTTAAACCGAAAGGAATGCCAATTAGGATATAAATTAGAAATAGATAAATCAAATTCATTTCTTTTCTTTATATTCCGCGCCTAGAAAGAATCCAAACTCATAAAGTGTTTTTCCTACTTTAATCCAGCGATCTTTATCGCCTAGATATTTCCAAACGAAATTCCCATCAGAACGAAATGCCGCAAAAGCCATTTGACCTAATTCTTCATCGGTTGGTTTATTCATGGCTTAATTCCGCACATTGCTAATAGCTTAAAAGTAACATTATTAAGCCACCAATCATACCATCTATCGAATGCGGGTTTTTCGTTATCATCGCCTCCAATTATTCTAATAATATGTATTGCCAAACAAGGGGAAAGAATAACCATTGCTGGCATTGTCGTTGAGAAAATAATGGCTATTTTAAGTAAGCCTTTTAGAAAGTAAATCATATTTTAATCAACTTCGTACCATTCTTGATAATCTTTATCAAATCTAAGTTTTTTCATTTCTTTTCTTTTTGCTGATAAGAATAGTATTCGGCCCGATTCGTCTTACTTGATCACGAGGAAATTCCTTTTGTACTTTTTCCAAAGATTTAGCGCGAAACCATTCTTCGGATTCGGACATGCGAATCAATTGAGCCCTACGTTTTAGTTTAGTTTTAGATGGAAACATATTTTGATTTCTTTTCTAATTCATTTTCTAAAGCGATTATACTTCAAAAGAACTATTATATTCAGACTTGCAAGGCTCGCCCATATACTTTTCCCAAAAGCTTTTCTTATTCTTATACCGATTATAAAGCGCGTACCACTTATCAAAAAGCTCTCCAAGCTCATTTGCGCCTGATTTATCAAGCTTAAGCTTGGCCTTATTCAAGGTATCGTAAGCATAATTTCTGCCTACGAAATCCAAAAAGATTATGCGCCCGTATTCAACTTTGAAAGTGACTTTATTCTTTCCGTCAATTACTTTAGAAATATGAAATCCATCCCCACAATTATTTCTATCGAAACTAATGCCTAACAGAATAATATTCTTCAAGTCGCCATCTCTTACTTGATAATAGTCTTGGCGAAGAACCCCCACACGAAAACACCCATTAGGATATTTTTCTTTCCAAAGTGCGCATTTCTTTTTCCAAAGAAGTTGCTCTACTTTTCGCTTTTCTTTAATTAGTTTTTGATAAGCGGTCATTAGTTTTCCTTAAATTGTTCCAAAAATTCCTTGCGATTCTCCAAGACAGACGACGGCGCGGATTGCGTTTTCATTTGTTGGCGCAATTTTTGTTCTTCTTCTTCAATCCAGCCCGGTTTAACGTTATTAGATTGTTCGAAGGCGATTTCACTTAAATCGAAAATCATGCGCTTAGTTAATATAAATTACTTTTTCTCCATCTTCGTCTTTATCTTCGTAAGGATTTTCAGCGTCAAACGAAACATGCTGCTCGAAATAAGCAACTCGATAATTGCCATATCCTTCCTTTTCCAATTCCTGCAAACGCTTGATATATTCGGTTAGTTTCATACCAATAAACTCTCTTGCAATTTCTTATCATTCAAGACGGCGGATGCATAATCATCCATGAGCTTAGGCAAACCCTTGAGAAGGCGCGAAAACATAAGGTCTTTATCTTCTTGACCTTCATCAAATAGCACGCATTTTTCCAACTTATCTTGCCATGTTTTATTCATAAAATTACAGATTAGACAGTTCGACAAAATAATTATTCATAAAATCTTGTGTCGCAGATTGAACGATACTATTAGGATAGTATTTTTCAAGAAAAATCGTTGCTTGGCGTTTCGTTGTATTGCTATAAAATCGGGCGCTCGAATGAATTTCGATGCAAGGCGCTTCATCCTTCGCGATCATTACCACAGTCTCGTAAGAAAAGAGAATGCGATAGAGAACACTCGCAATTTGAATCTCAAGAACGTGAGCACTCGGCCCGAGGGGAATTAGCTTCATATTATGATATTACCACACGATTATAACAAAGTCAAGGAATTTTATCGAAAAATCCAAGATGCTCAAACGCAATCCTTTCCTCCTCTGTCCATTGTGGAATTAATGTGTTTACTTTAACATCACGCTCTCGCCCAAGTTTATTAGATAGATTTTTAAGAAAATTGTTTGTACCTCCCGATGCTTCGCGTCGTTTTTCGACAAGAATTCTCAACAAATCAATTTCAGCAATAGATAAGTCCATATTAATTATTAAAATCGCTAGGGTAAACAAAATCCAAGTTGACATCCCATGTCAAGCTAATTCTTTACTTAAATTCTATATTTTTGAAATCTTCTTTAGAAAGCCAAGTTGCTTCTTTGATAGGCCACCATTTGCCTATAAACTTAAATTGCACATAACGAAAAATTTTGTGTTTGCGCAATGGAACCGCGCCCATCTTACCGTATTTATAAAATTCCATAATTTGTTTATTAACGAAAGGTAAAAACGTATTTCTGTCCACGCTTAACAAGATTGCACGTTTTACGCCCCTTGATGCGCTCATGGAAAGCTTGCGGCGCTTGTGCTATCGGCACATTGAACATTTCACCATCTTTGGGCAAATTGCAAAAATATCCAATCGTGTTTAGAATTTCCTTTGTTTGTTGCGCGTCATGCGTTGCGGTAATTGCGTTCATGTTTGTTTATTAAGATTGAATTGATTCGAGTTCCGCTTCCGCGCGGGCTTCGGTAAAGAAGGGAAACAGGTAAGAATCCTTGCCGAGCTTCGCAACCGCCTCATCCAAAATCGCCAGTTCTTTTTCTTTTGTCATACTTTTATATTATAACCAGATTCATTCCCTGTCAAGAGATTTCTTTATTATTCTGCTTTGCCTAATTTATTCCAGTATTCTTCTAAGGAATAAATTTTATAAGTTAACGACAAACGGGCTAACCGTTCTTTTCGCTCTTCCACAAGCTTTTCTACCGACTCGCGCGTTCCTTGTGCAGCGAAATATTTAAAAGTATTACCCACGTCAACTTCAATAATAAATTTGTTCATACTTTAATGAAATCTCTAGGATTAGTAGAGCATTGAACCGTAGGATTCGCCCTCCATGCGCCTTTATTTGTTTTATAGCCTAGACGCTTGGCAATGCCATACATATTTGAATAACCTTCAAATTCAGCGAAATTATTATTATAACTATCGCGCAATTTGAATTGCTCGCCCATCAAACCGGATTTGCATTTTACTTGCTTAAATTTCATAAATTTTATTAGATTAGGCTACAACGAAACTTGCGGCATTGTCTTGGTCAATATATCCACACTCATACAGACCATATTTAACAGGCAAGCGGAACTCGTTCGGGCGAGTTACCCAAGTCTTGCACTTGCCATTGACGCGCACGCGCATCGGCGTATTATCAGAGTTCTTTTTCGTGACATGGTGCAAAACCGTGCGACCGCGAAGGGCAATGGCGATTTCTTTGGTGATCATGTTATAATATTACTTTATGATCCATGCGATGTCAAGAATTTTTTCTAACAAATTCTCTGGCAATTAAATCGGCATTATTAAAAAACTTATCCCCGTAATTTTTAATGGGACACCAAACATAACAATAAGCACACCAAAGGCTTATGTGATAATATTTCCACAAAAATTTAATCATATTATACTTCTAAATCTAAAGGACGATATTTTTTTGGCCCAAGCTTTATCATTGGCCGATATTCGGGTTTTAAAGCTTTAAAACGTTGGGTAAGTTCTTCAACGTATTTTAGACATTCATCTATATCGGTAAATTCTTTATCTTTACCATGAACTCCATTATAAAAAGGCGTCCATATTTCCCCTTTTTTAAGTTGAATAATATAGACGGGCATAAATTAATCCTTCAACAAAATTTCGGGATTACGAAAAATCTGGGTAACAGATTCTAAATAACCAAAATAAACAACCTTATTACTTTCCATGTTAAAACCATAATGTTCCGAAATTTTTAAATACTTGTTCATACCATTCGCCATAAAGGCTTGGCCAATCTTAACATCATCAAACGTATTGAGAGCTTTGACGGGGGAAACAATTTGATATTTCATAATATCAAACCTTTCCTTGATAACTAATTTCGTAAGTGGAGCAATAACCGCCCTTAGCTTTGATTAGGCGCGTTATTTCAGACAAATAACCATCCATATTACTCCAATAGATAAATTCCGTAATGGGCTCGCGCGCCGTGGGATTGTGAATTGTAATGAGAGCTTTGTGCATAATTAGGCCACGTATTTAACTTTGATTTGAATTTCGTTATCTTCGCGATTAAACATATTTAGCATTGCTTGCGTTTGAATATAGTTAGTATCGCGCCGCATCATTCCTTTGCGATTAATATAGGTGTTTTCCAAATTTCTAACACGCTCGCTTAGAGCCTTGCGTATTACTTCGTTAGAGGTAGATGTTAAAGTAATCATTTCAATATTCGCTTGTGAGCATGAGCACGTTATTGCAGAAAAACAACCGGATTTCGTCTAAAGGAAAATCGGTATATCCGATAGTTTGCTTATAAACAATATTGTCGTTACCGTCGCCAGCGGTGAAAACCGCCTTTTGATCCTTAACTTTCAGATCGATAGTAAGAAATTCTTCTCGCTTAACCTTCGGCATATTCTTAATCGACCAAAGGATATCTAACAGCCAATAGCACTTGGCGTTATCGGCAAGCCATTTGACGCCATCCGTCAAAAGAATTCCGCCCATGTACTTTGTATAGCTTTCCGTACCGTAAAAATTCCGTAAACCGTTTTTGATTTCGTTAGCGTCCATGATCTTATAATAAACCATGATTCATCGCATGTCAAGTAATTTGTTATTACTTCAGATATTTCTTTTCAATCCCATCGGCGATTTCATCAAAAGTATATTTGAGAGTATCGTTTGCATCAATACAACTAGTTTCCCCGTCAGATAATTTATCTCCCGGCTTCGCTTTAATCAAAGGATCGCCGCACTCCACCCCAAGCCACTTAATAACTTTAAAAGGAAGTAAAGCCGTCTCGTCATCAAACACGAAATAGCTTTGATCTACAATAGAAAGAGACACCCCGGATTCTTCGGCCACTTCGCAAGCGACACCAAGACAACAATGCGTGTATTTATGTTTATTTTCATTAAATCGCTTTAAACATCCTATCCCTTGAGTAAAACGCCCACTACGCAATGCATCAACCCACTTACGAATATTTTCTTTATTAATCATAATTTTATGGTTTGCCCGATCAGATATTTTTAAAGCGTTCTAGCTTAGTATATTCAGCAGATGGACTATCCGAATTGAATTCGTCTAAGAAGTGATTGATACGATATTGTTGCGCCTGCGCTCCGTCATGAAAACCCGTATCGTAAATATCAGTATTAACAAGCTTACGGCGAGCCATCATCGTAGGAGCTTTGCCAATATGGTCGTTGGGCATTCCAAACCAACCGCCATTTACATAATATTCGTCGCCACGCTGTAACTTATCGCCCGGTTCGACAATAACGTATTTGTATTTCATTAATAATAAAAGGTTAGTTACTTCCCATTTAAAAATCACATTCCGTAATGCGTGCTTTGAATCGACCGCTTATTGAAATTCTTTTGCTTACCATCGGGAAGTTCGATGGTGATAAAATCCTTCGTTTCGCTGACAACGTTAACGTTTTCGTAAACCTGTCCGGTTTTCAACGTAATCGTAATGGAATCAGCCCGCGCCAACACAATGCTCGCCAATAGGAGAGCGATAATCATAGTTTTCATAAAATGAGTTTAGGTTAGGATTTATGGCGTGTCAATGAGAAAATTAAAAATAGATTTCAAGCCAATTGCGCCTATTACTACGAGAAGCGCCCCTAAACTCATCAATAGTATTCCATAACGCCTCTGTTTCGGAATTTCCCGCCAAACCTCTCGAATGTCTTGCCCGATAGTTAGATAGCAGATAATAAACCCGCCAATAATAAGATAATCAGATATGTTCATTTAATAGTTAAATCCAAGCTTAAATTGGGCAAATTTCTCAGCGGCAATCTTTATTGCGTGTTCTTGATCCTTCGCCCATACCGATAGATCATGCACGGTTATTTTATTTCCGTTTTTGACCGCGCCATGAGTGCAAAATCGAAAATTACGATGATAATCATTAAAGCCGGGATAGTTCAGATAGGATTGAAAAATTTCCCCATTATCATCGAACGAAACAAAAAAGAAATTCCATTCCTTAAAAGCTTCTAGAGTATTCAGGTTTATAGGGTCTGAATCAAATTCTTCTACTTCCGCATCGTAAAAATTTTTAGTCATACTTTCCGCGATAGATTTATCGGTAAATACTCCTTCAATGCGATAATCAGAATAAGAACCGGAGGTAAGAATGTAAATTTTCATATAGTTAGTTTTTATGATTTTATAACATAATTCATCACTTGTCAAGATAATTATACTTCTAAGTCTTTAAAAGCAATCTTACGATAAACAGGGACTTTTTCGCAAAGCTCATCGCAAGGTACGCCATCCCAATAGCCGCCTTTGGGAATAACAAAATCAATCCTATCTCTAGATTCGGGATGTATAATGTAATCGCCCGCTTTCATTATTTCGTTTATACCAATGCGATAAACTATATTATCATCAATATAGCAATCTCCGTTTTTGCGAATTTCTAAAATCATAAGTCTTTGATGATATTAATCTTAACAACCGTCAAATGATTAGGGCGGACTTGCTTAAAAGTCAGCCGCGCGACTTTGCCCTTCTTAATAGCGTTCTCGGCGTTATTATAATCGTATGGCGTAATATCAAGAGCGGGATTAGCTTTCATACCGTTTCTTTTTTATCATTCAAAGAACAACTATCGGTAATAAGAATTCCGTTGTCTCCTTCTGTGTCTACTTCAGCTACAGGAAAGAAAGCTGCCCATTCTCCATCGTAAAGGTAAACTTCTCTTTCTCCGTTACCCTCGTTTTTTAAATTGATAAGTCGATCAATGAGTAAATTTAAAGTCATAGATTTTTCTTTTTTCAGTATTTACAAATGTCTTTCTTCATACCATTCTTCTAGCGATTGAACCTTGACGCTTTGATATCCTTGATCGATAACGATTCGCCGCGCATGAGCATTAGCTTTTAGTTCGTTATCGCATTCGCAAGTACCGATACGAATCGAGCCGCCGCCATGAAGTTCACCAACTTCTTGAAATGTGAAAACAAATTTGTTCATTTGCCTTTGGAGTTAGTTTTACCCGCTCGGCGCAAGGCTTCGGCAAACACTTGCTCGCGTTCGCGCGGAGTCATTTGAGCCATAGTTTTATTACAACCATTAGAGTTTGTAGGCCACATAAGATTAATTAGAGGCGGTTTGAGTAGCGATAACTAAAAGTAAAATTCCAAGAGCTAGAATGATGGAATGTGCGTAAATTCCAATCAATATACTCCCGAGAACAATTGAGAAAACTTGAATAAAAAGGTTCATTTGTTTACTCAGTAAAGCGACGCACGAGTTTCGTGAAAAAACCTACGAACATAATCCCGATAAAGATATGCTCGCCAATCTGCGAAGGAGTTAGATAGTCAGTAGGCATATTAGTATAATAAACTATGATTTAGGCGTTGTCAAGAATTATCTTTCTAAATCGCGCGGCGCGACAATTCGATAATCCATATAATCAAAAAGAAAACCATTCAAGGGAGAAACCTTAATCCATCCCATCTCTAATTTATGGTTGCTTATTGCATTGGCTTCTATGATAGCTTCAGGATTCTTAATTAATTGACTAACAAAAACATTGATTTTAATGATAGTCATGCTATTACGTTCTCTTCAATTCGGGTTATGCGTTCGATTAGGCGAAATTCAAGTCCTTTGCCCTTGCGCCACGAGGTTAAAAGTTCGTTCAAATGAGCGAGACTATACTCGCCCGAATGAAAAATCGTATCCGTCCAAAGCTGGCGCGGCGTTTTCTTTTCTTGAATAATAAAAGAGAGTTTGGTTTTCATGCTTCAAGAGTAAAAAAAGACGACCCGCAATTTGTTTCGGGAGACTCTAAAGGATCAAGTTCCTTACTTTCGCACTCTGCCAAATAATCTTTAAACGTTCCGCACGCCAGCCAAAGAATCTTTTCGGCCAAATCTTCGTCCGAATGATCGCGCAAATCATCTTTGTCCCATCCGCCCGTTGAAATGAGATAACGCATTGCCATTTCACGATTTACACTGAAATTTAGGCTTTTGCGCCAATGTTGGACATCCGCATCGCAACTTCCAGAATGCGAACAATCATCGATACATTCGCGCGGCAAATCATTAAACTCAAGTGACGTTGAATTGTTTCCGCCGTCCCAATGAAAAGGTAAGAAATCAAGTGGCATAATTTTGTTTATTTAGATAGCTTGCGCCATCTCCTCTTCGGTATGTTCGGGCTGAACCGTGGAAGGCTGAACCGTCAACGCCTTTTGATTAGCAATCACCGTAAGCTGGCCCGCATATTTCATCATGCACTTGCGGCAAGCCTGAACTTGGCGAGGCGTGAGACGATTATATCGCTGATAACCCTTTACCAAACTAGACAAAAAGGGAGCATCATAACCGTTAAATCCAATCCCGTTATCTTCGCGGGTGGAATCCGAGGCTTGCTCGTTTTCGGTCTGTCTGGCGTAAATTGCCAAAAGTCCCCGGAGAAGCCATGCGTCGCTAGTAGCGATTTTTTCCTTGATTTGAGCGATAGTGTAGAGCATGAACAGATATTATTATACGATTCGCGCCTTGTCAACAACTAAAACTGAAAAACTTCAAACTCGAAAGGCCCGACTTTTTCACCTTTATCAAATAAACAAATAAATTCTTGCGCTTTCTTTGGTAGCGGATAACGATCATTCCTACCGCCATAAATATTGTAGCAAGATACCGTAACCGGACGCCCAAGAGCGCGTTGCCCGGCTAAAGCAATAGGGCAAAAATTGCAATCGGCTTTATTGCCGATCCGAATATCTTGTTCGGTTACAATAATTTTCATACTGGATCGGTATCCAATTTACCGACTTCAAATTCAAAAGGTTCAACTTGTTTGAATGAATCAAAATTAATAATAAAATCCATTGCTTTTTTAGGCAAAAAAACCGATTTAGACCTTGATCCGATACTCATTTTTGATCCGCTATTCCACAAACGTTTAGGAGTTACGAGGATTTTTTCGCCAAAAGCTCTTGTAGCCGCTAAAGCGACAGGACAAAAATCAGCACTGCGTCGTTGACCTAGATTTATATCGTGTTGAGTGACAATGATTTTCATAAATTAATAAGGATAACAGCGCGAACCCTTATTACGAGGATAAGAAATATGACGCATATTCCAACAGGTTCGAATCCAATTGCGCTCGCTGAACTTCCACCAACGTTTAGCGATATAGCGATTGTCTTTGTCCGCCCATCGGGCGAGGAAATTATAAGTAGTGGTAATCACGATATCATAATATATTATGATTCATGGCTTGTCAATCAAATTATTTGAAATATTCCGGCTTCTGCAAAAGATGTCGAATAGTTTCGCGGGCTTTGCTGAGATAATGAGAGTCGCTAATCTCTATCCAAAAGAAACCTAAAACGCGTCTTTGAATAATCCAAGCTTCAGCTCCCCAAAGATCAAGTTTAGGGACAATTCTGTATTTAGATTTCATTTTAGCAATAAAAAAACGACGTTGGCAATCCTGCTTTCTTGCGCCGTTTCTTTTCGGTCTTAACAAACTTACGTTCGCGCTTTTCCCGTTCTAGTCGATCTAGGAGATTTTCGCCTGTCTCTTTGTATTTCATTTTAGTATAAAAATATCACCGCTTTCAACTTCGGCGGAATTTTCTGGAATAGCTCGTAACGCTGGCGCACTTCGCGCCCATTCAAGCAAAGCGTACTGCATCTTTAGATAATATATATCCCGTTCTACATTATTATTAAAAGGGCGCATGGCCACTGTATTATCGTAACATTTTTCTTGGCCGCGCAAACAGATTGCGCCAGACGCCATTTCGACATGGCTCGCCGACATGATTTGAAGTCCGTTAGATGCATTAAATATAAGAGTATTAGTATCTTTTGTTTTACGAAACAATTCCGTTTGCTCAAAAATTTGAAACTCTATTTTCTTATCGAGTTTCTTTAAACCATACTTGAGTTTCATTGATTGAGATTAATTATTATTTCCCCATATAAATAGCATTAACCGCGCGATACTTTTCCGCCGTCGTTAATTCGTAATCTTTTCCGTCCTTATCGTAGCCGTAATCGTCAACCTTATCGCTATCCCTGTAATATTCAACAGAGACTTCGATAGTTTGTTTATTACGCTCGATATTAATTAGTACGTTCATTTGTTTATTTTTCGGGAATCAACCTAGCTACATCGGAATGTAAACCTTTTAGATTTTTCAAAGCCACTTCAATCTCTGGCTGAAAAGGCGGGTGCTCGTTTAAGGTTTCGTTAATCACTTCGAGATAAGCTTCGACCCCTTTGTGCGTTGTTTCGGCCCGCGCAAACGAAGGAAAGATTCTCATTTCAAACGTTTTATATTTACGAAGCCCTTCGTTATCCCCTCTAAAAGCTCCGTAATTAACGCCCCAATTCTTATTTCCATAAAGAACATGGACGAACCCGCGCTGAGAATAGCCGTTAAAACCCCAAAAACGCCGCCAGAACGATGTTTCCGCCGCATCCTTACCGTTTACCTCTTCATTCCCAAAACGCATCATACGGGCAGTTAGGCGATTATAAAACGTTTCCGTCATAATCTTAGCATAATCCGTCAAAGTATTAAAAGAAGTATGAATGTGAACGCCGCAAGTGTCGGCTACGCCATCGGGATGAGCGCGTTCAATCCAACTGTGTAATGAGCCTGTTTGAGCATAAGGCTCGCTATTAACTTCTCCGCTAACAGGCGTTTTAGGAGGATTGATCAAGTAATCCCCTTTATGAAGATTATGAACATGTTGATACCCCGGCACAACGGCGCTCGAATCGCTTTTAAACCATTTAGCTACTCGTTCTACGTTCTTCCATCCCCCTTCAATTTCAATTCCCACGGCTTTGAATGTGCTCATATTTTATTAATCTTGATGCGTAATATTAAAATCGTTTGCTTTATCGTCAACGTATTCTTTCCAACCTTGCGTTATAAATTCTTTGGCTAATTCCGTTAGGGAATCAAAATAAAAAACAGTATGTGTTTCCCCGTATTTCTCTTCAATTTGTTCCTGCGTGCGATATTCTTCGTCCGAGCCGTCAACTCTAAGCAAATATTCTTTCCACTGAGGAACGTAAACGCCAATCGAAGGCGTTTGGTATTCGTCCGGCGGCGATTTATGTCCCTTGAGCCAAGGATACTTTTCCTTGTTTTGAATGACTAGAAATTGTTTCATGCTAGATGAAAAGCCACAGTGAAATAAATTACGAAAAAAATCAACACGTCAATTCCGACCGCTATAGCATAGGTGCTTTTATTATCCACTTCGACGCCTATAATTGTATAACGAAGAGCGTCAATAAAATTACAAAGCGACCAACAAATCGGAAACAGACAAAGCCAAACAATAAGATTCATGTTAAAATTAGAATAACCTTAAATTAAGAAGATGTCAAGCTAATTCTTTGGCGTCAAATCCATTTTAATTAACTCGCTGAAATTCATGGAGATGCGCCTATCGCCGCAACATTTACAAAGCTCGATATGACGATGATGTTTAGAATTGTAGTCTATCCGTATATAATCGTGATTAAGCAAACTACAAACAAATCGGGGAATGTTTCGCATTACATCATCCTTTCCAAATTACGCAATTGAAGTTTCAGCAAAGCAAACTCCAAAGAGTTTTGATTATCTACCTTTTTTATTGCGCGTTTTACCTTGCGATAAACTTTTTTTATGTCTCTTTTTAAGCTCATAAATTAAAATTCGGGATGTTCTGGTTCGGGCTCAGCGAATTCGCTTGCCATATCGCCAAACGCTTCTAGCTCATCTCGCCGATAGGCTTCTGCTTCAATCTTACGCGAATGATATCCATCGGCCCAATCTTCCAGTTCTTCGGTAGCCTGCTTGAAATTAACTTCTGTGTGCTTCATACCATTCAACTCAAAACGAATAGTTAGATTATAATTATCCTCGTAAGGCTCGATTGAGATTTGATATTCGACGCCCAAACGCTCAGCCGTTTCTTGAAAAGACGGAAGCCATCTCTTATCGCTGGCATTAAGAAGGGAAGCATTTTCCATATCGTTATAATAATATACGATCTATTGATTGTCAAGATAATCTTTTAAATTCTTTTCGGCTTCAAAGAAATCGCTGGCTTCTTGTTTATTAGCCCAAACTTCATCTCCGTGAATTCCCGATCTAAGTTCATATCCATCAACCCAAGTCTTTTCGCCTATCATCTTGATTAGCTTCTCTAATGATTTAGCAAGATCATTCATATTATACAACCGGAAGATAAGTTGCGACAACGCCCGACCGTTGTTGCGCCCGACATTCTTTGACAGCTTGTTCTAAAGAAAAAATCCTCGCAGTTCTCGTTGTTAGATTTACAATGATCTTCAACGTAAATCCGATATCCGCTTGAGCAACAGCCACATAATATTGAGGGTTTGGATTATTCATTATTGTTTTCTAAAGAGAGCCCGAAACTCGCCAATCCTTTTAATTAGGGACAGCGAAGTTTTGGGCATAAAATTTTAATTAAAACTACTTTCGTTATCCGCCTTAAATTCGGCCCAATCATTATAGATGCGACCGTGCGCCGATTGCGCTTGAACCACTAGAACGTGAGCATATTGAGGCGCGACTCGAAAATATTGGCCTATCCCCTTGCGAAATCCATTCTTGCGATTAAATTCCACGTCTAAAATTTGATAAACACTATCCATAAATTTCTTTAACAAGAGACGCGCCATTGGCTCGGAATTCCAACAGCGCGTCTCAACAACTAACCAACTAACTTTTCATTATACTCTATCTTTAATCTTAAATTTGTTTTATAGCTACGGAGGCTTCATTGTATCCTTATCTAGTTCTTTAAGTTACTGCCTACAATCTCATAATCTCTTAACCGTTGCTTATAATGATGTTAGTTTACTTCATGATGGATTCTCCTTTTGTCTAGCGTGTGGATAACATCATCGCATACGATTTATGTCGTGTCAAGAGAAATTTTCACTTTTCTTTATCCAATCCATATTTTTGCAACTTTCTAATTAATTTAACAATTTCAAAGTTTCTTTTCGCGATGGTATCTAATCGTTGCTCAGCTAAATCGCGCCAAATTTGATTATAATCTTTATAAGATTCGTTCAATGCCTTCAAATGCTTTACCTCGCTCTGGCTTTCACTTACCAACAAAACGAATGCGATGTTAATAATAACCAACATTACTATAACAATAATCATGTGTAAACCTCCTGCAATTCATCAATAAGCGAATCGTAAGTCACGGTAAAAACATCGGGAATCTTTGCGATGCCATCGGGCGGAAATACCTTCGCGGGCTCAAACAAAACGTTCTCCAAGTTCTTTTGGAGAATCTTGAGCGCCGCGCTAGTGACGTTGGCTTTAAAACCCCTAGGTTTGCCGCCGTTCAAAGCCGTAACTAATCGCTCGCAATCTTGTTGATTGTGCGAAGCACCAGCGTAATCAACGCGCCCAAACCGCACCCCTTTAAATACCTCAAAGGGAGGTTTCGCTCGGTAAACCATAAAATAATTATCAGCCATTATTCCTTTATAGGTTCGGTTTCGTTCGATGTCAAGCTCTTTTTAGGTCTGACAAAATCATCACAAAACGGACAATAGAAAGCTTTAGATGCGGGCTTGCCGACCATCGTTTCAATAACCTTTTCTTGGCAATCTGAACAAACAAGGCTCGCGGTCATTATTGAATCTCCATCTCAACTTTGGACATTTTGATATCGATTCCTGTTATTTTCTTGGATGAAAGGAATTCTTTATCTACAGAGTTTAGTGGTACAAACGAAAATGCTACGAATTTTCTCCCACGCCACTTTTTAATGATTAATAGATTGCTCTATGTTCCTTGATCACAGACGATTTTGCGAGCGTTAATCGGAAACCAACTCTTGTTTGTCAAATTTATTTTAATTGCTGAATAAACAATTCAATTGGCATATTAAAAACGCGAAGAGAATTGATTATCTCGGGCACGCCTTTCCATCGCTCATAAAATCCCAAAATCATATTGATACTAAAGATTGTTGCGTTCTTATGCTTAATGCAAGGCTCAAAAAAGTAAATATCTTCGCCAATCGGGTCTAAAACAACCAATCCCGCGCAATAATTCAGATAGAATTGTTTAGAGTCTGGTGAGCACATATAGAATATCTTTGATACAAAAACCACAACTGACAAGCATTATAATCGCGCCGCCGACGATCATAATCCAAGAGGCGGTCATCATAATATAAACTATAATTCTAGCCATGCGATAATTGTATTATACGGTTTATGACTTGTCAATACCTTTTTCGACTTGTTCGTTCAAAAAATCCAGCCAATCGTCCAAGCTTTTCATTATTAAAGGAATTTTCAGAAAACTCATCTCCGATTCATCTAATTCTTGAAAAGACATAACAGTCAGCCCGATCTTAAAACGCGCAATGGAATCTCTTTTATCGATTGATTCCTTAAGTAACTGTTTTTTGGAAATAGATTTTGTTATAGGAGGTTCGACATTCATTATTCAATCCATTCTCGACCCCGATACAAATCGCGCACTTCGCCCGCGAGCATAAGTCCTTCGCAACCGGGATTAGGATAGATTCTTGAAAACAATGGACGCAAAACATTCTTATCTTTATCTTCCCAAGCCCTAGCGAATTGAAAGCGTAAGGGCAGATTTTTCAACCCATTCAGATTAGTCCAATACCCCAAACCGTCTTCAAGTTGAACGATTATGCGACCTAACACCGCCGTTTCTTCGACAGTAGCTTTAACCCCATTGTTTAGATAGAAAATAGATTGATTGCGCAAACTATTTTCATTGGGAGCATATCGTCCTGTAATCTCCATAGGTTACTTAATAAATGGAGCTAGCAGGGTAATTTCTTCGTTTTCCAAGTAAACCGTTCCCGTATTCTTGCTGAGCAAAACGGTTTCGAGATGCGACAAAAGCTTTTCTGAGTCCGTAACGGCATTAACCGCGTCTTGAACGTATGACTCGCCAAACCTAACTTCCCAATCGCCAACGCCCGAAAACCATTTCTTCGCCTTAGCTTTTTTATCGGCTAGATTATCTTGATAGAATTTCAGATCACTTTTAGCTTTCGCGACAGCCTTTGTCCGAGCCTTACGCAACGCATCAATAAAAAACTCTCGATTTGCAATTTCAACTTTCATAATTATTTTATTCTAAGGTAATCCATAAACTGTTTGACGGCTTGGGATTGCGTAGCGCCACAAGGCGCGACATCACAGGCTTTACCATTCTTTTCGAGCGACCATCTATCATCGCTCTGGTAAACCGAATAACCCAAATCGGTAATTCGGCCTAAACTTTTAGTTTTACGCATGAAGAGATTATAGCACTACTTGAGCGAAAAATCAAGTAATTTTACGGAAAATATAGGCGTTAGTTACTCCCGCCTATATCCCATGAACAGCAATCCCAACTTACGCTGCAAATTCGATAGCCTGAACCAGCGCGGGCTGATTATCAACCGTAATCGAGGCGGGCGAGCCAACCAATCGACCCTGCAATCCAGCCTTCGTGGCCGAATCATGGAGAAGTTGATTAACTTGCGTTTGGAGCGCCCCGAGATTAGGAGCGTTCACGTATTGTACCGATGCGTGCTTGTCTTTGTTTGTTTCCATAGTGTTTATAAATTTTTATAAGGTTAATGTCTGTTCGTATTCCCTTTAATCAATGGCGGATTTCGACAGTTTTTAACCCTATAAATTAAAGTCGAATCTTGATTCCTCCGAGCTTGAGAATCGAGAAGCCCTTAAGTCGAGCATATTCCTTCGCGCCCGAGATATCCTTATTCGGGAATTCGCGACGATCGGGGAAAAGGTAAACTCCGCTCTTAGCGATAAACTTAATCTTAACGGTTTTTGCGTTTTGCTGCACAAGATACTCAGAGATATCAATTTCAGGCCCGTTGTAAATCTCGCCAGTCTGCTTCCGGCGAGCGGCGCGTCCGTCGAACTCCCATGACTTGCGCTTAGTGCGCTTAAACATGCCGAGGGAAGCGAGAGGACTGCGCATTGAGGAGGCGGTGAAGGTAGTAGTGTTCATACTAATATTATAAACGGCGATTTATTGGCTGTCAAGCAAATTCTCGAATTCTTTTAGTTTTTTATGATATTCTTGAATGTCTACCTCGATTTCTGGATAAACAAAAGTATCGCCATAATTAATTAGAAAACCGTCGTCGTCAATTGTAAGATTGCATTGATCGTCTCCGTAAGAAGCGACAATCGAATCTCCGATACTTCCGCGAGTAACCGTTATAACATCATAACCAATATCACAGGTTTCTTCCGTATCGATTTGAATGGTTTTCCGCCAAGTTTTATACTTAGCCTTTTGTTCCTTGGATAAAAATATGATCATAAATTAATTAAGTTTCACTGTCTTCGCGCTGGCGGCGCTTTCCTCGTGCGAGGCGATTAATTTGTAAACTAAAATTGAGAGTGATTACAACCTCGATAACAATCTCTTTACGTGACAACGTTTGCAACCGTCGTTTCGGAAAATTGTTATCTTTTAGAATCTTTGTTAATCCATTTTGCTTCTTAACTTCAAATAATCACTGGATTTTTGGGAGCTACCGTACTTCTCACTCGATTATATAGCTATCTAATTAATAGATAGTGAGTTAAAAATTGTTTTAAATTTCTGGCCCGC
>Ga0302280_1001030_pt1 | contig 23832 bp, 29 predicted proteins | sample III_Fen_E1_1_FD_198771 | JGI IMG/M metagenome (GOLD analysis project Ga0302280, IMG submission 198771) | Peat permafrost microbial communities from Stordalen Mire near Abisko, Sweden - III_Fen_E1_1 | ecosystem: Environmental > Terrestrial > Soil > Wetlands > Permafrost | place: Sweden: Abisko... | reverse complement strand
CAATTTGCGTTGGGAGCCTTCCGGCGGACCGATTTATGACTCAGAATACCCTAAATGACTCATAGATCGGTCCGCCGGAAGGCACTGGAAGCATACGGAATTAATTATAATAATCATATTTGGTCCTTAAATCAATATAAATTATTAAATATTCGACCATCATGATTATTTCAATTTGCGTTGGGAGCCTTCCGGCGGACCGATTTATGACTCAGAATACCCTAAATGACTCATAGATCGGTCCGCCGGAAGGCACTGGAAGGCACTGGAAGCATACTGAATTAATTATAATAATCATATTTGGTCCTTAAATCAATATAAATTATTAAATATTCGACCTAGTTGATTATTTCAATTTGCGCCGGTAGGCACTCGAATTTATTAAAACTTTATAAACAAATTTATTAAAACTTTGTAAACAATAAAATTTTATCTTTATAAATCAAAGATAATATTTTTTGATTTATTATAATGGATAAAAAAATTACTAAAACTTCTAAAAAATGGTTTTGGATTACTTTGAACAAAAATTATGCAATGACACAAGTTACTGGATGGGCTGATATTTATTATCAATCCTTATTAGATTTTTGGTACACTATACCTATTACTAAAACAGAATATCTAATTAGAGCTAATAATTCTATTTGGTCTTGTTCTAGAGAACTTATTTATAAACGTAAATGGCATCCTTTTGGTAGATATCATTATAAAATTTCATTTAGAAGAAAACTATTTTTATTTCTGAACTATAATACTTATTGGCTTTGTTTTTATAATTGTTATATAATTATCAAACAAACTTTGATTGATTTATTATTGTCCATCTAATTATAACATCTAATTATAACATCTAATTATAGCATATAATTATTTTTTGATTTTTATAAATTATTAAAAAATGTACTTATTTGAAAATTATTTGACAAAGATATTAAATTGTAAAGTTACTTTTGATAATTATATCTCACCTAAATATTCCCAAATTTTATGGTATATTCTTGTTATTTTATTATATTTAACAACACGAATTTCTATTATTAAACCCATTCCTTGTCTGTTATTGTATTTTTTTTTTGATAATTATGCGTTTTTTTTTGCAGCTTTCGGTGATTTCTTTCTTGAATTTGATTATTTTATATGTGGTTTAATATCTTTTGCTATTGCTAATTTATTATTCATGCCTTCTAATCCTGAAAAAATATCACCATTTATTAATTTTCAGAATTTTCATAATATACATCTCAAATTTGCTTTATTTATTCAACCTTTTCTTATTTATGCTTTCAATTTCAATTTCATTTTCGTTAATTTTTATGTTGTTACTTTACTTAATTTAATTTCAACTCATACTTTACCCACCTATTTATTCGTTCTTTCAGACTTATTCGTTCTTGCACAATATATCGGTTATTCAGTTTCTCATATTGGATTACCTATATATTGGTTATCCATGTATTTATTCTCACAACAAAAAAAGATCATTCAAACATAAAAACATATATAGTTTTTCTTTCATTTTAAATAAAATCAAAGAAATCATTAATGGATTTGGCCAAAAAAAAATATACTCTTTATTGATTATGATATCTTCTGTAGACAAAAAAGAATTAGATGTATTAACTCTTTGTTTTATTACATATATTACATTCTTTTTTTGCACATTTTATATTAAATATTTTATTGATTATTTTTATTCTTTTTCGATCACCTTCTTCTTTATATAATTTGAATCTTATTATTACATTATCATATATTTTTATTTGAGCTATACCATCATAAATATATACATCATAATAACGTTTGTTATATTTAGTAAATAAATCTTGTAAGGTTTTTATATCTTTTAATTCATTATATTTATTGTGTATCAATTCAATATATATATTATCAAATGATCTGAAAAAAACATCCCTAAATTGAGATTCATTAGATAAATATTCTCTAATAGTCAAATATTCAATTATTTTTCTAATTACAAAATGAGGAATCTGTATCATATATTATAATTATTTCATGTATTTTTATATTAAAATATTTCATATAATTAAAATAAAATGCCAATCAATAAATACTATTATTGGGATAATTCAGAGAAAAACAAAAATGATGAAACATTACAAGAATGTTTTGATAAATATGGTACTGGTATACAAAATTTAAATTCATTTATCATGATGGAATGCATTTATTTAGATGATAAACAAGATTTTGGTTATTCGTGGATGCTAAGATGTTATGATATTCAAACAGGAAAAAATGTACCTGTTAAATTATATGAACAACATAAAGTATTTGGATCTCATAAATTGAATCCTCTAAAGATTAAAAAAACACTTAATATAAGAATTAAATAATCATTACAAAGTTATTCAATGAATGAATAATTAAAGACATTTATATATTTATTGACGTAAGATCTTATATATGAAATGTTCTTCATCCTTTGGAATTTCATATTCTGTTCCTACTCCTCTTCCGATATCTAAGAATGTGCCGTTTTCACATTCGTTTACACAAATTGTTTGTAAACCAAATTCTTCTACACAACATGGAAAATTTAATAAATCTATCTTTATTTCTACTTGATTCTCCAAAAAATTCACTATTGTTTTACAATTCTTCTCCTCAAATGTTAATCCTTCATGTGCTGATCCACATAAAAAATCCAATGAGGTATTCCTAAATTTATAATATTGTACCAATTTTGTTTGCAAAAAATATGGCCACCACCATGCATTATAATTCCTATTAATATCCGCATTTACCTTATTTATTCTCTTAAATTTATCTAAATCTTCTACTCTCATCTCCCTATAAAATCTATTTCGTGATGATAATACTACATAATATCTAAATTCCAATTTTTCTAATGCATATTTCATATTAGAATATATTCCAGCTGTCAATGATCCATGACATAATCGCTTATCTATCACTTCCGGATTAATATATACATTCTTTGGTAATTCCTTATCCTTTAATTCATTATACATATAATTATTACAATTTAATATCACACAATAACTTGACTTTACATATTCCTTCAGATTATCAAATTGTTTCATTAAAAATTCTACTTTCTCATGCACATTGATTGCTAATACTATAGATATTTTTTCCTTATCCATATTTTCTAGATAATTTTATTAAATAATTTATCTTTATATAATTTTAAAAATAGTCAAATAATTATTTTTCAAAGTAATTTTTTTTACTTATTTTTATTATTTATACTGTTTCCAATGCTTACTAATAATAATACTATAAAAATAATAAATATAATACTTAAAATCAATGGTAATAACAATAATACCCAAGCTAATCCTTTATGACATTTTTTACATAATACATATAATAATGCACCAAATAATAATGTTGTTATTAAACTTATTATATATTGTTGCCAAGTCAATGTTATTTGTGGCGAAGATGAGGAAGTGGATGATGGTGATGTTTGGTTCGATTTACTTGATTGCATAGTTAATGTTGTAAAACCTAATATCAATGAAATTAATGATAATATTGTATATATGACAGTTGGTGCGCACCACCCTGTACAAATTTCTGACATCTTTATAGAATATACTAACATTTTTACTTCCATTTTTATGATTAAACTGATACTAATATTGTTGTTCCTAATGCATAATATTTTCGCTTGATCTCTACTCCATTATTTAATAAATCATAATCATATAATGTTATAATTTGATGATATATTTTTCCTTCATATGTTATATATGCTGGACCTAATATTGGTCTACCATTATTTGCATCAACTTTATATCCATATGTTTCACCTTCGATATTAATTTGACCTACTTTGTAATCTTCGTATTTAATGTTTCGTGCATATTCTTGATCTTCTTGATCTTGATTAATATCTGGTACATACATATATTTGCCTTTTTCAATTGGAACATCTTGACATTTTAAATCTGGATTTATTTTCACATTTACCAAATAATTTAATGCACAATCCACTGCTCCTTCTTTCATATTTGTCAAGAATTGTACATTTATATATTGTTTTATTACTGCTAAATTATGAATATGTTCATCCGTTGATCGTTCTTCCTTCGGATTTTCAGTTAATTCTACCATTTGTAATTTCTGATCTTCCTTTAATGTTATTTGATAACTAAATATATTCACATTTTGTTCATTCTCTGGTAAATCCAAATGTGATCCATAACGTGCTCCTCTTCCCGATACTTGTTCATTTCTTACCATATTCCAATATGGTTCCATTATATGAATTTGTCTCACTCTCATCAAATTAATACCTTCAGATGATGCTGATGTACCCATAATTACTTTAACATATTCTCCATGAGCATTCTCAGGATGATTAAATATTTCTAATAATAATTTTCGTTGTTTCGAATCTTCATCACTACTAATTATACCATATCTCTTCTGTCCCGACGAATATTTTCTCTTAAAATCCTCAAATGAATTTATTCCCATATAATTTATTTTTTCATATCCATCATATTGCAAAACTGATCCCATTATTCTCACTCCTTCTAAGATCCGAAATTCAGTATAAATATATATTAATCCTTCATGTCCTGGACCTGATCGAATATTTTCACGAATTTTCCACATTTTGGGGGAATATAACTTTAAATTATCTCCCTTAAATATTAAATCTCCCATTCGTTCCAATTCTATTAATGCTTCAGTTAATAATTTAGCATATGTTTCCTCTCTTTGTTTTTTTGTTAATATCTTGTCTTCTCCACTCAATAATTCTTCATCTGTTACATCATTAGTTTCATTAGTTTCATCATTCTTAAACATTTCATTCTCCTCAATTAATCCACCAGTCATTACTTTCATCACATTTTTATCATTCTTATCTGCCACTAATTTATAATCTTCTATCTTTGATGGATCAATCTCATCCATAATATCATCCACATCCAATTTTGACATATCTATCTTCTTATTTTGATATTGTTGATATGTTCTAATATCTTTCGCTGATATCGGTTTTGGTCTTATGATTCCTTTGGGAAATGCAAAATTACATACCATTCTCGAATATGTTCTAAATGCCGATCCTATTTGAGAATCCTCCTCTTCTTCAAATGCTGCTTTTGATGTTCGTTTTCTTTCTTTACGACTCTCAGACATTCTTTCCCTTTGATATAAACTATATTGTTGATCCGCCATTTCCATTTTAAATACCGGATGTGTTATTATTTCTGGCATACCTTCCTTATCTGTCGTTCCGGCATAATAACTTACCAATCCAGATGTTCGACGTTTAAACATTTCATAATTAACCATACTTTTATCATATATGTTCACAAATTTATTATTAAATTCATCATGATTCTCCGGAAATAATGTAAATGTTCCCTTATTTGTTCTAAATTTACCTCTTAAGGTATTAAATAATACACTTAATTCATAGGCACTATTTAATAACGGAGATCCTGATAAATATAATAATTTACAATTATACAAATTCTCCATCAAAAAATGATATACCTTTCTACTCAAATTCGTTGCTTTTGACATTCGTGATACTAAATTATGAATTTCATCTATTATGATTAATCGGTTTTCTAACATTCCAGTTTCCTTATTACATAATAATTTTAATTTTTCATATATTCCTTTCTCATTATATGTTAAGATATCATAATAATGTTTTATCGCCTTATCCGCCACCATCTCTGCTTGAAGTTTTTCCTTATCTTTTAAATTGCTATAATTTTTAATTCCTACTCCATGTTCAGTCGATCCCCATCGATATAATTCTTTCACATAATTACTTCTTAATGCACCTGGTAACATCACCACTATTTTTTTATTATCCTTCAAAAATCTCGTTGATACCATTATCGATGTTCTCGTTTTTCCAGAACCAATTCCATGATAACCTAACATTCCTCTTAATGGAGTCTTCGGATCCAATAATCGTACTAATATTTCTTGATATTTAAATGCACTATTGGGATCATCTTGATCTACTTTATTCAATTTAATACTCTTATCAGTTAATCTCAATTCACTAAATCTACTTGTAATATCTGCTTTAAAATCAGGACTATATGGCATTACCCAATCTTTTCCTCGATATTTAATTGTTACTTCCGGTAACCAATTAAAACTTTCATATGTTCCATCATAACCTTCCATTTTTTTATTCATACGATCCACTCCACTCGGATTTTCTTTCTTATATTTTACTATCGCTTCACATTTTAAATTTTTATTCGCATTCATTGGAACTTTTATACTCACAAAATCCGATATTTCTATCATTAATGAATTGATATGTTTGTCCATCGTCCAATCATCACAATATTTCTTTATCTCTTCTAATGTCATTCTATCAAGATTTTCCCTATTGGCGACAGGTAATCCATCTTTTCCAAATTGAATTGGAATTGGTGTCGCTTTTACTAATTTCTTAAATGTTATTTGTTTTACAGGTTCTGGTAGTTCAGTTTCCAATGATTTTGTTATATGAACTGGTTCCTCTGCATTTTGATATGGATCTGGTTTTTCCTCCTTTAATTCTTCCATTTCTTTTGCCAAATCATCATCATCGGGTTGTTCATTTTTATCCTTTAATTTTGATTTGAGAGTTTTTAATTTCTTTTTTAATGTTATTTTGGGTTCTTTCACAGGGGTCTCACCACCACCTTTTATTAATTCATTATGTACCATATATTATAATAAAATATATATTATAATATAATATATTATTGACTGATTAACTTAATAGGAGAAATAACTATAATATTCTGAAAAAATCAAAAAAATTCTATTAAATCTCCTTGATTTAATACTAATTTTGATTAATTTTCATTATATATAGATAAATGTCAACAACACAAATTCTTTTTTATTCTCCTGAAGCTGCTAGTGAGTCCATGTATTGGATCTATAAAACTCCTAACGGAATTGAAAAAATTACTTTTTGGGCTGATTTTAATCAATTAAAAGGATTAAATGCTTGTAATTATGGATATCTATTTACAGACGCTACATTCATTGGATGTTTTGATAAAAATGATATGAAATTAATTGAGACTTATCATCAAAGTCAAATTCTTCAAAAAGAACCAGAACGTTTCGATAAATACTATTAATTTTAAACCTCTTGAATTCTTTGGAATCAAAGTTATTTTTATGCTTTGTTTTGGCATTCTTGATGAATTGATGTTTTTTCATTTTTCGGATTTGCCATAAGCATTACGCAGATTATGAATAAGAGTATACATCATATCTTTTTCAATTTCATTTTTCAATGCAATGTGTTCACTCCAATCATGTTCAAATGATATACTTTCCAAAAGACCATTTTTTTCATTGGTTGTGAATTTTACTGGCCAAACACTAGGCGTTTCTTCCATTTCGTAGTAGACTTTGATCTCACGAACATTCGTATCAATTGGTGGTACACATTCAGCCATAAATTCAGCATTTGATAGATCACTTTTAAATGAAAAATATATCTCAAATGTGTATTCTCCGGAAACCAGTTTCATGTGTTTTTTCACAAATGATGTGGGCAAAACTTTACGATTCACCTTGAATATTCCCTTATGATTTAAGGGAATATTCACCATGATTTCCAACTTTTCATCTCCAACAATATTTGGAGTATCATAATGTTTGGTATCATATAATTTGACATATAATGTCAATGTACATGACGCTTTGGAGATTTTCTCCTTTGCAATTTGCAATATAGCTTCTTCTTTTTGACGTATTTCATTCATCAATGAATGTAAAATTGATTCATCATTATAAGAAGCCATTTTTAAGAAATTTGGATAGATAAAATTAAAATATATTATAATCAAAATTACTATTTTATCATAGAGTATTTATTTCATGTATCCACGAAGTATTAAATATCTGTATGATTTCCGAATCATTTTCCTTTATCATTCTATAACATTTAATATCATATATTATTTTTTCATCTAATTTATGATGTTCTCTTCCTTTTTTCTTCTCTTCCTCATATCTTTTTTTATAGTATAATCCTTTATATCTTTTATATTCTCTTATTTTATCATTAATACCATTTATAATCTCATATATCAGTACAGTTACTATATATTTATCCATATATTTACATATACCTCTTACTATTAGATTTTTATCTTCAATTTCCGCCTTATCTTCCATTATATCCAATATATCTTTCATTATTCTATCCATTCTTTTTGTATCTTACAAACAATATTATTAATATTATCAATATTTCTTGACTTCATAGATATGTACTAAATATTCCATTATTTCTATATTATTATATATCTTAGCTTCGAAGATTGAATCACTAATTACAGTTTTACTAAATATTTCGTCATTTTTACCAAATAATTTATATAAAAATTTTATCATTTTTAAATGGTCTTTTTTTCTACTTAAAATACGTATAGTCCTTTTATCTATTATCCATTCTTGTTTTATATTTTTATATAACCATTTTACTATTTCTATATTACCTCCAAGAGCAGCATAATCTAAACTCCAATCATAAAATTCTTTATAATCTCTTTTTTCATATAACCATTTTACCACTAAAAAACAACCATTCGCCGCAGCTGTACTTATTATCATTTTTTTATCAGGATTTTTAATATATCCATGTCTATATAACCATTTTAATGCTTCTAAATTACATTTTGAGGCTATCGCATCTAAATTATAATTATCACATTCATTATATCCATGTTTTTGTAAATATCTTAATATTCTTAAATGTCCTGCATAAGCTGCTATAATTATTATATTATCATTTGCTCTTTCTTCCGTTTTTTTATGTATCCATTTTAATACTCTTAAATAATTTTTTCTTACAGCATCTTCTATTCCATATCTCCCACATGGTCTATATTCTTTTAATGTTAAACGATTCTTATATAACCATTTTAATGTTTCTAATTGACCTTTACTTGCTGCCTCATCCATTGCATAACTAAATTTTAATTCAGTATTCTTACTTAACCATTCTAATATTTCTATTTTACCCTTTCTTGCTATATATTCTACAATACTTCCATCATTCTCCTCAGATCTCACAGATATACCCAATCTAACCATACTTTGTATACTTCGTAATTCTGTTACCTTCCAATAGTTTCCATTTCCATATTTCCAATATAATTCATCATACATTAAATCACTCTTTTTTATACATTCTCTATATTCTTCATCATAAAATAATATTTTTACTATATCTGGACAATTAACATATAATGATATCTTATGAATTATAATTGTACTATTCATTATATATTAATTAATCAATTTTTATATCTTTTTTGAGATATTTTAGTCAGATAATATTGGTATAATTATTGGTTCGGGGCATTTTCGTTTTGTACATATCCATTTTTATGTAAATACATTATTATTTTATAATATCCTAAACTATATAATTCATTTACTATAGCAATATGATAATCTTTATTTTTTGGTGATCGCGTTTCATGTAAATATTGTACTATTTCTAAATGACCATTGACTGCTGCAGTATATAAATTTTGTTTATCATCAATGTCATCACCTATTTCAATAGTTTTATATATCCATTGTAATATTTCAATATATCCTAATTTACATATTTCATATAATACTATTTGTGACACTTTATAATTTTTATTTTTCTCATATAAGTATTCACTTAGTTCAAAATGATTATTAACTATCGCATAGTTTATAGTTTTTTCAGTTATTTCCAATTCATATTCTTTATGTAAATATCTAATTATTTCTATATTACCTTTAGATGCTGCTATATCCATCGCTTTTTGTGTACAACCTATATTACTAATATTATCATGTAACCATTTGATTATTTCAAAATTATTTTTATATGCTGCTAAATCTATTACTTTTTCTGTACAATTAAACCCTCTTTCATGTAATATTTTTACTAATTCTAAATTTTCATGACATACTGCATCATCCATTACATTTTTTAATTTCTTATTTGTTATTTGTTTACTTAACCATTCAATCGTTTCGACATTACTTTTTTTTATTGCTATTTTTAAGATTTTACTTATACATGATTCTAACATATCATTGTCAATTTTAATATTCTTATCTGCATTTTTTTTCATCAATTCATACATACATTTAATACCTCGCAAATTTTCAGTATTTGTCCAATCCTTTTTACCATATCGCATATATAATTCATTATACATTAAATCAGATTCAATAATACATTCTATATATTTCTCATTTTTCATTAATATTTTAACTATTAATGCATCATTGATATATAATGCTATTTTATGTATTATATATGGATTATCCATCTAATAATAATTATCATTAAATTATTATTATATTATTATTATATTATTTTTTCATAATCATTTTAATTTATTACTACATGAAATATCTTCATAAATGAATACTTTCCTAATTTTTCAAATGGATAAACTGACATTATTATTTCATCTTTGGATACTTTTATATTATTTTTATATAGATGTGAATTTTTCTTCATTTTAGTATTTTACATGAAAAAGACCATAATCATAATCTATATTAGAATGTTTATTCTGCCATTTGCCAAAAGACATCACAATTTTATTAAAATGTTTGCCAAGCCCCATAAGTGTATTATTATCGTTCTCATAAATAAATATTACTGTTTTTGACTGATAATCATAATATAATCCAAATCCATATATATTATACTCCCTCGAAGCCTGTACATCCATAAATATTCCGTCTTTATTTTTGGCAATATGTACGATAAACCAATATCTATCAATTTCGGCAAAGTTATTTTTAAAATCTATAAGAGAATTAAATGGCCCTACTTTATCATGAAAATCCATTGGTTCAGCCATCTGAAGATTATCTTCTTCTATCATTTTTTCAATAAATTTCATAAATAAATATTCTTCATTTTTATTAAATTTTGAAGATTCGTTATTTCGATACCAGTAATCATTATATTCTTTGAGTTTTATTTTTTCTTTAATAATATCTGTCATAATATTAATGATCTTTTGGTTAATATCTTGTTTATTACTTGGTTTATTATTTTGTTTATTACTTCGTTTCGTTTTGCTAAATTTTTTAACAATCGATAAATCTTTTACTTTACTCCAACGATGAATTCCATTCGAGGTTTGAATAATTTCCCACATATTTCCATCATTACCTTCCAATTGTTCCCCTACACCATATAAAGTAGCGCTATGACTTGGACTTGGACGATCTTCTTTTGATTTACCACCTATATGTTGCCAACAATATTTTTTGACGAGACCTCCAGATGAGCTGGTGGAACTAAAGCGATGACATTGTCCTTTTTTGGTCTTTCTCTGACAATACATATAATTTAACACAATAAAAATTCTATGTGTTGATACTATTTATCTCCAAAACTTTCTTCGCAAATTGATGGTCTAAAACATTCATTTGAGGCCAATGAGGTTCATCATTAATCTTATAATCTTCTTTTTTCGGTTCATCCACCATTAAATTATTATTATATTATTTTACAGATTATCATCCTTGATATTATTTTTTATACATATTATATAGATGTGGATTTATCATGGTTCTCCAGTAAATAACATTAAATATTTACATGCTAATAGTTATGTTACTATTTATCCACATATTGCTTATAATATGGGTTTATATTATTCAAATACTAAACGTACTTGGAGTGATTCTGATTTAAGTGTACCTTATGATTTTGGTCATATTATTAAATTTAAATCTAATCGAAAACCTGATGGTATTCCGACTTTATATAGATTTAGATTAAATCCTGATAATGTTATTATGCATCAAGGATTTCCCTTTGAATTTCGCATTAAAAATCACATCAAAGTTGAAAAAGTACCTATTAATGAAATAAAAAAATTAATTAAACATAGCAAACAAATGTTCAAAATTATGGATAAAGTTAATTTTTGATTTTATCCATAATAAGGTAAGAATTCAATGAAAACTGTTAGATGTTATTATTGGCAACCTGATATTATTATTATTGATCTGCCATATGCTAAACAAAAAGATGGATATAAACTATTATTATCTGATAATAATATGAAGGTTTTTTCTAATGGAATTGTATCTAAAATATGGTTTAATCCTGAAAAATTTCCTAATTTTGAATATATTGCAGCTCAATTTTCTATTAGTAAAAGAGATGATATGGCAGAGATAATAGCTGCTCTCTTATTTTATAAGAGAACAGGTAATGGAATTCCAATAAAATGGACAAAACATGGATATCAATGTATAAATGACTTGGATAATTACATAGAAAATAAATAATATTACTTTGATTAAATTTTGATAAATTTGATTATTTTATATTATTATATAAATGCAGAGAAATCGTATAAAATGTCTTTTATGTAATGATATTATTGAATCTATATCACAACATAATTTTGTTAGATGTTCATGTGGTTTATGTTTTGTTGATGGTGGTTCTAATAGTCATATTGGTGGTGATTTAAACTTTATATTAGAAATGCCGACTGATGATCCTGTAGAAAATAGAAGAATTACTAATATACATATTATTCAATCCAATAAACAAATTGACAAATATAAAACAAATCCTAAATATAGTATATCTAATAAAAAATAAATTTAATATCATTGATCCATTTCTTTAATGTTTTATCATTAATCCATTCTAATTCTTTGATATATTTTAATATATTACACAATATATAATCTGATATGTTTAATTTTCGTAATCCAATTACAATTTTTATTACGTGATTATATGTTTGTGGTGGTAATCTTTCATATATATAATTTATTATATATTCACTTATCATTCTATATACGCCTCCACTTATCATTACCTTAATTATATGATTATCTGCTGGTATTGATAATAATATGAATTTCCATGTTGCATTTATTTGGTTGATTGGACAAAAATATTCATTAAATAAATCATATTCCAATAGATATTTTGTCAATTTATGATTTTGTTGATTCCGTAAATCACATATGCAATTTGCTTCTACCACAAATTTATCCCTTTTTTCTAGTATTGTTTGATATAATGACTTATCAAATTCTATAAAACTATTATGAAATACTAATAATTTATTACATTGTTGTAATAATTTTTCATTGTCTTTCAATAAAATATCTCTTGCTTGACCATAATATGTTGTGAAATTGTAATTATAATCAAGTTTATAATTCTGGTCTAAGATGTTATGTATTTTTTCTAATGTCATATCAGTTATATGATTTTAAATCAATTTTTAATTACGATTAACGGTAGTTGCAGGTCGACTATATTTGCTAAATTGAGTTAATGATGTAATTTCGAATAATAGATAATGATCTTTACCTCTGAAATTCATTAGATGACCATCTGCATCAAAGATTTCTATATCTAATCTGTCTAATTTACCCAAAGGTGGATTATAAAATTTTGTATATTCATCTTTATCAATTTTAATACCACATTCATCACTTAATAAGAAACTATCTTTTCTTGATTCAAGAGATAAAATACAAAATGCATCTTGAGTTGCATCATGTGGACTATCAATTCTTTCCATTCCTTTGATTCTTATAGTTATATATCGTGCAGGTTTAAGATCATATGCATATTCACTTGTATATGATAATTTATCTATGTGATCTATGGGTTTGAATCCTAAAATTTTTGACATATTATTTTTTAATAATTGATTGCCTGATGCTTCTTTACCGGCTGTTTTTGGTGCTTGAAACAATATATTAAAAACTCCACTACCAGAGGTTTGTTCGATAGTAATTTGTTGAGTGTTCCAATCTACGGTAACTGTATATTTATTTTTTGAATTTACTAAATTTAAACCTGCTTGTAATAAACTTATTATACTATCTTTCGTTTTATCACAAATAGGATAATTGCCAATTGGTAATTGTAATGTATTATAATCACATTTGCCTGATTGTTTTGCATTATCTTGAAAATAAAATGTATTGTTATGTTCATTGATAATGTAATCGGAATTAGGAATATTGGCTTTTACAAGTTCGACAGAAATCACATCTTTGTAAACTTTCTTCAATTTTATTGAATATTTATTTGGTTCTTCATTATGGGGACGATCTTTGCTATCAATTAATAATATGATTTTATTTTGATCACGTAATCCAGCATCACATTCCATTGTGGTATCATAAATACTATTTTGAATTGGATCATCAGGAGTATATTGTTTATATGCGTCTACACTTTTACTGAATGTAGTGAAGTCAGCTGGTGGAAAAGACATTCTTACTAATATATATTATTGGTGAATATTTTCATATCTAGATAAATATTATATAGATATGCAAAAACTGAATACTCATTATTATGATGGATGTTTAAATACTAGATATAATGAATTGGTTGCATATATTGCAAAGAATAATATAAATGTTTTATCTCTTAATATTTGTTATGAGGAGATTAAGAGATTAATTGAGGAGGTTAATGGGATAAAGGAGGGAAAGAAAAAGATATGTAGATTTGTTTTGGAGAAGTTGGTGGGTGAGGATGGGAATAATTATGATAGAGTGAATAATATTGAGGTGAAGAAATTGTTGGAGATGGTGTGGAGTTTGGTTAAGAATTATGATGAATCTGGGAAGTTGTTGTTTTTGGAACAGTTGGGAGAGATTTCTGGTGGTATGTGTGCACAAGGGCGTAGTGCTAGATTGTTACAGATGGCAGAGTTTAATGTTTGATTGTCAATTCAAAAGTATTTAAAAAATTAATAATTTTCATATGTTTTTGATCAGAATCACATTGATGTCGCTCCATTACAATATTACTATAAGACAAAAGCTATTAACAATTAGATTGTTAATAGGTTATATATTAAATCGATTTTTAAATGTTAACTTAAAATTTTCAATAGGTTTTTCAGTATGTGGTTTTTTTATTTTTTTTGAATATGATGCCTTTATTCTTGGTGGTTCTACTCCATATGATTTAAACCATTTTCTAATAGTATTATCAGTTACTCCATATTTTTTACCTGTTGCTACATATCCAATAGTATCCACATCATGTAATAATTCATCTAATGATGGTCTTTTAACAGATCTACTTGCTAATCCATTACATTTTGAACAACGTTGTGAATCTTTACATATTTCTACATTACATGTGATACAATGTTTTTTGTTAGCTTCTCTTACTTCCTTTTCTTCTTTTGTTAAATAGGCTTTATTTTTTCTTCCATAAGTTTTTGTTCGAGTGTGACAGGTTCCACATAATATTCTTAAATTCCTAATACGATCATCATCATTAACTCCATTGATATGATCTAATTGGAATACTGCTAGGTCTAAATCTTCATGATCTTCAAAATCAGTTGGAATCTTATTACATATAGCACATTTATCAATAAATCCTTTTTCTTTAATTAATCTTTTTTTTAGCTCTTGTCCATTAGTATATGTTGAATGTTCAACCAAAATCTCTTCAATTGGTATTTTATTTGCTCTTACAGTATTTTTCAATAATTTTTTTCCATTTTCAGTATATTGCCAATTTTGTCCACTGGCTAGATGAGAATAATTAATATTATTCTTATTCAAATATAATCTTAATTTTTCTCCATTATGACTTGGCCCACGATAACCTAAAACTTTTAATATATTAGTCCAAGTAGTATTATTTTCAACTATTTCTTTTAATTCTTCAATTGGCATATTCTTATATATTGCATTTTTTTCATATTCATATTTATATAAATGTTCTTTATATTCTTCATCTAATTTCTTTAATCTATTTCTAATTCGTGTAGTATTTTTAATTCCAAAATGTTTTGATATTTGTCCTATTGTCTTATATTTTTTAATTATTATGATGAGTTCTTCATCTGTAGTTTCATCAAATAATTTGATTTTTTTTGCAGAACTATATTTAAGTAAATGTTCTGTATACTTATCATCTAATTTCTTTAATCGGTTTCTAACATGTTCTGTATTTGTTCCTACACATTTAGCTATTTCTGTTAATGTTTTACATTTTTGAACTAATTTGATAAATTCTTCCTCTGTATATTTTCTTAGAGGTTTTTTATCATATTTAACATCATCTTCAACATCATCTTCAACAATATCTTCAACATCTTCAACAACATCTTCTTCATCATCATCTTCATCATCTTCATCATCTTCAACATCATCTTTTTCATCAATTTCTACATCATCTTCTACATGATCTTCCCAATCTTCATTATTCTCATAATCTTCACAATCATTTTTTTTATTTGTTAATGAAATATTACTTTGTTTTTTTTCATCTTGTTTATTATTGAAATTTTGTTTTAAAGCATCCAATCGATCATTAAAATCTTTTTTTATAGAACTGACTTGATCATCAAACTTCATCAGATCATCAATATATTGTTTAATATTCTGTTGAAATCTTTCAATATCTACTTGTTTTCGAATTTCTTTAGATGATTTCAATAGAATTTCTATTGTTTTTAAAAAAGCTTCTTTTTCTTTTTCAATTCTTTCAACCATTTGAATACGTTTGATTGTAATAAAATCATTATTTTCAATTAAATTATATGTACATGACATTTTAAAATTGTTTTTTATATGAAATATAAATAATTTATTTTTATATCAAAATTTTTTTATATTTCATATAAAAATAAATTTATGTCAACGCTCGGAATTCAACCGAATCTCTTGATTCTTCAGAGCAATGTACTCGCATTATACTACATTGACTTTTATTTATCTTATAAATAAAAGTTTATCTAAAGCTTCCATTTGGAGTCAGACTAAAATCAACAATTTATTATACTAATATAATACCGTTATACGATATAACCATTTATCAATACATTAATAATTTTTTAAAGCTCTACCTTGAGTTAAACAAGGACCAGGACTTTTGCAGAGTCATGCGCTATCGTTACACCATAGAGCCTCTTATTAATATATTAATAAGAGGTATTTTAAGACCCTATCAAGAGTTAAACTTGATCTAAGACGTTTGGAGTGTCTTGTGCTTATCGTTACACCTTAGGGTCAATTATACATCTGATGTATAATTGACTTAGGGTCATACCCAGAGTTAAACTGGGATCTGTAGACTCCGAATCTACTATAATATTCGTTATAATATACGACCCAATAATTATGATATTTTTATTGGATTACAGTTATGGAAGGTTCTGCCCCTCCTCTCCAAGCTTCAAAGGCTTGTGTGCTTGCTAATTACACCACATAACTTTTTATGTATTTAATACATAAAAAGTTATAGTTATATAGGGCCTATGAAGGAATCGAACCCTCGTTAAATACTTCGTAGATATTTGTTTTACACTAAACTAATAGGCCGGTACATATTATTAATATGTATTGACCATTATATGGGTTGTCAAGGACTTTCACCTTGATCATTAAAACTAACAACCCCGATTAATAATATATTATTAATCGATAATTAAGGGTTATATCAGAGTTGCACTGATGATAGTGACTTAATCGAGAGTTCTAAAAACTAATTAAACTAATAACCCAATTAACATATGTAATGTTAATTAGATATGCGTCGTAGAGGAATCTAACCTCTTTAAACCCACTCACAATGGGCCCATTTTAACATTAAACTAACAACGCTATAGATATTAATAATATTTATAGCGTCAAAGAACCAGCTGAGAATCGAACTCAGGATAAAGGCTTAGAAAACCTCTTTTATACCACTTAAATACAGGTCCGAATACTATTAATAATAGTATTCGGAGCATCTTAATAATAGTCTTGTTCCGAATTTAACGGAATCCACTGTAGTCCAAGTACAGGATGCAAAAACATTAACACCTCAAGACCTTAGATATTTATAAATATCTAAGAACTTTTTTTTCAGTCAGAATTTTTTATTCTTCCTAATATAACTCTAGATTATTTTTATCAAATTTAACCGCACTTCATTATGATTTTGAGAAAAACTTAAGAATTTGTCCATTTTCCATCCTTATATATATACATCTCATTAGTTATTATATTTAAATAATGATCTCCTTCTGTAAATTCTTTTTTCATTTTTTTTTCAGGCATATTTTTGTCAAATATTCCATTTGATTTTAAATCGTTATATATTTCACTATCATTATTACATGTTATTTCAATCTTATTTTTACTATAGATTATCTCACCATCTTCATACCAATCTCGCGGAATTGATGAATATGGATACATTATATCTTCAATATAACATCCCATACCTCTCAATTCATTTATCATATTTTCACATTTACTATTTATCTCTTTTTCTTTTTTAATTATTTTATCATATTCTTCAATATGTACGGCTTTCATTTTTCTTGTACGATATAATTCTTTCCTCGGTATACTTTGTTGCATCCAATTTTCCGATGTTTCGCTTTTATCTAATGATTCCTTAATTTGATTATATAAATTATCATCTGAAGTCTCTATTATAAATCCATATGTTTCTTTACTTAATGTTTCTTTAGGTGTTGTATCGACTACTCCTAAATTATCAGTGGTACCTTGAAATCCTACTATTCCACGTGAAAATTTACCATTTTGATAATAATATCCAGGATCTGTGGACATAATTAATTTATTAAATCAATGAATAAACTAATTACTTTGAAGATTTTCTTTCATCCATATTTTATATATTTTATAGATTTTATAGATTTTAAGCCATTATAATTATTTTGTAATTTTTTTATTAACCCATTACTGATTTGATTCCACATCGCATTTGATATATTTGTGTTGCATCATTAACAGGCCAATGATCATGTGGTGCCGTTATATATTTCTCAACCTCTTTCCTTTGTTCCTTATTCATTCCTCTCATTATTTGTGTTGGATCATCAGTCGATACATAATCATTAAACATTTCGGCTATTGATTTCGATAAAAAATGACTCTTGTAAAATTCTAAATTTATCATTCCCATATCATACCCAGGATTATCCGATAATAACTTAAACACTACCTTATCCTTATTTTTTCTACCAAATGGACCATATTTCTTTTCTAATTCTATTAAATAATCATTAAATACCTTAATATGATCTGATATGGCTTCTTTATCTATACGTGATAGAATTTCAGGAAATTTTGACCAAAATTCATTCCATGTTCTTTGATCAAATCTATCCTTTGTTGGGACCTTATCACAAAATGCTCTCTGTTCAATTATTGTTCCATCCGATTTACCAAAACATATTCCTATAGCCAATATTCCATATTTAAAATCAGGTCCTATACGTTCTATATCTATCGATAAATAGTACTCAGGAACCAAATCCTTATCTTTTACTACAATTGGTACAATTGGAAGATTTACTGTAGTATTTTCTAATATCTTTTGTCCATTTTTATTTGCATTACATTTTTTACATACCTCTCGTCTAGCAAAATTATGATTATTACACAATTGACAATTCCAATCACCTGATTTGAAACTACTCATCTTTTTTTATAAAATATATAAAATCATTTTTTTTATAAAATATATAATGAGTATAAAATTATATATAGAAAAAGATGGTGAACTCAATATTAATTGTCAGGCTACTGACTCTCGTGGTCGTTTATTAAGTAATTTAACTAATAGACCTTTCGAAATTGATGGACAAATGTGTGCATCCGTTGAAGCTTTCTTTGCAGGTATCCTTTTTCCATTTGATGATCCCAGACGTAAACGTGCTTTCGCTTCTTGTTATGGTTATTCACAAAAAATGGTCAAAGAAGCTGGTAAATCTGGCGCATATTGGAATAACACTAAATTTAATTATGGATCCAAAGAACATAAAGATTTAGTAAAACGCGCCTTATTAGAATGTACTTTACAAAATCCTGATCGTTATAAAGCTTTGATGGATACAAAAGGATTAAGACTTGTACATGAAACTGGTACAATTGAAGATCCTTTCTCTTTTCTTAGTCGAAAAGAATTCTGCGAAATAATGACCAATATTCGTGATACTTTGTAAAAAATTTGATTTTGAAATTATATATGATTCCTAACATTATTATTAATAAAATTTATTGGTATTTATGGAAATTTAAATTAAATGATGTCAATAAACTATATAATGTATTAATACAATTAGATCAACCATATGGTTCTATTAAATTTAATGGACATTCAATTAACTATAGATATGATAAATATAGTCATTTATCTTTAGTTAGCTTTTATGATGGATATTTTAATTTTTATAACATTTATAACTTTTATAAATTGTATACAAAGTCAATATCATTACCTAAATATTATTGGTCTTATATTCCTTCTTTTCTTACTAAGGAATTTATTGTTATTTCCGATGATTTTTAATTATAATAATGTATATTCTGATATTCTTTTGTTCCATCATATCTATTCAAAAATCGTCCCAAATATTTATAATTTCCATTTCTATCAATATTTAATGCGACTGTACCTGTCAATGTTTCATTTATATTAGGTCTTACTTTCATTCCTCTTACATTAAATTCATTATATTCATCATAACAAATACTTCCTATTTGTTTTACACGTGGAGTATTTGATTTAGCTACAAATGATTCTATTTGTAGAAATCCATTTGAAGCTGAACCAGATAATAGTATTCCACTATCAAACACTAATATATCTCCTTTTTTTAAATTGCTTGTAGTATTAACAAAATCATTCATTTGATTTTTATAAAAATCATTGAAATCAATTTTTTTTATATTTAAAAATATCTTTGACTAAAATATTAATATTATTTCTTTCTTACTATACTATCACTTTTACTGGGAAAATGTTGCTTTAAAATACGTTCGATTTTGGCTGTATATTTTTTATGTTCGCTTAATCGATCTATTTTTATTAGAGTTTTAATATCGGAACAATCTAATCCATATCCTTTTAATAATTTAATTCCTCTTTCTATTTTTTCATCATCATTTGAATCTAATAAATTATGTAATATTATTTGGCTTAATATTTGTACATCAGTTGTTCCTGTTACTGTCTTTAATGTTGATGATAAATTGTATATATCTTTTTCGTTACATTTTTGGAGATTAAATTTACTCCAAGATGATGAATAATTCAATTTATATACATGATCCGTTTGTAATTCAGTTACTGGTAAATGACATGATAATAATCCATGTACTTTATGTAAATACCATAATTGATTCTTATGCATTATCTTATCAACCATATCTGATCTCGCTATATCATCTATTACATTACCCATCTTTTGTATTTTCTTCATTATATCTGCTGAACTATTACCTGTTGTTTTCCCTGATGTTGCTATTAATTGTGTATAATTTTCATATATTGAACAAATGAATTGACTTTTATGATTATTATATACTTCAAGACTGGTTCTGGGAGTTAATTCTTTATGAGTAATTAAATGTTTCACTCCTTCTACTAAATCCATATCCATACTCTTTTCTCCTATAATATAATTACATTGTTCTATTTCTTCTACACCTAAAACTACATTATTATCTACTAATAAACTATCTATACTCTGTAAATAATTTATTAAACGACGATAATCATTTTGGGCATAATCAACTACTAATTCTTCTGCTAATTCATCTAATTTTAATTTTTCGGCCTGACATATCTTTTTTAATAATATTAATAAATCATCTTTATTCGCCACATCAAATTTCAATTCTAAACAATCTTTTCGAAAATCTTGTAATTTCTTATCTGTTATATTATTACATATACACACTATTGGCGGAATCGGTATCATTTTCTCTTGATCCTCCTTCTTTCTATTTCCTTTTCCTCTATTCGGATTTATATATCTTATCAATTCAGATAAACCACCTTTATCTCCTCCTGACATTCCATCGATTTCATCCATTATAATTGCGATTGGTTTACCTTTTATTACAGGTTTGACATCTATTAAATTATATAATGATTCTTCTACTTGAGCTTTAGTTCTTACATCAGATGCATTAAATTCCTTTACTGTATAACCATATTGTTCTAATAGACACATTGCACTTGAAGATTTACCCAATCCAGATTGACCTGTTAATAATACACATCGTTCAATATTTGGATCATTCCCATCTTGATATCGCTGAATCCAACTTTCAAATTTTCTTATTACTTCTTTTTGACCTGTTATATCTGATACTCGACGTGGACGATATTTGTCTGTCCATAAATCTATTTCAGTCATATATATTCTATTATACGATATCTTTATATTAAAATCAAAAATAATTTAAGATTTTAAAATTAAATTTGGTATTTCACATTCATCTAATATAATTCCATATTTCTCATTTTGATTATATTCTTCGATTAATTCATATACAGTTTGATCTTTTATTGTAATCCAACCGGCATATCGTTCAATTTCATCTTTCACCCATTTTTCAACTGATTCAAAATCAGTAAAAAACTTTGAAGATGCTGCATAATGTTTATATTCATTTAATGAAATATGATAAATTTTCATTTTATATTATTATCTTATCAATTTTTTAAACAAATAATCGACTATTATAATTAATTGAATGTTATTATATCATTATTGTTGTAGTTGGTAAACCAGAAATTAATTGTTTAAATGTCTTTGATAAGATTTCATTAATTGAATGCATTAGTCTAAAAGAGAAAATATTCATTCAAATGAATATTATTTTCTCTTTTTCATAGTAAATTTTGATATAGTTTTTATTTCCTTTGGTGGTATTTCTTCTTCATAGGATAAATCATCTTCTTCACTTTTATTATCTGATGGTTCTGTGTCTGAAGTATTTTTAGGGGTCCATCTTTCTTCTAAATCGTCCTCACTTAATTCAATATCATTTTCATAAGGATCTGTAATAGCATACATATGTCCTATTATATCATAACCATTTTCATCATTAAAATTAATTTTTTTTGACAATAATGTTAAACATGATTTAATTTCCTTTTTCTTTTCTATATCTGTAGTTTCTTCAAATTTTTCATATAAGATACCTACTGTTCTACATCTAATTTTTTCAAACTGTACACCCACCTTATTTATAGTACATGGGGACCAAACATTATCTACACATATATAAAATTCATTTTCGTTTTTCCCACTGCGTATATTTTTATTTTCTGGATATTTTTCATTATTATGAAGACCATCTAAAATTCTAATCATTCCACTTTGACTAGCCTTTTTATCATAATTTATTATATTTCCTTCTTTATCTTTAATTGCATGTTTTTCAATATTTTGATAAAGAAGTTTAAAAACTTCTGGATCTTTTAAAGCCTCTAGATTTTCGTCACCAAAATTTCTTATCTGAAAAGTTATATTAACTGGACCATTTATAATAATGTTTTTACTATTATCATTTACTAATGTATTATTAATAATTTTATTATCAATATTCTTATTAATTACATTTATTAATTGATTCCTTAATTTATTTAAATCATTATTCGTTTTTGATTTTTCAATAATTTCCATTATTTCATATGCGTTAACTTGTTTTTTTTTACATTTATGTGTATTAACATACTCTTTTTTACACATATTACATTTTTTTCTTTGCTTTTTACCAAATTTTTTATCGATTATTGTTTTGATTTGTTTTTTATTTAGTGTTTCTGAATGAAAATCTATCAAATGTCTTTTGAAATTTGCTTTTAAACATATTTCAGCATTACAATAATCACAATCCATATATATTATATATTCTGGATTTTTTTATATATAAATAATTTTATTTATTTTAGATTCCATTTTTAGATTTCACTTAAGATGAAATTTGAATTTTTAGTTTTCAGTTTTTCATCTCTGCTAATATATTCGATTTGATAGTAATTTAGTT
>Ga0302280_1001028_pt1 | contig 23839 bp, 19 predicted proteins | sample III_Fen_E1_1_FD_198771 | JGI IMG/M metagenome (GOLD analysis project Ga0302280, IMG submission 198771) | Peat permafrost microbial communities from Stordalen Mire near Abisko, Sweden - III_Fen_E1_1 | ecosystem: Environmental > Terrestrial > Soil > Wetlands > Permafrost | place: Sweden: Abisko... | reverse complement strand
CTTCCATACCTGTACCCACGAGAGGGACTTCCGGTATCATCAAAGGCACGGATTGACGCTGCATGTTAGAACCCATCAGCGCACGGTTAGCGTCGTCATGCTCCAAAAACGGGATCAAGGCCGCAGCCACGGACACCAACTGCTTGGGGGAAACGTCCATGTACTCAACCTTGGCCGGGGCAACCCTCGGAAAATCTCCCTTATAACGGCAAGAGACCAGACTTTCCGTGAACTTGCCCTGTTCATCAATAGGCGAGTTGGCTTGGGCTATATATTTATTCTGATCCACATCTGCTGTCAGGAATTCGCTCTTTTTAGAGACTTTTCCGTCGACAACTTTGCGGTAAGGTGTTTCGATAAAACCTAATTCATTGACACGCGCACAGGTGGTCAAGGACGCGATAAGACCGATGTTCGGGCCTTCAGGTGTTTCAATGGGACAAACGCGGCCATAATGGGTCGGGTGCACGTCGCGCACTTCGAAACCGGCACGTTCGCGGCTTAAACCACCCGGTCCCAAAGCTGACATACGGCGTTTATGCGTCATCTCGGAAAGCGGGTTGACCTGATCCATGAATTGCGACAGCTGGCTGCGCGCAAAGAAATCCTGGATCTGATTTGAAAATAAACGGGAGTTGATCAAATGATGCACGGTCAGGTTCTCAAAAGAACTCATGACGACCAGGCGCTCTTTGATGGAACGCTCCAGACGCGCCAAACCGATGCGTACCTGATTCTGGACTAATTCACCGACGGATTTGATACGGCGATTACCCAAATGATCGATATCATCGCACTCCCCGGCGCCTTCACGCAGGGCGGTCAGATACTTGATCACGGACACAACGGTCTCAATATCCAAGACACGATTATCCATCGACACCGTCGTATTTAATTTACGGTTGACGATGTGACGGCCGACCTTGGAAAGATCGTAACGTTTAGGATCAAAGAACAAACGGAAAAATAAAGTTTCAGCCACTTCCACGGTCGCGGGCTCGGTCGGACGCATCTTGCGATAGAAATCCAACAGCGCTTCTTCCTTGGTGGTGGTATGGTCCTTCTCGAGCGTGTTTTTTAATTTATCATAACGATCTCCCAACATTTTTTGCATATCTTCGGTTGACGAAAGTCCCATGATACGCAAAATTTGTGAGGCGGGGAAATTACGGCGACGGTCCACATACGCGATCAATACATCGTTGAGATCATATTTGATCTCGAACCATGCACCGCGGGAGGGAATAACACGGCCATAATAAATGCTCTTACCCGTCGGATGGGTTTCCTCTTCAAAGGAAACGCCCGGCGGACGCTGAATTTGGGAAACAACCACGCGCTCATCACCGTTGATGATGAATGTTCCTGTGTCGGTCATCAGGGGGAAGTCGCCAAAATAAACTTCCTGTTCCTTGATATCGACCGGCGTGATCAGGCGTAATTTGACTTTTAAGGGAGCAGCATAGGTCATTCCCCGACGCTGACACTCGTAACGGGAGTATTTTTCTTTGCCGATATTATATCCGATGTATTCCAGGCGGATCTGCGCGTCATAGCTTTCCAGAGGGAAAACTTCGCGGAAGACTTCTTCTAAACCCTGGTCCTTGCGCTTATCTGTCGACACGTTCCTTTGCAGGAACTCTTCATAAGAAAGGGTTTGAATATCGAGCAAACTCGGGAGCTCGAAATTGTCCTGGAACTTACTAAAATCTTTGACTTTTAGCTTTTCCATATTGTCCCATCAAATAGGACCAAAGGATGAGAAACTCATCCCTTGGTTTAGGTTAGTGATATTCTAAAAGGCGATATCAGGAATTGAACGTTATTTAAGTTCAACTTTTCCACCGGCAGCTTCGATCTTCTTCTTGAGCTCTTCAGCTTCGGCTTTGGGAACAGATTCCTTGATGGTTTTGGGAGCTGATTCAACCAAGGTCTTGGCTTCAGCCAAACCTAAATTGGTGACAGCACGCACTTCTTTGATAACACCAATCTTCTTGGCAGGATCAACTTCCTTCAAGATAACATCGAAGGCTGTTTTCTCCTCGACAGGTGCAGCAGCAACAGCTGGACCAGCGGCGGCAGCCACAGGAGCTGCAGCTGAAATGCCAAGGCGGCTTTCCATAGCCTTGACTAATTCGGCTAATTCCAGGACAGTCAAACCTGTGACTTCCTTGTAAATCCCCTCAAGTTTGGGGGCTAATTCTTTAACGGCTGTGTCAGACATCTTACGACCTCCCTAGATTAGTGCCTTCGCCTCGCAGGCTTTAGGCTGACGTCGGCGTTTCGCCGGCATCACTTTTTTGTTTTAATATAGATATTAATTCACGGGTTTTACCATTTAACGCTCCGGCAAACCGGGTCAATGGAGCAGACATGGTGCCCATGAGCTTTGCTAACAATACTTCACGCGGCGGTAAATCAGAAAGTGTCTTGACCTCAGCTTCCGTCAGGAAAGCCCCGTCAAGTACTCCGCCGCGAACAACAAAACCTTCATAACTTTTAGCAAAATTAACAAGGACCTTGGAAACTTCAGACGCATCTGCATTGCTTAAGATCAGCGCCATCTGGCCTTCAATTGTCGCGGCCAAACTATCCTGCTTTGCTGCTTGAAGCGCCTTGCGGGCGACCGACGTCTTGGAAACCAAAACTTCAGCTTTTTTACGCTTCAAATCCTTCCTCAATATATTCATTTTGGCGGAAGATATCCCACGGTAAGAAACTACGAAGGTGCTGGATTTTTTTTCAACACCTTCCTTGACCGAACTGGCCATCCGTTGACGATAGAGTGTTCCGACTTTCATCATAGCGCCACCTTCACTCCCGGTCCCATCGTTGTTGCCAGGGCCAGACTTTTAATTAAATTACCTTTGACCGCCGAGGGTTTAGCATGATTGACAGCTTCAATGACAAACTGGGCATTTTCTACCAGTTTATTTTCATCGAAAGACCGTTTGCCGATCCCTAAATGAATGCCGCCCTGCTTGTCAGACTTAAATTCGACACGGCCGGCTTTGACTTCCCTAATAGCGCGTTCCACATCTGCGGTTACTGTGCCTGCTTTAGGAGTCGGCATTAGACCGCGAGGGCCAAGCACCTTGCCTAACTTGCTTAAGTCGCGCATCATATCAGGAGATGCCACTACCACGTCAAAATCCATGAATCCAGCGACAACCTTCTCAATAAGGTCATTGTCCCCGACATAATCTGCGCCTGCGGCCTGGGCCTTGGCAACGGCATCACCCTTACAGAAGGCAGCGACGCGTACTTTTTTACCAATGCCGTGGGGTAGCACAACTGTACCACGTACCCCTTGATCTGAAGCTTTCAGGTCCAGATTAAGGTTGAAATGCAATTCAACGGTTTCATCAAATTTTACTTTTGGAGCCTTGGCTAATCGATTGACCGCTTCCTGCAATGTCACAGGCTTTTCGATAACCCCAATGGCTTTATGCGCTTCTTTCATTCTTTTACTGAGTCTGGACATAACCTTATCCTTTAACTTCTATACCCATGGAACGGGCGGTACCGGTGACCGTGGCAATCGCCTCGCTCATGTCGATGGTGTTTAAATCATCCATTTTCATTTTGGCGATTTCCTCGACCTGTTTGACTGTCAAAGAGCCGATAACTTCCTTACCGGCAGTGCCGGAGGCTTTCGCCAATTTAGCGCTCTTTTTGATCAACGCTGAGGTCGGGGGTGTTTTAATGATAAAATCAAATGATTTATCCTTGTAAACTGTAATGACAACCGGCAAAGGTAATGGATCCTTGCCCTTGGTTTTATCATTAAATGACTTACAAAACATCATGATGTTGACGCCATGTTGACCCAACGCCGGACCAACTGGAGGGGCAGGGTTCGCTTGACCCGCCGGAACATATAATTTAATCTGTGCAACTGCTTCTTTAGCCATAATATTCCCTATTTCTTGCTCGTCGACGAGCGTTATTTCATGCCAACGGGGTTAAATTTTCTCTACTTGCCAATATTCGAGTTCCACGAGGGTGGAACGACCGAAGATAGACACGCTTACCTTTAATTTGCCGCGATCCGGATAAACTTCCATCACCGAACCGTTGAAATTTGCAAATGGGCCCTGCCCGATGCGAATGGCCTCACCGACCTCGAAAACGATCTTCGGGGATGGCTTGGACTCAGTTTCCTGCGTACGCTTAAGAATATTGTCCACTTCAATATCAGTCAGGGGCTGAGGCTGTCTCCCCGGTCCGATAAAGCCGGTTATTCCTGGTGTGGTTTTGACCAAATACCAGCTTTCCTTGGTCATATTCATTTTGATCAAAAGGTAACCCGGGAAAAATTTACGGGCAGTGATCCGCTTCTTCCCCCCGCGCACCTCAGAAACTTGCTCGGTCGGAACAACAACTTCTTCAACATATTGTTTTAACTCAGTGGTAGCGATGCGGCTTTCGAGCCCTGCCCGTGCGCGCTCTTCTGCCCCTGTTTGCGTGTGAACAACATACCATTTCATAATTATCTAATAATTACCGCGACACCTTTAGAAAAAGCGAAGTCGATAATCCCCACGAATATGCCCAATAAAAAAGAACTGAATATAACGATCAGCGTCGAATCAACAAGCTCTTTACGAGTAGTCCAGGAGACTTTTTTCATCTCCGCTATAACTTCGCCGATAAATTTTCGAATCTTTTCGATCATTCCAGACTACCTTTTCAAATCAAACAGGCCTGGCAGGAGTCGAACCTGCAACGCACGGTTTTGGAGACCGTCGCTCTACCAATTGGAGCTACAGGCCTAAAAGGCCCAATTCCCTTGACTTCGTCAGGTTCTGCCAAAAGGCCTTGTTACTTTTTCGTCTCTTTGTGTGGTGTACGTTTACGACAAAAAGCACAAAATTTCTTTAATTCCAGGCGTTCTGGATTTTGTTTTTTATCTTTGGTACTGTTGTAATTGATACGGCTGCACTCAGTGCATTGAAAATGAATTGTCTCGCGCATATTTATTTCCGATTCTTGCGCTCCCCCGATTGCCGGCACCAAGCCCTACTCAACGGAGTCACAGAAGATTTTGATTTAAAAAAAGCCCCCGAGCGGTTTTGAACCGCTGGCCTCGTCCTTACCAAGGACGTGCTCTACCAACTGAGCTACAGGGGCAACGTATCTGGCCGCCTGCAGCGATCGCCCCTAGATCAGGCGAAAATAATGAACCACGAGTATATCTGCAGACAAAAACGTTGTCAAGAATATTTTTTAAGTTTATGTGAGTTTTAAAAATCGCCTTTTCCCGATTTTCAAAACGCCTTGTGCTAATGGCCAATGCTCGTCGTTAACAGCACTGCCTTCATGCGTCACTGCCTTTTCTTTGATCAAACGGCGGGCTTCATTCTTGGAAGCTGCCATGTTTGTAAGCACTAAAATATCAACAAGTTTCTCCCCACCTACGATTTTATACTCAGGGATATTCTCAGGGATCTGATGTTGACTGAATGTATTTTCAAAATGCGCACGCGCATTCTTGCCTTCGATGGCAGGATGAAACATATCAACCACTATTTGCGCCAACTGTAATTTAGCTTCCTTAGGATGCATTTTTTTAACGGCATCTAGATTGATTTCCGTAAGGATTTCATAATAACGCAACATCAGCTCATCGCTGATGGACATGATCTTACCAAATATCTCATTGGGCTCATCATTAATACCGATGGTATTACCCAAAGACTTGCTCATTTTATTGACTCCGTCCGTGCCCTCCAAAAGCGGGGTCATCAAAACAACTTGCGGTTTTTGACCGTAGGCTCCCTGTAATTGACGTCCCATCAATAAATTGAATTTTTGGTCGTTCCCCCCTAATTCTATGTCTGCTTTCAAATATACAGAATCATATCCCTGTAAAAGTGGATAAATAAATTCCAGCAAACTTATCTCTTTACCGGATTCAAAACGTTTTTTGAAGTCAGCGCGGGCCAGCATCTGGGCCACCGTTGAGTGAGCAGATAATTCCAGCAGATCTTGGGGCATTAGTTGACTAAGCCAATGGCTATTAAAAACAACCCTTGTTTTTTGGGGATCAAGGATTTTAAAAACTTGCGCTTTATAAGTAACGGCATTCTTTTCAATATCTGCCATTGTCATTTTCTTACGCAGTTCATTTCGGCCGGTTGGGTCGCCTACTTGAGCGGTAAAGTCCCCAATAAGGAAAACCACCTGATGTCCTAAATCTTGGAATTGCTTCATTTTACGCAATAAGACCGTATGCCCTAAATGAATATCCGGAGCTGTGGGATCAAAACCGGCTTTGATGACTAAGGGACGGCCTTCTTTAAGCTTAGCTTCAAGTTCAGCCAAGCTTATGATTTCGGTTGTGCCACGGGCAAGCTTATGGAGGATTTCTTGGGGCATAAGGAAGTAGTCCAAAACAAAAACTTGTCAATATTCCCTATTGCTTCGGCTGCAAAAGGAAAGTGTCATTGCGGGGGCGAAGCCCGAAGCAATCTTTGAAAGATTGCCACGCAACTTCGTTCCTCGCAATGACACTAAGCGCTTATAACCTGGCGCTGACGCCGATTTTCATACCTTCGACATCAACTTTAATGATCTTTACTTGAAGCTTATCCCCAGCCTTGAGAGCAGCTGCCTGGGTTTTATCAATTTCTGAAGAATACACTAATGCTTCGATATCATCTTCCAATTTCACAAAAACCCCGAAATTAGAATTCATGATCACAACGGAGTCCACCACAACGCCAACCGGGAACTTTTCGGCGATCGTATTCCAGGGATTAGGCTGTAATTGCTTCAAACCTAACGTGATCTTGCGGGCTTCAGCTTCCACAGCCAAAACCAGGACTTGAACCTCCTGGCCCTTTTGTACGACTTCCTGCGGATGGTTGATCTTCTTGGTCCATGACATATCAGAAACATGGATCATACCTTCTAAACCATTGTCCAATTCAACAAAAGCACCGTAATCGGTAAACCCTCGGACAACGCCCTTGGCAGTTGCCCCGACGGTGAATTTAGACACGGCCGTACTCCATGGATTCTCTTCTAACTGTTTCATGCTTAAAGAAATGCGCTTGGCATCCTTATCAACATTGATCACCTGAACCTCAATGACATCCCCTAACTTGAACATTTCCTGGGGATTGACCATCTTTTTCTGCCAGGTAATTTCGGAAGAATGCAAAAGCCCTTCAATGCCTTTGTCGATCTCGACAAAAACACCATAAGGCATGATATTAACGACTTTCCCTTTAATACGGGCACCCGGAGGGAATTTAGCCACTGATTCATCCCAGGGATTTGAGGTGATCTGTTTCAAGCCTAAAGAAACCTTGGAATTGTCCTTATCAAAATCCAGGATCAAAACTTCAAGCTTCTGACCGACAGCAACGATCTCGGAAGGATGATTGATGCGGCTCCAGCTCATATCAGTGATATGCAAAAGGCCGTCAACTCCACCTAGATCAATAAAGGCGCCGAAATCGGTGATACCCTTAACACTGCCGCGGCGCTTTTGGCCTTTTTTAAGTTCGGCCCAAAGCTTTTCGCGCACTTCTTCCCGTTCCTTCTGCACCATCTCGCGACGGGAAAGGATCAGGTTACGGCGCTGCTTGTTCATTTTAGCCACCACAAACTTATAATTGTGGGTGGTGATATCATGATTGGACAGGCCCTTGAAAGCGGATAACGACATCGGCAAGAACGCCTCGATGCCAAAAACATCGACGATATAACCACCCTTGACCGCACGCATGACACGGCCTTCAAGGATGTCGCCTTCATTAATATCATCAGAAATCTTCTGCCAGCCTTTAAGTCTCTCAGCCTTGGCAAACGAAAGGATCAATCGTCCGTTGTCATCCTCGATATTCTCGATTAAGACCTCGATCGACTGGCCCACCGCCAATTCAGCGGGGGTACGGAATTCCTCGATGGGAACGAACCCCTCGGACTTAAAACCAATGTCGACGATCACCTCTTTGGCTGTGATCGCGGCAATGATCCCTTTTGAAACTTCGCCTTCCTTAATATCCTTTAAGGTACTGGCGTACAACTCTTCCATTAATGATTTTTCTGCACTCATAGATTCTACACTCATGGACTTTAAAACCTTCTTTCTTTACAGGAATTCTTTGTGCGACCTTCTCACAAAGTCTGACAATTATGCCAAGAAATCCCCAAATGTCAAATGATATTTTATAGAGAAGGCGAATTTTCCTGTATCCCCAAAAACCGCTTCAAATCCGTCATCGGCTCAATATCAATGATCACCGGCACAAAACCAGGCGTATTTTGGAGCTGTGTAAGCATGGCAGGGTCAAGATGAAATTTAATCCCTATACCCCTCTGAGCCAAAGGCGAAGAATCTATCTTTGTCTGTAAATTCATACGCACAGGCGTTAAGTCAATACCCCCGCTTTCTACGGTCCTTGCCTTATCTACCCTTAATCGAGGATCATTGGCCCTGACAATATCGATAATCAATACATGATCCGGCTCTTTACCGACAAAAACACTTTTTTCTTTACCATTAATTAGAACTTTAACTGTCGCCGTAACTGAAAATGACTCTTGAAGAAATCTACCATAATCGGACGCATAACTAAAACTATCCTTTCCATATGATTTTTGTAAAGACTTCTCCAAAATGCTTACATCCAGATCAGTCAACAGATCCGGATCAGTCCAAATATAGGGGGCTAATAAATACACCATTACTTCTTTTCTGCCTGACCCAAAGGCTGCTTTTGAAAAATCTGTTACAGATCTGGCTAAACAAGATAAGGCATTCCCGCCGATAAAAACAGAATCCGCATAAGAATGAGGCGTAAATTCCCCTGAGTCACTTCTTAAAGGGACACTGTCTTTTGTCACAGGTAATAACGGAAAATCAGAATTTATCAATGTGGTCCGATCATTAAATCGCGGCAAGATTTTCTCCAAACCTTTCAACATTCTAGCCCGATTGAGCATATGAACCATGATGATATTGTGGGCCATTTCCCAAATCTTCTTATTCCCACCGGCAAGGTCTTCTGAATTTCTGCGCTTAGCGTTCTTTTCTGCTATCATCGCCCTAAAATATTCCAACAATCTCCAAACAGTGGTCATCGCCCTGCTTTTATCCACTGATTGGCCGCTGTCCTCTGATTTTACCGCCCCATACCTTTGCGTTTCTAAATATGCTTTAACTAGATGCGTTACCTTTGATTTTTCAAAACCCGGCTCAGCTTTCTTTTTTAATTCATTTATCAAAGAATCGATATAATCATCTGTTAACCCTGCATCTCCTAAAATATACCGTTTAATCAAATCAAAAAGTCTGTGCATTTCTTGCTGATCACCACGCAATAGGGCCAAATGTAATAATAATTTAACGACTTTTATCCTTGGCAAAGGCCGTTCTTTATTAAAAGCATATTCAAAAATGTCACAATAATTTGTTAATATCTGCCCCCAATAAACTACTTTTTGAGTATTTGCGCGTTGCTCCATGGCTTTTATCAATCTTATATCCCCAAAATAATAATAATTTGGATTGAAAGGTTTTGTTAAGAAATATGGGACTGCCTTTACCAGCCCCTCCATTGGCAAAATTCTGACATGCGGATTAATGGAAGCCAGTTTATAGGATATTGCATCTCTTAATATAGGATACGCTCCCCTGGTATCCATGAAACTTGCTCCTAAAAAGTACTGTCTCATGCTTTCAGGAATATAAACATATATATCAAAATCTCCCACTCCCTCCCTGTATAACTTATTATCACGCGGATCCCGCAGGTATGCAGAGCTTCCACCGATCTCAAAAATGATGTTTTGGGGATTCATAATACCTTCAGAAACATCCAGCTCTTTTGCCGCTCTCGCCAAACCCTCTCTAATAGCATCTTTTACTAATTCAACCGTTTTAAAAGGTTTCTCCTGGCCGGGCAGATCAATATCGAATTCTTTTGGATCACTCGTATTAAATGGTCGATTGGCCGCATTTAAAATTTCATCTGCAACCATCATCGCCCCTTCTGCTGGCTGTCCCTCGACCAATTGGCCGCTGTCTGCCGCTTCTGGGTCCATATACCTAGCACGGCTGTCCTTATATTTTCTTCCGGCTGCTGTATCAATGACAAAGGTAACATTTTTATTTTTATGACCCTGAAGACTAGACGCTGAAACTTCCGAAGATGGCTCCTGGTCCACTGCCCAAAAAACGGCATCCGCTTTCTTATCGCCTGTAGCCGCAATCATAATTTCATGCGCATCCATCAAAGTTCCCGTACCTATGGTCAGAGCTGTTAATGGCATCTGGTTAATATCATCAAAATAACGGCTATTATCAACAATAGTTGGTATAGCCAACTGAACATCATGTGAACGCGAATTAAAAATAGTTTTACTGTCTTTGAATTCTACAGATGAAAGGTCCACTCCCAAGGCTTCAATGTCCTTGCGCAGTTGTGTTATATCGGAAAGATCATCAAGATAAATTGATACTTTTTGTATTATCAATTTCACAGCTAATGCCCGACGAGCAGCAAAGCTGACGCTCCTGCCTACCTTTAAAAATTCCTTTTCCAAATACTCAATAAAACCATCCTCCTGTCGTGATTTCCAATGCTGATTCAAAAGATCCCGGATGGAATCCGCTAAACTCTTTCGATCTCCCTTTATCCAAAAATCGTTATAGTTCATTACTTTCTGTAGATCCATCGTTTGACCGTCGATGGTAATAATTGGCTCATTAAACGCAATATGCCCGTCTCGTCCGAGGCCGCCTATACCAAGGTCAATTCCCACTGCATCCCGCCATTGCTGAAATTCATTTTCGTAACGTTCGGTCTCCGCCTGCATGTCAGCTGCTTGGCCGTTAAGAAAGTGGACATTCTTGCTCTCATCCCATTTCGTGTTCGCGCCATTCCATTTTTTATCTATCCTGCGCAATTCACTGAATAGATGCTTCTCCATATATTGTCGATAGCTATGCGGATTCTCCGCCCAATTTCCCTGATAATGAGGCCCTACATAATATTCGTCCATATTAAAAGTATGCAAGTTCTCAAAATCGATATGTTCCTCTTCAATTATACGGACAAATTCAGCATAAATACCCTCTGGCGTACCACCCGTAGGACAAATAAACACTGTCGGTCTTTTCTGGTCATTATTTGCCTTCAAAACATCCGCCATCCGTCGAGCTACACACCTATTTACAGAGGGCACATTTTGATATTCTTCGAGATTAATCCCCCGGCTGACCGAAGACGTCATCGCACGACTCCCCGGCTGTATCTCGATCAATTGGCTGCTGTTCCTTTGATTGCCTGATTTAGAATTTTCTCTCTCTGCACTCATCGCCACAACTAACCCGCTACCTATCGGCCTAACTTCTAAGATGCTTCTTAAATCAAATCTTATTTTTTGAAGCATTTTTATATCAGCACCAATACTTAATTCATTGACGGACGGTATTATGGCATCATGGCCTCCGCCGATAAATAAAACTAATTCAGGAATTTCTTCTGCAAAATGCAAACTATCCAAATTTGTTGCTGTATAGTGCAAATCCGGCCAATATCCAATATTTGAAATTAAAGCCGCTGTTGTTATTTTTCGATCGATCAACCCTTGCTTAACGGCATTGGTGACTTCTTTAGTAAATTCCGTGTTTAATAATGAGCCAACATGAGCCTGAAAATTCTCAATACGATTCAACCCAAAGTTATTTCTTGCGTATTGACTTGCTGTATCGTCTATTTCTACTAAATCCACAAAAGATGCCCCTAGTTTTATGGCAACTAAAGATAAAATCCCGTCTCCTGCCCCACTGTCTATGACGCTCATGCCGGTAAAATCGTGATGTAACATTTGGATGATTACCCCTGTAATATAATAATCAAATCCCCCTTGTGTTATGCTCCCCATTGAATGCCTTAAAATAATTAAATTGTGATTTCCTATTGAATCTCTCATCGATGCAGTTAAACGCTGATTTAAAGATTCATCTATAAAAAATAATGGTCCGATCCTTATAAAGACAGTCCTATGGCTTGTCGGATCTTCCCCATCATCTCTTGAATATGTGGCTTCTTTATTAATTGTATAACCTTTTGGGTGCTCCGTTTCCATGTCATGCTCAAAAACAATGGTATGATCTTTCCAAGGCTTAGGAATTACGCCTAGATCAAAACAAATTTTATTGAATTTTGCTATTGCCTCTGTTTCAACATCCTTCATCACCCTCTCTGGTTGTTCCTCAGCCGGATGAGTAAGAACAATTTCAACTGCTTCTTGGATGTTCATCGCCCAATCAAGATTGGCAACAAACCCAACTAAAGGCTTCTTATCTGATGAGGCTAAACTGCTTATTGTCTGTAATGAATACCCCTCCTGGGTGAGTGTCTTTTGCGTCGGACCGGCATTTTCTTCGGACCCGGCCGCTGTAATAATGATGGCTGGTTTAGGCTCATCGATAACCAACTGATCAGCCGCATTCATAATAACAACCGCACCCCGTCTTTTTTCAATAGGAATTTGGTTTGCCTCTTCACGGCTATTATGCTCTGAGATAAAAATCACTTCCTTAGCTCCCAGCATTTTAGTCACAGCTCCTGCGATCCCATTGCCGTCCCTAACATTGATCACAGTCTTGCCTTGAATACTGTCCTTAACGGCCCACAGGGCAGCAATGCTTGTTATAATAGCATCGAGAGAATGTCCCGAATTTGGGAAATGAGTATTCAATAGAGGGCATAACTTTAACCCTAAGAAATTGACATCTATATCTTGAATATATCCCTCGTAATCCTCATTATAAAATAGCAATCCTCCGACCCTCAGGAAAAGCCTATTGCCTGACCTATCGCCAATAACATCAACATTAATACTCTTTTCGCCAACTGATACCGATAAGAAAGACCTAGCCACAAGCTCTGTATGCCTCTTAAGCAACTCCTTTTTAAATTGACCAAAAGCAAAGTCCGATACATTTGTCGCAGGCTCCCCTACTTTTAGGTCCCGATAAACTTGCCAAAAATAACTATATAATATCTCAAAATGTCTTCGCACCTTAACCGTCGGGGCCTTTTCCATTCCTTCTTTCAAAATTGGCTGTAAGGCTTCAAACTCTTGACCATTAAGGAATGTCATAGGAATTTGTCTCTCATAAACATCCAATGGAGGAAGATCCTTGTTGTTACCGATAAATTGTCTGGTAAACTGAAATAGTTCCTGGGCGGTCAATTGTGTTTTTGCTGTCAAATAATATTGCGGCAACTGTGCAAAGAACCCCTGATAACGAGATACATGATGAATACGTTCCATAATATCACGGTCCCGAATCAGCCCGGAATACCAGTAATGCCTGTTATTCTTCAAAACCTTCATTGCATTTAATTTTTCATCAAGACGAGCAACATCAACAAGCAATACTTTAGGAAGGCCTATCGATGGTCTACTTCCGTTCAAAAACTGCTGCCATGTCGGATCGAGGATCCAAGCACGCTGGTCATAAAAAATAACCATAAAATCATGAAAAACGCGATCAGGAATATCGAGTTTGTTTTCTGTCTTATACCTTACTCTTCTAATAGTTATATCCTTGCGGCCATCAAGTTTGTTCATCAAGAAATTAGTAATAAGCTCACACGAACCTTCTGTCCATACATCACCACTGAATAGTTGGGACGCATGCTCATAAGCCTCCTTAACAAAAGGATCTATTAAATCAACCACATACCTGCGTTTCTCAACATCGTCTCCTGCCATTGGCACTCCCCAGGTAGACAAATGATCGCTGACAGAAGACTGCATCGCCAGGCTCACTTGAAGGGCCCCATGGTCAGTCTCTGGGACTTTTTGGGCAGGGTTATTTAATTTTTCTTGGGCACTATCCGCCTTGCGAAAAACCTTCAAACGGAATCCATAACCCAGGTGCTGATATAAAACAGAAAGTTCATTCTCTAAATGTAAGGCATCTTCGCCGATACCAACTGGCTGGTAATGCATTCGTTCGTCTTTGCTTAGATCAAAACTATCCTCTAAATCAACTTCCCTGATTCTATTAAAACTATAAGGGTTGATGAGTATAAATGAACCTTGCTTCATATAGGGATCCACATGGTTAATTCCATCCAAATCAAGAGCATTGGATCCATACTCCCCCCATCCGGCTCTCTGAAATAATATATCGTATTTCTTAGACGATTTGAATGTAGTTACATCGCCGTTAATAAAATTAAATATGTATTCATGCGCTTGATCTTCACCAGGGAATTTTTTCTCAAAAATTATTTGAAAACCTCCGGGGATAGGAAAAACTTTTAGTTTATCCGGAGAGATCCCAAGGCTTCTTAATTCAGCGACCAAGCATGCGTTAAAATCCCTCTCAATAAGGACAACCTGGCCAAAACCGTATAGTTCCTTACTTTCAAGATAATCTTCTTGCAGACTTAAGGACCCCTTCCAATAATGTTTGATATAATCAAAAAATTCAACATATGAAGGCACCCATAGGTCCACCATATCAAATTCAGCTCCATTGGTAGTAGCAAGGACATGTGTTATATCCGTCCCGGATCCAAGATATAAAACACTTCCCCTTTGCCGCTCTTTGATGGTCTCATGCACCGCCAGATCATAGGCAAAGTGATCCAATCTCATTGGTTTGATAAGGTTATACGGAAAAAATTCATCATATAAATTTTGTGTTTCTGGCGTGACTGTTACTGTGCTCTGCATAGCCATGCTTAAGGGCTGGGCATCCATCTTAACAAGCACCTCATTAGGAATAGCCACCACGCCGTGATCTTGACGGGTAATCTGCATGGCGGAATCTGAATTTAAACTTGTCATCCCTAAAGAAACCCCGCCGGAAAAATATCTCCTTGGGACGATCTTCTGAGTGGAAGGATCGATATCTTCTTTGATATAGTTACAAACTCCTTTTTTGAAAGCTTGGAGATAGCGTTGATAGATGCCTTCAATTTCGTTAGTATTTTTGTACCCTACGCCTGCTATTTTATTTTTATCCGCATAAACCTTTTCTAAAATACTGTCCTTTATTTTCTTTTTGAACCACGTGGCTAAGATGAGGCTGTTGTAGACTTGGCGCAATTGAGTGAAATTTTGGCCTTGGTTAACCTCTTTTGTCAATTCGGGGATGACGATCTCGCGGATAATATTAGCCCCCACTGAGGCCACGTCGTTCGGTACAGCTACATGCTTGGACATTGACAGATAATCCTGCTCCAGCATTACTTTTAACTTGGCTTCCACGACATAAGCCGTCCCTGCTTTTACATTCTCATAAACAACTGCTTTTTCGGGGACTATCCATACTTTATTGAAGGTATTAACCGGAATATTCGTTGTTCCAAATTTCTTATAGGCTTCTTCATAAATTCGCTTCCAGAATTTCTTGCCTATTTCATCTTCCGGATATATTAAGGATGCGGTTATCTGTTTGAGCATATAATCTTCAGCAAGCAGGTCACGCCCCATTTCTGTCCGACCAAATGATGGGGGAACTATTCTATTTCTTTCATAAGGACTTAAATTGACCCAGAGATCATTTTCAGGAATGGTGAGACTGGCTAAGAAGTATTTGATTAATTTGGTGGATTCATTACGCAGCGACGCTAAATTTTGTGCCCCCCCATCTCCTTTATCCAAAATAAAATCAAAGCGAAAAGGATTTTCCGGATGGACCTTGATGCCTTTTAAAATCGGCGGATTAAATTCAGGGCTTAAAGCTAACCTTGCACCGGGTGCGGGCAAATGAAATTCCTGGGCTTGAGTTACAGGCAGAGGACCTAGCGTATTAGCCAAAAAGGCAATAATAAGCCCAAGGGCCATATTAGCTCTTAAATTTAAATTCTTTCCCATATAGAGAAAGGATATACTATTCTTCTAGGATTTGCCAATTATTGTACGTTTAGGCGAGGGCGTAAATTTTATCTAAAATACGCTGGGAAGCATCTTCATAACTGGGATCATCATTGATGAAAAAAGGCTCTCCAAAAGTGGCGGATACCGGGCCTCTTTTGAAAAATTTAGTGCCCGGGGCCATGACTTGATTGGTCCCTTTCAAAAAGACAGGGACTATAGGTACGCCGGATTTCATAGCCAAAAAACCAACACCGGCCTGGGCCTTGGATGGGGCATTGCCGATACGCCGTGTCCCCTCAACAAATATCAGGATCACCCGGCCATTTTTCAAACGCTTAAGGGCCTCTTTCAGCGCGCCAAAATCTGATCCGCCTCTTTTAACCGGAAAAGACCCCAAGCGAGTTAAAACAAAACCCAGAGCCCCCTTAAACAATTCTATCTTAGCCATAAAATTAAGGCGCCTGACCGAACAAATACCTAATACAACCGGGTCCAAGTTGCTAATGTGATTGCTGGCCAGGATAAAAGCTCCCTGACGCGGGATCTTGGAGGTATGATGAGCTGTAAAAGGAAAATAAAGCCAGCTTATGGCCTTGGTCAGAAAATAAATGATGTAGTAAATCATTATTTAGGGTCTATGTGTTGGCGTCCGAATTCCAGAATATCCTTAGAACGCTTAAGGCTCTTGGCTTCCGAATAAATACGGACCAAAGGCTCGGTGCCCGAAGGACGGAACATCAGCCAGTCCTCATTCTCACAGATAAGCTTAACTCCGTCGAAGTCCTTGACCTCAATAACCTTCTTGCCTAATACGGAAGTTATAGTTTTCAATTTATTCAGATCCACTTTTTTGGCATCCATGGAATAATCCAGGCGCAAATAATAATAACGCCCGAACTCACGCTCCATGTCGTCGACCAATTGTTTGAAATTCTTTTTATTATAAACCATCATCTCCAGGATCAAAAGCCCGGCCAGGGTACCGTCACGCTCCGGGATATAATTAGGCAGGCCCATACCGCCGGCTTCTTCACCGCCAGCAACTATTTTCTCAGAGATCATCAGATCTGAGATGTATTTGAAACCAACCGGTGTTTCATAAATTTTACGGTCAAGTTTTTTGGCAATATTATCCAGCATGGTCGTGCCGCAAAGCGTTTTGACAATGCCGCCTTCCACGTTGCGGTTACGCACCAGGTGCAGGATCAAAAGTCCCAGGATCTTCTGAGGAGAAACGAACTCGCCGCCGGGCATCACCGCGGCGATGCGGTCGGCATCCCCGTCGAGCACATGGCCAAAATCGAATTTCTCCTTTTTCATACGCCCCATCATTATTCCTAAACATTCCGGAATAGGCTCCGGCTTGCTGCCGTCAAACGAAGGATTCACATCCTCACGCATCAAAGTCAGCTTGATATCCGTCCCTTTGAGGATCTGTTGCATCAGGTCACGGCCGCTGCCATGCATAATATCGCTCAGCACTTTATATTTGGCCGTCTTCATTTTCTTTAAATTCAAATAGCCGCGCAAAAATTTGACATACGCTTTCTTAAAATCATGCACCACGATCAAACCCTGAGCGCACGCCTCTTCAAAGTTCAGACGCTTGACTTCTGATTGACCCAGATAACCCTCGACGGTATTTGTGATATCTTTTGAAGCAGCTCCCCCTTGGGCAGTTTTGATCTTGATACCATTGAACTTAGCAGGATTATGTGAAGCAGTGATCATAATACCGCAGACATTAGCGAGATCGACAACCCCCAAACTTAAAGTAGGCGTGGGCAAAGAAGTGTCTGAAAGGTAGGTCTTGATGCCGTTGGCTGCAAAAACTTCAGCAACAGCCTGGGCGTATTCAGCGGATAAAAAACGGTTGTCAAAACCAACCGACGCAGACTTATTGGGAAACTGTGTGTTATTCTTAATGATCCAATCCGACACAGCCTGGGCCACAATACGGACATTTTCAAAAGTAAAGGTATCTGAAATGATCGCCCTCCAACCGTCGGTACCGAATTTGATTTGAGACCTGATATCGCTCATATTGCTCCTTTATTGATTAAAACCCATACAATCGATGCTGCTTAATATAACGGATAACCGCCTTGGGCGTCAAATACCAGATCGATTTCCGGGTTTTTAGACGCTGTCTAATGTCGCTGGAAGAGATATCAACAGCAGGCATATTGATCTTCAAATACGGCCAACGCTTGGGATAATTCTTATCAAAACCCGGACGGTTCAGGATGACCAGGGTAGCCAAACTCAAAATACCCTGTGGATCTTTCCAGCGATGAAAAGTCCTTAAATTATCCGCCCCCATCAATAGATAAAATTTAGACGGGGGGTATTTGGCTTTGAGTTCTTTTAATGTATCAACCGTATAAGACACATCAGCCCGTCGCAATTCACCGTCGTACAATTTAAAAGCCGTATTGCCTTTGATCGCTTCCTTGACCATCACCAAACGCTTTGAAACATCAGGCAAAGGATGCCTGGTTTTAAACGGCGAACAAAACGCCGGCACAAAGAACACTGTCTCAAGCTTCAAAGCCTCAACAGCGCTTTGAGCCATCAGCAAATGGCCAAAATGAATAGGATCAAAACTGCCGCCTAGAATACCAATACGTTTCATCCGCGTACCTGACCCGTGCCGTAAACTTCATATTTATAACTGGTCAAACCTTCCAACGCCATGGGACCACGCACGTGCAATTTATCCGTACTGATGCCCACCTCAGCCCCGAAGCCGAATTCAAATCCGTCGGTAAAACGGGTCGAGGCATTGACATAAACGCAGGCTGAATCCACCGCATTCAAGAAAGCCTGCGCTTGTTTTTTATTCCTGGTGACAATGGTATCCGAATGATGTGAACCAAAGGTGTTGATATGCTCAATAGCTCCATTAATATTCTCAACCACCCGCACGGAAAGGATCAGATCCAAATATTCCGTACGCCAATCTTCCTCAGTCGCTTTTTTAACTCCCTCTTTAACGATTGCACGCGTAGCCACATCCCCGCGGATCTCGCAGCCGGCTTTTTGCAGATCAGCGATCACGGAGGGCAGAAATTTCTTGGCTATCGCCCGGTCAACCAATAAAGTTTCCATGGCATTGCATACGCCGGGCTTTTGGAGCTTGGCGTTCAACGTGATCTTATGCGCCATAGCCAAATCCGCTTCTTTCTGGACATAGACATGACAAATGCCTTTGTAATGCTTAATGACCGGAATACGCGAATGATCCGCGACAAAACGGATCAACTCTTCGCCCCCGCGCGGAACGATCACGTCCAATAATTCATCTAGTTTCAAAAGTTCATGCACCGCCTGACGATCTGTTGATTCAATTAACTGCAAAGCATCCAGCGGAATTTTAGATTTCTTTAACTGGCCCTTCAAAATCTTAAAAATGGCCTTATTTGAAAATATAGCTTCGCGGCCACCTTTGAGGATAGCCGCATTACCGGATTTCAAACATAAGGCCGCACAGTCAGCAGTGACATTAGGACGCGATTCATAAATAATACCCACCACGCCTAAAGGCACGCGGATCTTTTTGATCACAAGGCCATTGGGCCGGCGGATCGTTTCCAATAATTGACCGACTGGATCTTTAAGTTTAGCCGTCTCACGCAAACCGTCAGCCATCGCTGAAATACGTTTGGGATTAAGGGTCAGGCGATCGATAAGAGCTGAAGAATAATTGGCCCTCGAGGCTGCCGCCAGGTCCTTGGCGTTTTCCTTGATCAAATAAGATTGCTGGGCTTCCAGGGCATTGGCCATTTGTATCAGCACACGGTTTTTCTCACTGGTGCCGATCAACGCCATCTGGTAGGAAGCTTTTTTAGCTGCCTTTGCTATTTTTAAAATATGAGCGGATAAACTCATGTTCCGAATCCCCATCTGGAATTTTTTCATTCTTCTCTATAAAATAAGTACCGATCTTGGCCCCTGCTATCAAACGCACCAAAACATCCTTGATATTCCCGGCCGTAATAATGCAAGGAACATGCACACGCGTAGCAATTTTGATAGCACCGATCTTGGCATGCATACCACCACGAGCCATCTGGGTATTCTTTGTACCGCCGGCAATTCCTTCAATTTCCGCCGTGATTTCTCTTACCTCTTCGTACACCTTCTTATTCGCGTCATACAAGCCTTCCACGTCAGAAAGGATCACCAGCAGATCCGCATGCAATAAACTGGCCACCAGCGCGGATAATTTATCATTGTCACCGAATTTAATTTCTTCAGTAGATGTCGTGTCATTTTCATTGATAACAGGGACAACGCCTTGTTTCAAAATAGCTTCCAGGGTAGAACGGGCATTTAAAAAACGGGTGCGATTATCAAAATCATCCCAGGTCAAAAGGACCTGCCCGCATTTAAGACCCACCTTACGGAACAACTCACTATAAAGCCGCATCAAAGCCGCCTGCCCGATGGCCGCACGCGCTTGCAACTGTGCCAATTCCGTCGAGCGAACTGTCTCGCCTAACTCGCCCATCCCTAAAGCAATGGCACCGGATGAAACCAAAACAACATCGATCCCTTGCTTACGCAATTGCCTGATCTGCTTGGCCAAAGCCGCCAACTGCCCCGTTTTAGGCCGCATCCGGGAATCCGCGATCTGACTAGAACCCAACTTCACCACCACCCGCTTAATAGGTCTCTGAAATTTACGTGTCATATTTTCCCTTTTGCTTCTGCCCTCTGCCCCTATTTCGTTGACGTGTTTCCTAAGCCGCCAGGTTTAGCAGAACATACTTGATCTATACACAAAACTTTAGGCTCTGGTTCGATTCCAGAACCCGACAAACAATCTACGGAACCTGCCATTTCATTCTGGAGTTTTTCGCCTTCTTTTTTAAACTGAGCATTCACCGCTGTCCAAGCACCGCAAGCATCATGGATCGCAACACATTCTTCATCCGACGAGCACGCAGTCCACTTAGACCAATCCTTCCAACCTGTTTGAATATCGTAGGCAAACGCATTAGATATAGCGGTCAAAACAAAACACCAAATTAAAAGAATTATTTTCATACCACTTATTTCAAACTCCCGTGTCCATTTTTTATAAAAAAGAAAGGGAAACATTAGTAGGCTGATATCGATATGTTTTCCTGCGTATAAAAATCTGTACCGTTGCATTCGGCTAACCCTATCGCGTGACCAGATTCTTGGCACCAACGTTTCCAGCGTGAACTACAGATTTTAGCAGGAAAATATATCGATGTCAGCCGTCCATGCTCCATGCTTTGGATCCCAGACGAGCAATACAGATGTCAATTCAACGACGCATCGCCGTTATTTTTCTGGAAATCACGCAATGCCCAGACCGTTACGGCATAGGCTCTTATTTGCTTATGTCGACGAGAGGCTTTGTATTCTTTGAGCCAGAATTTTAGGATGCAAGCTTTCCGTGGAGGCAGCTCAGCTATGATTTTCTCTATTTCTTGGACTAATGACATATTTTCTCCTTGCCTGAATTCTCAGGATTAAATCTATGATGGGCTCCCGCCAGAGACGCTCGGGAATGACAAATCGTTTAAAATTATATTATAACAGTAATCTGATGGCTGACAAAAGCTTATCTAAGCCTTCTTTGTCCTTGGCGGAAATGGCAAGAATGTCCTTGGTGACCTTGCGTTTGAACCTTGTCAGGTTCTTTTTGGCATCCGGCAGATCCATTTTATTGGCCACAAGAATGCGGTGCTTTTGCAGCAGTTCTTCACTATACAGATCCAGCTCTTCACAAATTTTATAATAATCATCGACGGGATCCCTGTCTTCGCTGCCGGACATGTCGATGACATGCACTAAAATCTTGGTGCGCTCAGCGTGTTTCAGGAACCGGTCCCCGAGCCCTTTGCCTTCATGCGCCCCTTCGATCAATCCCGGCAGGTCCGCCACCACAAAATTCTTGTCCTCATCCTCTTCATCCCTGACGATCCCTAAAATAGGCGCCCTGGTGGTAAAAGGATAATTCGCGATCTTGGACTTGACCTTGGATATCGCGCAAATAAGCGTTGATTTGCCGGCATTGGGAAATCCCACCAATCCCACATCAGCGATGATCTTAAGCTCCAGGCGTATCGTCCGTTTCTCCCCCTCATGCGGAGGCAAAACAGTACGGTTATGATTATTCCCCCGGCCGCCTTCACCGCCTTTGGCGACGATAACCGTATCACCATGCTCTTTAAGGTCCCGGATCATCAAGTCAGTTTCAAAATCCCACAGCACAGTCCCCACCGGAACACGCAAGAGCATATCTTCTCCCCGTTTGCCGGTTTTATTATTACTGCTGGCATGCCCGCCGCGCTCACCCACATAATGCTGTTGGAAACGATAATCCAAAAGGGTATGCAGATTACGGTCCGCCACAAAAGAGATATTCGCCCCGCGCCCGCCGTCGCCGCCATTGCAAATGGGAAAACGCGTGTATTTATCGCTGTAGTGGCTTTCGCAGCCTTTGCCGCCGCCGCCGGCCTGGACTTCTATACGTGCCTGATCAACAAATGCCATGATATTTACCTAAAAGTAAAAATCCCGGTGCCCCATGCTGGGAAACCGGGATTTAAAAATTTCAAAAATAATTAAAGAGAAATTTTTGCAATTTTGACGCTTGTCAAATCCTGGCGATGGCCATGGGTACGCGCGGAATCTTTGCGCTTGCGATACTTGTACGCAATGACCTTAGGTGCGCGCATTTGATTGAGGATCTCAGCCTTGACTTCGACATCCTTCAAATACGGTGTGCCTAATTTAACATTTGTACCGTCGGAATAAAGCAAAACCTTATCCAGGACGATGCTCTGGCCTTTTTCATAATCCAGACGATTGGCCTGGATGACATCGCCTTCGCTGACCTTGAATTGACTGTTGCCTACTTGAACGACTGCAAACATGGTAACCTCCGTAATTACATTCTTAGAAAGTCCGTATTATACAAGGATTCCCTATTTAGTCAAAATATTTAATTGATCTTCACCTTTCCACGGCCTTCGCAATACGGGCAGCTGTGGAACTCCAAAGATTCGATGGTTTTACCCGTACGCGCCCGTGTCATCTCCACAAGCCCCAGCTGAGAAATACGATTGACCTCGGTCTTAGCATGGTCCTTGGCCAAGGCATCGCGTAGAACATTCAATACACGGCGCTTGTGTTCCTCACGGTTCATATCGATAAAATCGATAACAATGATGCCGCCCATATCCCTTAAGCGCAGTTGACGGGCGATCTCGGGAGCCGCTTCCATATTGACCGCAAAAGCCGCGTCTTCAGGAGTGCCCTTGCCTTTAAACCGGCCGCTGTTAACGTCCACGACCGTGACCCCTTCCGTCGGCTCAATGACCACATACGCCCCGGATTTCAAATATACCTTGGCCTCATAAATTTTATCCAGCTCGCGTGCCACGTTTTTGGCTTCGAACAAGGTCTGGGGACCCGGATGATATTGGATCTTCTCGATCACTTCAGGACCGATCAAATTCTGCGCGAACTTGCGCATCTTAACAAACTCATCTTTGGAATCGATGATCACATGCTGTACATCATCCTTAAGCAGGTCCCGGATCACCTTCCAGATCAAGGAGCCTTCTTCATAAATAAGTGCCGGCGGCTGCTTTTTCTTGGACAATTCACGGATCTCCATCCATTTATTAGCCAAGAATTTAGAATCACGGAAAATTTCTTTTTCACCCTGGTCCATGGAAGCGGTGCGGATAATAAAACCACCGCTTTTGGAAAAAGTGAATGTCTTTAAAATGTCCCGCAAACGCTGGCGCTCTTCGGGCTTGTCAATTTTCTTGGAAATACCGCTATGCTTGTCCACCGGCATATACACCACAAAACGTCCGGCCAAACTGACATGGGTAGTAAGACGAGCCCCCTTGGTGCCAAACGGATCTTTGACGACCTGGACTAGAATTTCCTGGTCTTTTTTGAGAGGCAATTCATTTTT
>Ga0302280_1001025_pt1 | contig 23903 bp, 17 predicted proteins | sample III_Fen_E1_1_FD_198771 | JGI IMG/M metagenome (GOLD analysis project Ga0302280, IMG submission 198771) | Peat permafrost microbial communities from Stordalen Mire near Abisko, Sweden - III_Fen_E1_1 | ecosystem: Environmental > Terrestrial > Soil > Wetlands > Permafrost | place: Sweden: Abisko... | reverse complement strand
TTATGAAAAACCGTAACAATTTCTTAAAGTGCGTTAAGATAAGATAAAAACCTTTTAGGTTTTGGCGCAGCTTAAATTTAATGAACCCGGCTTTAGAATTAATCTTATAAATCCTGCCCAATCAGCCTATCTTTGCGGCATCATTATGCAAGAGGAAACAAACCATACGCAACCCGTTAAAGGCACGTCAGACAACAATGGCTGCCGTACCGTGCTGGTCATGTTCCTGTTTGGGCTGGATGTACTGCTGGGCCTGTACTACTATATCCGCAATGATGTGGATGCGTATGGCCCGGAAAGCACTTTCCCGTTTGCAGTGGTTGGTATTCTTGGTTTCTTTGTCATAGTATTCGCCGTGGGCGCCACGTACTGGCGCAAATGGGGCGCTATCGGTTTAAGCCTTATCATACCGGGGCTTTTGATCTTCCAACTGTTTTTTGCCCAAATGCCTTTTTATTTCTCGCTGCCCATCAACCTGCTTGTGGGCTGGCTTTACTATCTGCTTATCCGCTTTTACTGGACGAAGTTTCACTAAACTATTATTTAAGCTTTTTTAAACATAAGCGGCATTAATCTTGTTCTGATAAAATTCCGGTAAAGTAACCGGTAAAAAGTACACGATGTTTGTTCAGGAAGACATAATCCTTGTAGATGAAAATGACCTTGAAACGGGGTTTATAGAAAAGATGGAAGCCCACCGTAAAGGCTTGCTTCACAGGGCGTTTTCTATTTTTATATATAACGATAAAGGCGAGTGGCTACTCCATCAGCGGGCAGACAACAAATATCATTCGCCCGGCTTGTGGACTAATACCTGCTGCGGCCACCCACGCAAAGGTGAAAACACAGGCGAGGCTGCTCTCCGCCGGTTGAACGAAGAAATGGGGTTTAATTGCCCAATCCGAAAAATATTTGATTTTACTTATTTCACTGATTTTGGCAATGGCCTGTTCGAGCATGAACTCGACTATGTATATGCCGGGAATTGGAATGGTAACCCAAAACCGAATACAAACGAGGCGCAAAAATGGAAGTGGGAAAACCCAAAAAACGTGATCAGGGATATTGAAGAAAACCCCGAAAACTATACCTACTGGTTCAGGCTCATCGCTGAAAAAGCGCATGAGTTTATTGGGGAATAAACAAGTTATGAATTATAAGTTAAAGTAAACTAAGACTCAACCTAAAGACTCCTTGAGCAAAAACTATTTCTTATCGGGAACAAAATCTAAAGCGATGGAATTCATGCAGTAGCGCTTCCCTGTAGAAGTAGGGCCATCGTTAAATACATGGCCAAGATGGGAGCCGCAGCGCCCACAAAGCACTTCTGTCCTTTCCATTCCGGCAGAGTGGTCGTCGTGATAAATGAGGCTATTTTGGCGAATGGGCTTATCGAAACTCGGCCAGCCACATGTACTTGCAAACTTGGCATCAGACTTGAACAAAGCATTGCCGCAAACGGCACAGTAATAAGTACCTAAGCCCGTGAAATCCCAAAGCTTGCCACTGAAAGCCAGTTCGGTATTCTTCTCCCTCGCTACTTTGTACAGGTCAGTTGGCAGTACCTTCTTCCACTCTTTGTCAGTGACATGCAGGGTGGTGGTATCCGTTCTGGAATAGTATGGGTTGGAGGCCTTTTTATTCATGACAAAACCAGACCCTGAAACTAAAACTATACCCAAGATCAATGCAATTAATATCTTCATCTTTTTACCTTTTTGCCAAATATACGATTAACAAGAACAGATGGTTTTAATGCGCGCTTTCGTTTCCGATCAGGTTACCGTCTTTGTCGTACACCTGTATGCTTTCTACCTTGCCATCAGTGGTATATCGCTTCACGGCTTTCAGTATGCCCATCATATAAAACTTTGTAAGGTAAGGCTTCCCATCAACCGAAAAATAACGATATTCCCCGTCCAGGGTGTCCCTGTTATATTGTATCTCAGCATTCACATTTCCATTCTCATCAAAGGCTTTGCAAGTGCCTTCCAGGCAATTATCCTTATAATGCGATTCGGTAAGGGGCAATCCGTTTTTGCTATATACCACCCAAATACCCTGCCTGCGGCCGCTGCTGTCTTTCCGGTTGATGGAGTCTTTATTATAAACCGGGGCCTTGACCGCCGAAGATGAACCGGTTTGCTTTACAGTATGGCTTTTGCAGGAATACAAAAAGCAAACAGCTGGGATAATATACAGAGCTAACTTTTTCATTATAAAATTATTCATGATTGATTCTGCAAAGGCACAACGAATTTTGGTAAAAACCAGTTCTGTTATCTACTTTAACTTTTCGTTTTCACTTACGCCCGGTGGTTGTAAAAGATCTTCTTTGCTCTTTGGTTTTTCGGTGGTGCGCCATTTAAAGCCGGGCAAACGGCCTTCCTGCGTACCTACAGTTGGCACCGGCAATAAATCAGCATCGGGCGATTTGATAAAACTGATTGTAGAAATTTTACGGTCTTTTACACCGATGCGTATGTTGCTGGAAACTTCCTTATTTACGCCAATATATTTTTTGCTTTCGTCTTTCACATAATATATGCTTTCGCCATTGCCGATCACATCCACAAGATAAAGTTCATTGTCTTTGAAATGCCCGTACATATCCCTGCCTTTTACCTGGCTGAACCGCAGATTTACGCTGTCTTCAGGCATAATCAGAAATGCATCCTGCAGGAAATCCGCCTTATATACCTTGTTGCGTTTTGTGTGGACAAGAATGCGTTTGGAGGTTGCCTGGTATTTATCGAACCACATAACAGGGTCAATACGCATATCAATGGTAGAATCGACAAACGAATAAATAGCTGTATCACACTTTGCCTGGAATTGTTTATTGTATATTCTCACATGTTGAAAAGCGTGTAATATATGGTATTTGCCGGTAGAGTCGTAACCTGATTTCAGGGTATCGGCGGTCAGGTACATTGAATCCTTTTGAAGCCCTTTGGTGGCCAATACATGCTGCGTAACAAAAGTTTTTGCAGACTTTCCATAATCCTCCGCATAGCCTCCTTCTATTAGCATTTTCTCTGAAGAATCGATAATGCGAACATGGCCTATAGCCTTGCCAAAACTTTTATTCCGGTCATAATACAAACTATCGCCAAACAGGTATTGGCTGTCTGTTTTCATATAGGAGTTCGGCCCGAATTCAGCAATGTTCTTTATCGTATTATACCACCCTGTTTCACAATAGAGAAAGTCTTTCTTGCTAACGATATTCGTAGGGCCATGAAAAAAAGTTTTCTTTGATAAGGTATTGTATTGCAAAGTATCTGCGGTAAGGGTATAAGAAGGATTCACCAATACTACGTTTTGGCTAAAATACATATCATGTGTTCGTGGATAATAATACCCACGTTTGCTGGTAAGGTGGTTTTCAACATCATTCATCACACCTTTATTGGTATAGAAGGCCTTTTTATTCGCCATGTCATAGTCAAGCCGGTCTGTTTTTAGGGTCATTTTTCCTTCTTGTAAGGTTACATTATTATATACGATCGCATAGCGGGTATTTCCGTCATAGTCCAATTTATCTCCGTACAAATTGATCGAATCATTCTGGATAATATGCACATGGCCATACGCAGTAAGTGAGTTCGCTTCTTTGAATTGATCGGCGCTGTCGCAATACATAAGCACATCCGCCTGCCTGAAAGCTACATTGCCTTTGAGCAGCAAAATATCTTTTCCATCTCTCTTAGCAGAAGAAAGCTCGTCGGCACGGTTTATTTCTACCTGGATTTTTTGCTGTGCATGGCAAAACAAAACGAAAAGTGAAAAGTGAAAAGTGAAAAATAAACTAACAAGAAAGAATACCCGCTCCCCTCTCTCCGCTCTATCGCGGCTCATACTTCTACCCCCTCTACTTCGGCAAGGGGATGAAAGAAGTATATTCGACGGGTTTTCACCTCCTCGCATTTATAGCGTTTGCGTATTTTGTGTAGTTTTAGAAAAACCCTGTCTTCGTTCCATTTGAAATATTTGCCGTCAGGAATATTCTCTACCAGCACAGTAGCAGTTTGGCCTTCTTTGTCATATCTTTTCAGTATCTTGAAAAGCTGCATATCCGTGCAGGTAGAGGCTGTGGGGCTGCTGAGATGTACCACTAGGGCTTTCTGAATATCATCAGGAAATACCTCACCAGCCATGAACTGGCGCAGCAAAGCTGAATACCGTGATTTCCACTCACTGCCGTGCGGACTTGCCTTGCGGTGATGCTCCCTGAATGTATATAAGTGGGCTATTTCATGCAGGAGGGTAATAAGAAAAGCGTATTGGTTCAGGTCGTTATTGATGGTAATATAATGCAAGTCCTTGCTTTGCTCATAGCGATAGTCGCCAAACTTGCTTTGGCGTGGCTTTTTCACCTTAAGAAAAAGCCTTTCGGGCAGCAATAGCTGTTCCACGGCAGTATAAGTGCCTTCCGGAATATATTTTGCCAGCTTCGAGAAATCTTTTGCCATGGTTTGCCCTGTAAACGCTACAAAGTTCTTATTCGTTGGGAGAAAAGCGAAAATAATTAATAAACATTTCCATCCAAAACTTTTTGCATACTAATTACGTAGATATACAAAGTGAAAAAGTTTGTTGTTTTAATTAGTACCGGAATTTGTTTTTTTGTTTTGGCCAATGCGTTTATTTCCACCAAAAAAGCGGAATCTGGCCTAAAGCCTTTTGCTCTTATCGAGCTTTTTACTTCTGAATCCTGCTCAAGCTGCCCTCCTGCAGATAAACTAATGAATGACATTACTGACGACTCTAATCTTGAAGGAAAAACGATTTTTGTTGTTCCCCTGCATGTTGACTACTGGAACCACCTTCAATGGGAAGACCCAAATAGCAGTAAGAAATTTACTGACAGGCAGTACGCTTATGATGAAGTTTTGAAAGATGGCATATATACTCCCCAGGCAGTTATTAACGGCATGTACCCCTTCGTGGGAAGCGATAAAGCTAAGCTACATGAAAATATCAAAAAAGCAATGAGATCTATGCCTTTATCAGGTATTAGTCTGCTGTGCCCGAAACCGCAAACCAATGAAAACATTAAAATTTCATATAAAATTAGTAACCTGCCCGCAAATGCTGTCTTGAATTTTGCAGTACTAAAGCATAATATTATATCACATGTATTGCATGGCGAGAACGAAGGCAAAGAATTGCGCCATGCTTCTGCCACCATTAGTTTTACCACTATTGATCCTTACAATGAGGGCGTGGCGCTGTTGCCTGCTGTGAATTTTAATAACAAAGGGAAATATTCAATAATCGCATTTCTCCAGGACAAAACTACTATGAAAGCGCTTGCCGCAGAAGAGATTGAGCTAAGTGATTTTTAATAATTCCCGATAACTCCGCTTTTTTGTCCAGAGCAATACCCGCAATTTTGATTATTTTTGTGGAGTATATCAAAATAATTTGAAAAAAGTAGCAGTTTTTTTATTTTTTACAGTTGTATTTTCGTTTTCATTATCGATTGATGCACAAAAGAATGACGTGGGTGCAAATTACAAAAAAAATGCGCCGGGCTCTCCATACAGGCGTAAACTGAAAGATTCAGCCCAGGCGGAATTTATGGTAGCTGCCAATTTTAGTTTCGATGCACCGGGTGGCGCACTGGCAAAAAATTTCGGGCTAAATTCTACCATCGGAGCTTCTGTTTGGTATAAAACGGGGACTAACTGGCTTTTTGGTTTAGAATACAGCTATATTTTTGGCTCACAAATAAAGAACCAGGGACATCTGCTGGACAGTATCCTTACCCCCGACGGCAACCTTATCGGCGGCAATGGCCTGTATGAAGTGATGAATATAAATGAAAGGGGCAACCTCATTTTTTTTAAAGTGGGTAAAATATTTCATAAGCTTGGGCCAAATGTTAATTCAGGCCTGTATTTCAATTTGGGTGCCGGTTTTTTTGAGCATCGTATATTATACTATTTTTCAGGAGGTGGCTCGCCGCCCATCCCGCTTAATGACGACTATGTAAAAGGCTACGACCAGCTAACCTACGGCCCAGGCCTGAGCCAGGCTTTTGGCTTTTTGTACCTGGGCAATAATCATAAAATAAATTTTTCAATTGAACTGGAAGCTAATGAAGGCATAACGCACAATGCGCGTGGCTACGACTACAATACAATGAGCTACCAAAACCAGCAGGACCTTGATATGCTCTTCGGGATAAAGGTCCATTGGTACCTGCCTTTTCACAGGGATTTTGAGAGTGTTTATTTTTATAATTAAGTTGAACTGTTAAATGGCTAAACTGCTAAATTGTTCTTTTTCATATACTAACCACTTGCAACAATCTTTCAAGGCTTACTAAGTCCTTAAAAGTAAAGTTACCCCTGCAATTTAACAATTCAACAATTTAGCAATTTATAATACATTTGTACCATGAGTTATATACTTGCCCCTTCAGTACTTTCCGCTGATTTCGGAAACCTGCAAAGAGATATTGAAATGCTTGATGCCAGTGAAGCGGAATGGCTGCATGTGGATATAATGGATGGCGTTTTTGTACCTAATATCAGCTTTGGGTTCCCTGTATTAAAAGCCATCAGACAATATACCAAAAAGCCCCTCGATGTGCATTTGATGATAACTCAGCCAGAACGTTATATCAAAGATTTTAAAGACGCCGGCGCTGATATTCTTACTGTACACTATGAGGCGTGCACGCACCTGAACCGTATTATTTATCAGATAAAAGAACAGGGGATGAAGGCAGGAGTAGCATTAAACCCGCATACGCCGGTCAGCCTTTTAAAAGATGTTATTAATGATTTAGATATGGTTCTTATCATGTCTGTAAACCCGGGCTTCGCCGCACAGAAATTTATCAGCCAAACTTATCGCAAACTTCATGAGCTAAGGGATATGTGCAACCTATATGCTGCTAAACCGCTAATAGAAGTGGATGGAGGGGTTTCTCTTGAAAACGCAACTCAACTCCTGCATGCATGTGCCAATGTACTTGTGGCTGGCAATGCTGTTTTCAGTACACCTGACCCACTCAATACAATTTCCCAGTTCAAGCAAATTAATTCAGGCGTATATTCTGCCTGAACCTGAATTTCTCTATTTTTGGTGCTAAAATTATAGCTTCTATGCGTTTACTTTATTTTGCTATTACTATACTGCTTTTGCAATCCTGCTCATCAGGAGAAGATAAAACCACACAAACTGTTTCTGCTCCTTCAGTTTCTCAGCAACCACCGGCCCCTGTGAACTATGACAATACCCTTGCAACCGGCAAAGTAATAACTGTAAATTGCAAAAGCGACTCCACCCAATCTTACACATTATATCTCCCGTCAAATTATACGAGTTCAAAACCATGGCCGGTGTTTTTTGGATTCGACCCTCACGCACAGGGCAGGGAGGTAACAAAATATTATAAGATCGCCGAGAAATACGGATATATTCTTGCAGGATGCAATAATTCGAGAAACAACCAGGCGCCAGATATATCCGCTAATGTCATCAAAACTTTTATGGATGACCTTGACAGCCGGGTAAATATTGATAACAACAGGATATATACCATGGGCTTTTCAGGTGGCGCAAAAGTAGCCAGCGGCATTGCCATCAATAATGGTGGCATTACCGGGGTAATTGGCGCTGGAGCGGGCTTCCCCGACAATATAAAAGCCATGAATAACCGGTTTTATTATTTTGGCATCGTGGGAGATGGGGATTTTAATTATGGCTCGCTGATAACGCTGGATGAAGACCTGCAAAAAAATAACCTTCCTCACCAACTGCGCGTATTTGAAGGCAAGCACGAATGGCCTCCCGCTGATGTAATAGATGAAGGTGTGCTCTATATGACGCTGAACGCAATGCGGGATACAAAAGCCCCCAAAAACGATAGCCTTATCAAAAACGCTTTTCCGAAATATGCCGACAAAGAAAAGCAGTTTGAAAAAGAAGGCGACTACTACAACGCCTGGCTGCAGGACCAGCGCATTATTGATTTCTTTGACCAGTTAGCGGATATAACGACCTACCACCAGTCGCTTGAAAAATTAGCCAATACGACGCAGGTAAAAAAAGGCCTTGATGAAAAAGCGCAGATGATAGAAAAGGAACAATCATTGCAACAGGGCTACATAAACGATTTAAAAGACAAACCCCTGGCATGGTGGCAGGGAGAAATAAACCGCCTGAGAAATGCTGCCAAAAGCGAAAAAGACAAACAGCAGTCAGGGCTTGATAAACGCCTCGTGGCCTTCTTTGGCATAATAACCTATAGCAGCGCCAATAATGCCGTTGCCAAAAACAATTTACCTGCCGCTACCCAGTTCGTACAGATACTGAATATGGTAGATGCTAAAAACGCGGATGTACCCTATATCAATGCCTGCATACTCGCCAAACAAAACCAGCCTGACAAAGCCCTGATTGAACTAAAGAAAGCAGTGGCTCTTGGTTACGAGGACAGGGGCAAAATGGATACCGACCCAACACTGGAACCTGTACGGAAATTGCCAGGGTATGCGGGTGTGTGGAAGTAATAAAAATTACCCGGTTTAGCCGCAGTCCAAATTGCGTTTCGTCCAAACTTTGTATAAAAAAAGATACTATTTTCATGTTTTTTCCGCATTCGACATTACACAGTAGTATATTGCCTTGTTTATAACTTATTTGATATGAATAACTTAACTTGTGCTACATACTAAAATAGTATGAAGTAGTATGTCCCTACTTCCGCAAATTACGCGGGTTAGCTCCAAAAATGCTGCGATGACGTGAGGTTTATTTTTCATGCAGCTAATATACAAATATTCCATTACAACTCCAAATAATTCCTAATTCTTAATTAACTTCCCCTACTCTTTCATAAACCTTGTCATATAAAACCCATCACCAATACCTAAGCGCAGGAAATAAATACCTGCCGGAAGGGTAGACGTAGGGATGGTTGTTTTGTTCGTTTGTATTCCTTTTGACGTTTGTATCTCTCTTCCTACAGCATCATACACCGTAACTGAATTCAGGATATTCGCTCCCGCATCAATATTCAAAGCGCTGTTTACAGGATTGGGATAAATACGGATATTGGAATAATCATATAATGGCCGGATACCTGAACTGCCACAGGCGCTATCTACATCAATGGTTTTAGTAAAAGAATCAGTGCAGCTATGATTGGAATTTAAAACTACGAGTTTTACAACGTAGTAGCCAATGGATGTATAAATATGTGATGGGTTTTTAGCTGCACTTTTTCCCCCATCGCCAAAAGACCACAAATATTCCGAAGCATTCAGCGAAGAATCAATAAAGGCAATAGTGGAATCTGCACACCCTACCGAATCAGAAAGAAATTTTGCTATGGACGGCGCATAGGCATATATAATTTCAAAAGCAGAATCAGTACAGCCAGCCGAAGTCGAGATAGTAAGAGAAACAGTATAATATCCTGATTCAGAATAAATATGGGCAGGGTTTTCAACAGTAGCATAATCCCCATCACCAAAAGACCATAACCACTTATTTATAGTTCCACAAATAGAGGTGCTTTTATAGCTGAATGTCTTCGAACTATCAATAAATAAAGTCATACAGTTTGTGTCCCGGCATGTAAAAGTATCATTTATGATCTTATAATTAGGATACGGGAACACATACATATTCACAGAATCAATTGAGCTACACTTGCCCCCTGTCGAATCTCTGAAAGTATATTTCAAATTGTATATACCCGGCCCCGCCTGCTCAGGTTCAAAATCAAATATTCTTGAATTTGGTTTTGTTTCGGCGACTTTGAAACCCGTCCATGTACCACCTGCTGGTAGCCCTGATAATATTACGGAAGTAACGGAAGTATCAGTGGCATAAAAAGGGGGCAATACTATTTTTGGTAATGCATCCACCACTATTTTGGTTGAATCTGTGCTTATGCATCCGTTCTGGCCCGTTACGGTATATTTTAAATAGAACTTCCCCCGCCCACTTATTGCCGGATTGAAAGTGTCCCCATTTATCACATTGACAGCTTTCCCGTTGTACGTCCAAGTATGATATATACCCGATTGCGACACATAAGGTTCAAGGTCGATTGGGTTACCGTTTATACACTGGATAGGAATAGGATTGAAACTTATAGATGGCTTAGGCATCACAGTAATTTTTCTATAAGCTGTTGCCGTACAAGTGGTACCGTTTTCTTTTTGCACTGCAGTAATTTTATATACAATATTACTTGCACGTACAGTTATATACCGCGTGCTATAGGGTAACTCTGTTCCATTATTTGCATTAATCCAGGTCCAAAAGGTATGCAAACTATCTCCATCTCCGGCACGAATTGTAATTTTTTCTCCGGCGCAGGCAATAATCGAATCGGAAGTTATTGTCAAAGGCGGATTAATATGTACATGTGTATAAGCAGTTCCTATACAATTACCAATCCCCGAATCGGTCACCGTAATGCGGTACAGGCCAGAATCACTTAAAAGTGCTGTTGAGTTGTCAGTAGACGTATATATGGTCGCCCATGTTGTGTCATTCCATTTCTGCCAAACGTGAGTTGCAGAGCCGGTTATCCGGTCGTTTAAAGTAATTGGATTTTGGGTTGAATCTCCACAAAAAGATGTATCTGATGGCAGGACGGGGCGGGGCGGTTTGGCTACCTGCACTATCATACTGTCGTAATCGGTACACCCGCTTGCATCAGTCACAAATACTTTTATTAAAGTATCCTTATTGAAGGTAGCGCTTATAGTATTTGAAGTATCAGAGGAATGGTTCCATTGGTATGCATAAGGGGGGCTACCTGATGTGGCAGCAGCGGTAATTTTCATAATCGTGCCATCGCATACTACAGTATCTTCACTGGGTAAAAATATTTCTACCTCTTTCGGGATTACCATCGAATCATTATATGTATATGAGCAGCCTGTACCGTTCAATACTGTAAGCGAATAGGGATAGGTACCATAGGTACGGTATTTATGAGTAACGCTTTGAGATTGTGAAGATAAAGGTGGGCTGCCTCCACTTGACCATAAATAAGATGCACCACTCGCCGGAGAATCGACGGTAAAAGTTACCATACCACAGCTTGCTACCGAATCTTTGAATTTAGTTTTTGCCATTGGCGGATGCACAGTAATAGCATAAGCCTGGGATGTCCTGCCATTCACCGGGCATGCATTATCCTGAGCTCTGACTACGAAATAGTATGGATAGCTTCGGGCAATTGTTGGTTTCCAGCAAAACTTACCAACCGGGTGTTTTATGCTATCATTATCCACGATAAATGTGGCGCCAAGAGTTGCAAGCGCACCATTCCACGAAACCATTACCGAATCCGAATCATCCTGATCATAACTGATTATATTAAAACACTTGTAGTCGCCAACACAATAATTCACAGAATATATATTAGCCCCATTTACCCCTGTGAGAGTAGGCAGATGATTGGCAGGACATTGCATGATTATTAATTGCACATCGCGCCGTATCCATGAAGCCAAATATGGCTGCCCGATTGCATTTTTCTTCCATGCCTGCACTTGTATACCTATTACAGTAACGTCTGATTTGACTGGTTCAAAAAATAAATCGCCATTAAAGGAGTCGAGATGGAAACCATCGCAAATTTTATGCGCGGGGTCCCATTTTCCATTAGGGTTGCCAAATGCCCCATTATATTTTAAAGGTTCTTTATAGTTGTATGGTGAATTCCATGAAAGAGGACTTCCTCCTGAATTCAGAGGTGCTATTAGTTTGTAAACCAGAGAATCCGGATTTCCACTTGCATCCAAATTTGTGTCAACGACTCCTTCATTCAACATATAGCATTGGCCAGTACAAATTATACTAACTGGAGGCATAGAAAAATAAGGAGAAGCATCGCAAGGGGTGTCGCACCTGTCAAGTACTACATTAATATAAAGGTTATCAGGATTAATAGTAGTTAAAGAATTGCTCCTGCAACATTCTGACCACTGTATTTCATATTTGCAGCAACTCCCTGACGGAAAATTCTCGGTAACAGTTTCTTCACTTTGCAGCTCACCGAATGCAAAAGTACAGGAGCTATTCGTACACCTGTCACAAGAGGTTTTACATACCGGTGTTATATCTATGCCATTGGTCATGTTGCCGCTTAAGGTTATTGTACCACTGCTGCATTTTCCTGCTCCTGTAGGGACTAAAGAAATATCTTCCCCTGAAATGGCATAACCATTACAGTCCCGATAGCCCGTTATTGTTATGGTAAAAGAACTATCCCCTTTACAACTCCAGGAAACATCAGCGCCTAAGAGGTGTGAAGCTTTAGCCAGATTAAAATTGAATAAAAGAAAAAGAGTACTTATTAATGCGAGAAGGGCATTTTTCATAAATGGTAATGTTTTCACAATGGTAGTTTTAGTCGTTTCTGGAGCTAAGATAAGTAAAAGGTTGAAATTAAGGATATTTAAGGCCATTAATCGCAGCGGTTTCTTACGCGCGTAAAGCCTGTAATTTTTCATTTCTAAAACAGAAAATGGCGTATTCAAGCATTTTCTGCATCTTTGCGTGAATTCTTATTCTTACGTGCCCACAATGGTTTTCTTTCCCACCCATTCCTAATTCCTAATTTTTAATTCCTAATTTCCCCGCCTCTTTCACTATTTTTGTCCCTTAATTTAAGTATATGACTGAAAGACGCGTGCGCGTACGCTTTGCCCCTTCGCCTACCGGCCCTTTGCATATCGGCGGGGTGCGTACGGCTTTATATAATTATGTTTTCGCTAAAAAACACGGCGGCGATTTCCTTCTCCGCATAGAGGATACTGACCAGGAACGTTTTGTACCCGGCGCCGAAGAATATATTATCGAGTCGCTGAAGTGGGCGGGCATGGACTATGACGAAGGCCCCGGCAAAGGCGGCCCGCATGCGCCCTACCGCCAGAGCGAAAGGATGCACCTGTATAAACAATATGCAGATGAACTGCTGGCAAAAGGCCATGCCTACTATGCTTTCGATACCCCAGAAGAACTGGATGCAATGCGTGAGCGGATGGCCAAGGCAGGGAGCAATGCCTGGAAATACGACCACGTAACGCGAGAATACATGAAAAACTCGCTTACCTTGTCGCAGGATGAGGTTAAACACCGGCTCGAAGATGGCGACCCATACGTGATCCGTGTAAAAATACCGCGCAACGAAGAGATCCGCTTGCAAGATATTATCCGCGGATGGGTAGTAGTGCAGAGCAACCAATTGGATGATAAAGTTTTATTTAAATCTGACGGCATGCCCACCTACCACATGGCCAACGTAGCCGACGACCACCTGATGGAAATAACCCATGTAATACGCGGCGAAGAATGGCTGCCTTCTGCTCCGCTCCATGTATTGCTGTATAAATACCTTGGCTGGGAAGATACAATGCCACAGTTCGCACACCTGCCCCTCATCCTACGCCCGGACGGCAACGGCAAGCTCTCCAAGCGCGATGGCGACCGCCTCGGCATACCTGTATATGCGCTGAACTATACCGACCCTGAAACGGCTGAAACGAGCAAAGGCTACCGCGAAAGCGGCTATCTGCCGGAAGCGGTTTTGAATATTATTGCCTTTCTCGGCTGGCACCCGTCTGACAATAAAGAGCTTTTCAGTATGGATGAACTGATCGAATCTTTTTCACTGGAAAGGGTAAGCAAATCGGGTGCAAGGTTCGATGTGGAAAAGGCAAAATGGTTTAACCACCAGTACCTGAAAACAAAAGACAATCACTCGCTTGCAAGCGAGTTCAGAAAAGTTCTGGAAGAAAAAAACCTTAACCCCACTGAAGAATACCTCGAAAATGTGTGCGGGCTGATAAAAGAAAAAGCGGGTTTTATAAATGATTTCTGGTCGCTCGGGCATTTCTTTTTTATCCGGCCAGATAAATATGACGAAACAGTAATCCAGAAAAAATGGGATGACAATGCGCCTGTATTTTTTGAAAAATTGAAAGAGGCATACAACCAAACCGCAGATTTTAGCATCCTTAACTTACAGAAAGTATATGAAGACACTGCAAACGGACTTGGCCTGAAACCCGGCAACTATATGCAGCTGCTAAGGGTTATGATTACCGGTGAATCTCATGGCCCGGCTCTTTGGGATACACTCGCTCTCCTTGGTAAAGAGGAAGTACTGGCGAGGATAGAAAAAATACTGAATGATAAAAAGTAGGGATGCCTGAATATAAACAGGCATTAAAATTGCTTGATTGTGATTTTAAATTATAATTTTACAGCCCTGACAAATAAAAACAACAAACTGTAAATCAAAACTACTCAATTGAAATATACAAAAGCATACACAAATATCAACAATTGCCTGGCTGCCATCATATTTGTTGTACTCTTTTGGCCTTTATCAGTTAATGCCCAGGATGGCAATGATACAGCTGTAATATATGATAAATGCTACTTCTGGGATATTAAAACGATTATGCTCAATAGCAAAAGCCAGCCGGGCAGCCCTCCTTACCTTCGTCTCGGCGACCCAAAAGACCGCCTCCTTTTGCAGTTTGATGACCTGGATACCAAGGGCAGACAATTCCAATATACATTTATTCATTGCGATGCCGACTGGCGGCCAAGCAAGCTCATACAAAGCGATTACATGAGGGGAATGTTCAATGATTATATCAACAGCGATACGCTTTCTTCAAATACATATAAACCATATCTCCATTATTCCCTTACCATTCCGTCTGGGAATGTGCGCCCAAAACTGCCCGGCAACTACATTCTGAAAGTATATCTTGATAATGAAAGCAATGTGATCTTCACACGCCGCTTCTATGTATACGACCCGCAGATGGACATCGGTATGGATGTAAAACGCGCCACCAATGTTCGCTACAGCGATACCAAACAGGAAGTAGATTTCACTATCAATACCAACACTGTAAATGTAACAGACCCCTTCGCTGATATAAAAGTAGTGGTAAAGCAAAACTACCGTTACGACAACGAAATAAGGAACCTGAAGCCGGCATATATAAATGGCAAACAATTAGTTTATACCTACCAGGAAGAAAACCTGTTTGATGCAGGGAACGATTTCCGACCGTTGGATATTTCCAATTTCCTTTTTAAAGGCAATGCCGTGAAATTCTATACTTTCGACTCCATGTATTCCGCCACTCTTTTTCCTGATGAAGACCGTTCTTATTCTGCTTACAGCAACCTGATAGACCAGGATGGGGCTTATACTATCTACACAAAACAGGGCGTAAACCCCGCCACGCAGGCTGATTATTGTTGGGTGAATTTTTCACTACGCACGGCATATGGGCAGGAGCAGGACAAAGATGTATATGTATTCGGCGGCCTTACCGACTGGAGCCTGCAGCCGCAGTTTAAAATGAACTATGACGACCGTGACCAGGTCTACGAGTGCAGCGCTATTCTAAAGCAGGGTTTTTATGACTATGAATACGTGTCGGTAGGCAAAGATGGTGTAATAAATAGTTCTACCTACGAAGGCAACCACTGGGAAACCGAAAACACCTATACTGTGCTTGTTTATTACCGCCCGCTGAACCTGCCCACCGATGTGCTTCTTGGCATCAGGACAATGAAGACTACTGGGAAGTAAGTGATAATTGCTCATTAATTTTTATATGAAAATATTCATTTTATTTGGGTGCATTTTGCTGGCTGCATGCTCAAATTCTAAACCGAATGATGAGCAAAAAAAAGATGCGGCTGTAACTCAAACCCCGATTAATGCAACCGATAGTTTCATGGGAAATGAGAGTAATCTTCCTGAACCTGCAAAAGAAGTAATTAAGGTCGTAAAAGACTTTTACGTATGGTATAATACCCATTTTGAAGAAATGAATTCGTACCGGTTGGTATCGGGTTGCTGCGACTCAAGTGTAAAATCTCCACAGCAGTACAGGGTTAATTTTTCAGGGGCGTCTAAATTCTTTTCAAAGCTATCTCAAACCAATGCTTTCAGCCCTGGGTTCATTAAAGCAATGAACGATTCATTTAAAGTGTACGATGCCGAAATGCTGAAAGACAAACAGGCAGAAGGCCCGCCTTATGGTTTTGAAAGTGATTTTTTTATTGGCGGCCAGGAAACAGGAGAGATACTTCCGAATATTGCCAAAGCCAAATTTAGCCATATTAAGATTAGTGACGATACTACATCAATTACAATGACAGTGCCCTATACCCATTATCCATCAAAATATGATGTAAAACTAAGCCTGGTAAAAAATGAAAGCAGGTGGCTTATTGATAAGATAGAATAAATTTATAATTTCCCCTTAAACCTCGCTATATCCGCTTCTTTATTAAATGGTTTTCCTTCTACCAGAAAATCAGCGAACTGGTTGCCGAAATACGGCGCGAGAATTACCCCTTTCGTACCGTAGCCATTTAGTATCCCCACATTTTTATATTCGGGGTGCATACCAATGATGGGCCGCCGGTCGTAGGTAGCAGGGCGCACGGCAGCCTGGTGGCCAATGACCTCAAAAGGAACAGGAAGTATTTTGGTGAGTTTTGCTATCAGTTCTTCCTTTGCTTTTTCTGTAGGTATCTCATCCAGTTCATCCCATTCGTATGTCGTGCCAACTTTATAAATGTCATCTTTAACGGGCAGTATATAAATACCTTTATTTATCAGGTATTCACACTTAAATCCAGGGCTTTTTATCGTCAGTATTTCGCCTTTTGCCGGGCTGAAAGGCAGTTTGCCAAAAAGCGGGTTTTGCTGCACATAATGTCCTTCACAAAATATGATTTTAGAAGGCTCATTGCTACGCCAGTTGATACGTTCATTTTCAAATACAACCTCTTCCCAATTAAATTTTTCTTCTGTTAGAAATTCATTGTTTTTTAGCCACTTACGGTATGCAGAAATAAACGCTCCCGAATCAATATTTCCTCCGCCTTTTATTTCAATGGCCCCCAATGGAGCAGTGATATTTACGGGCAGGCCTTCCCCATCGAAAACATTAATGATATACTCATTTATCTGCCCCGAGGATAGCCGCAGCAGCGCTTCTTTTTTTTCATCTTCAGACGGGAAAATGCGGAGGATCTTTTTGGGATGATACAGTTTCACCGAAAGTATTTCTTCAAGCGCAAGATAGGTTTCTTCAGCCAGTGGCAAAACCTCCTCTGCCAGCCATGTTTTATTATATCGCCTTCCGGTCACGGGGTTAAACATTCCCGCTGCGATAGCCGACGAGGTAATTTCCCTTCCTTCGTCAATGACCATAAAGCTTTTGCCCTTTTTCCAAAGGAAATAAGAAAGCATAGAGCCCGCCAGCCCCTGCCCTACTATGATGTATTCCGGCATGGGACGAAGTTCGATAGTTTTTTGATGTTGCAATGGCAATCCCTTAGCTTTGCTGTAATAAATGATAAAGCTATGCTAAATATAGACCTCCGCAGTGATACCGTAACACGCCCTACGCCTGCCATGCTTGAAGCCATGATGAACGCAACCGTAGGCGATGATGTATTTGAAGACGACCCAACTGTACATACACTTGAAGAAAAAGCAGCGGCATTATTCGGCAAGGAAGCGGCGCTTTTTTGCGCGTCCGGTACTATGACCAACCAGATAGCAATAAAAGTGCATACGCAGCCCGGAGATGAAGTTATCTGCGCCAGCATAGCCCATGTTTACAGTCATGAGGGCGGTGGCATAGCTTTTAATTCAGGCGCATCTGTCCGGCTATTGGAGGGAGACCAGGGACGATTGAACGCGAACGATATACTTGAAAATATTAACCCGGACAATATTCATTATCCCCGGACAAGTTTAGTAGCGCTGGAAAATACCGTGAATAAAGGAGGCGGATGTTATTATAACCTGAAAGACATCATAGCCATCAGGGAAGTATGCCTGAAGAATGGGTTGATATTGCATCTCGATGGCGCGCGCATTTTTAATGCTTTGGTGGAGACCGGGGAAAAGCCATCAGATTACGGACAGTATTTTAATACCATTTCTATCTGCCTGAGCAAAGGGCTTGGCGCTCCGGTAGGTTCACTCCTGCTGGGCACTAAGGCGCATATCTACAAAGCGCGCCGAATCCGTAAGGTGATGGGCGGGGGATGGCGGCAGGCTGGCTATCTTGCAGCCGCCGGTATATATGCTCTCGACCACAATACAGCCCGCTTAAAAGACGACCATAAACGTGCACAGGCCATTTATGAAATGCTCCTGAGACAAACTTACATAGACGAAATATACCCGCAGGAAACCAATATTCTTATTTTCAAACTCAGGGATAATTTTTCTGTTGAATCTTTCATGCAACACCTGGAAGGACATGGCATAAAAGTAAGTGCATTCGGGAAAAACCATATCCGCATGGTAACACATCTTGACATTACGGACGAGATGCTACCGGTAATTGAGAGTGCGCTGAACCGGGGGTAAACAAAAAAACTTTCTGCCTTAGTGCCTTTGTGGTATAAAATCCCCTTAAATTTCGTTCCTAATTCAGGATTTGAAGAATTTATTAAAAAATAGGCTGCTTATCGGGGCCGTTGGCCTTATCCTACTGCTCGCTGCACTGGGGGCTGATGGTATTTTGCACCCGCGCCTCGAAAAAGTTTACCTGAAAATAAAACTCGCCAACGCCCAGAAAAATCTTTGGCATAAAGAAGAGGTTGCCACCCAGCTTATTGAAAATGTAAGCGTTGAAAGCCCCGCCAAGCTAAATAGCCAATACGATAGCCTGTTTGAATTAACTAAAAAAGAAGAAATTTCATTTTACATATACAGCGGCGCAAAACTTATTTTCTGGACCACTAATTCCGTCTTTCCTAAATTTTCATATCCTACTGACGAAAACCTGTTCCTGCAAAAGCTGGACAATGGCGTTTACCTCCAAAAAAACCTGCTGCATAATAACCTTATATATGTGATCCTCATTCCAGTACAATACGAATACCCTTACCAAAACCAATACCTGCAAAGCCATTTTGCCCTTTTTCAGGAAGGCAAGGTTTCGTTTAAAATAGCAAATAAAAACAGTCACGCCATTGTTCCATTTTATGATAAAACAGGCCGCTTTTTATTTGGTATTTTTCCTGAATCTCCATGGTTGCCCCTGGTTTGGATAGGGTGGCTTTTTATTATTGGCACGGTTTGCCTGCTTATTTTCGCCCATTATCTCATATCGTCTTTGTTGAGACGAAAAAGCTTTGTACCTGCCATTCTTTTTTATTTATTTACGCTTGCTGTGGTCTTGTTATTCTGGCAAAACAAAATCCCAAGGGTGCTTTTTGCTTCAGATATTTTCAGCCCGGAAGTTTATGCCAGCTCCCCATTTCTTGCTTCACTCGGCGATCTGTTTATATTCTCATTTCTCATTTTCTGGACTATAACACTCGTTCTCACAATAAATTTTAAAATCAGGACCACGTCGGCCTTTAAATATTTTTTGTCTGCTTTTTTATTTATTCTTTCATTTGCGGGATGTGCCTATCTAGAGAAAATGATAGGCAGTTTGGTTTTCGATTCCAATATATCTTTCCGTGCGGGAAATGTTTTGAGCCTTCACCTTTTTAGCTATGTTGGTTTTTTTATCATTTTTTCCGGATTAACCTGTTATATTCTCTGGCTTCATAAAATACGGCCATATCTCAGGTATGTTTTCCGTTCAGGGTGGAGCTTTATTATATTTATTGCTTTTGCTGTTATTCTGGCAATAGTTATTGGGTACTACTTGCTGCCGCAATGGTACGCTCTTGTGTTTATGACCTTTACGTTCACTGCGTTTTATTTTATCAACCCCGGGCCAAAATGGAAAATAAGAAAATGGCTGGTTTTTTATGCAGTTTCAGCTTTTTACCTCACCATTTTGATAAGTATTTTTAATACTGCAAAACAAAGAGAAACGCAACGCCTTTTAGTTTCCGGCCTTGCCAATAAAAGCGATGCAGTAGCTGAATATCTCTTTGGAAATATTTATGAAAGCATATCAGCTGATAACTATATCAAAAGCTATTTTTATAACCCGCTTATTGTTCAGAATTACCTTGTCAGGCGTATAGAGCAGTTGTATTTTTCAGGATATTTCAGCAAATACGATGTTGAGGTCAGCACATTTTCTGAGGAAGGGCTCCCGTATCTAAGTGGTAATGAGGCAAGGCCATTAAGCTATTACGAAAACTTTGTTAGCAAGGAAGCTACTCCCGCACGCGAAAATTATCTTTATTTTTTAAATGGGTACACCGGCCTTCCTACCTATATCGCCATTATACCTATTGAGCGTGATGATGAATTGCTGGGTACTATTGTTTTAAAAATAAAACAAAAACCATTTTATGAAGAAAGCGTTTATCCTGAACTTCTCCTGTCTGACAATTTACAGCATTTCAAAGAACTTGAAGGTTATTCTTATGCTATTTACAATGACCGCAGGCTCGTTACACAACATGGCGATTATTCCTATCCCGGCATTTTTACAGCAAACATTGACCCTAGCAACCTTTATTCCATTTACAATGAGGAAAAATTTACTCACGTTGCATACCAGGTAAACCCCAACATTATAGCCGTCCTCAGCAGCAAGCAAAATGATGTGCTCTATTACGTGGCGACATTTTCATTTATGCTTTTCTTTTTCTGCATCCTCGGCACGGGGGGGCTGCTGGTTTACCGTTCTATCATCCTGTTTGGCAGTACTGTTTCATTTTCAGAATTCACATCCAAATTGCGGCGAACTGTTTCATGGAAGGAAATGGACTTCCAGACCAAAGTGCTTTTTGCCATACTCTCTTCCATGACAATAGCCCTCTTTTTGATTGGCTTTATCACTGTGCAATATATCTCCATTCAGTTTAATAAAGATGAGCTTGATCTGCTGAAAAAGAATACCCGCGCCATAGCCGCCAAACTGGAAAGCAGCCTTCAAAACGAAGTACAGCTTTTGCCCACAGCGGATGAAAACCTGAATGCGGCAGTTAAAGACCTTTCAGGTATTTATCAGTCAGATATTAATATCTACGATGTGGGCGGCGACCCTATTGCCACCTCACAGGACCTTATATACGTGAGGCTGCTTGTTGGCCGAAAAATGGACCCGCGCGCTTACCGCGAGTTTTATACCAACCACTCATCGCAGTTTATACAAGAAGAAAAAATAGGCTCGCTGAGTTATACTTCATCTTATATACCGATCCGTAATGCCAATAGCCAGGTAACCGCTTTTCTTAACCTGCCGTATTTCTCAAAAGAAAAACAACTTGAAGATAAAATATCGTCTTTCCTACTGGCGCTCATCAATTTATACCTGCTGCTTTTCCTTATCCTTATCAGCATAGGTATATTCATAGCCAATACGCTCACGGCGCCGCTCAATATTATCCGCCGCCACCTGAGCGCTACCGGTTTCGGGAAATCGAATGAGCTGATAAAATGGGAAAGCAATGATGAGATAGGCAAGCTTGTGCAGGAATATAATGCCATGATACTCGCGCTGGAAGAAAGCGCCCTGCGGCTGGCGCAAAGTGAGCGCGAAGGGGCATGGCGCGAAATGGCAAAACAGGTAGCGCATGAAATAAAAAACCCGCTCACACCCATGAAGCTGAATATACAGCAGCTACAAAAAGCATGGAAAGAAAACGACGCCGAGCGCCTGCCCGAACTTTTCCAAAAAGTAACGCAACTTCTCATCAGGCAGATTGACAGCCTTTCATTGATAGCCACTGAATTTGGCGCTTTCGCGAAGATGCCTACCGGCAAGCCCGAAGCTGTGGACATCAATGATGTTTTAAAAGAAATAAAAGACCTTTTTGGCCAGCAAACCGAAGCCACCATTCAGCTTAATTCTGCGCCCAGCCATTTATTCGTTTGGGCCGACAGGAACCAGTTTAGCCGGGCCTTGAGCAACCTGATAAAAAATGCTATACAGGCCATACCACCTTACAGGCACGGGCTTATCGAACTAAAAACAGAGATAGAAAACAACAGGGTAAAAATCGAAATAAAGGACAATGGCAGCGGCATACCGGAAGAACTGGTAGAAAAGATATTCATCCCGAATTTCAGTACCAAAAGCTCAGGCATGGGCCTCGGGCTGGCCATTGTAAAAAACATCATTGAAAAAGCCGGCGGCAGCATATCTTTCAAAACCAAAACCGGCGAAGGCACTACTTTTTTTATTAGTTTGCCCGTGTATGGGGAGAATTAGGAATTATAAATTAGGAATTCGGGGAGGGCACAAAATTTTGTGCCCCTACTCCTTCACAAACTTCGCGGTATAACTTCCTACATTCGTACCCAATTTCACTATATAAATACCTGATGGGAGCTTAGATACATCTATAACTTTTAAGTTTAAGGGGTTGGGTTCAAGATTTTGAACCCCTACAACCCTGCCCGTAGCATCGTAAATAGTGATTGACTGGATGGGGTTTGTAGTGGATTCTATATTGAGGGTGGAGGTGGCGGGATTAGGGTAGATACTAATACAAGAATTCGCAGTTAGAGTTTTAATGCCTGTATAGTTTATTGTATCATTTGTTTGGTAGGTGGATGTACAGCCGTTTTTGTCTGTGGCTGTTAATCTTACTGTATATATCCCGTTTTTTACATAAGCATGAATTGGATTTATTTGATTTGAAGAATCCCCATCCCCAAAAGCCCAGTAATAATTGGAATACGTGGAATAAACAGGTGAAAATTTAACTGAATCTGCCATTAGTTTATGCGAAAAGAAAGCATCCGGCAAAGGGTTTACAGTTACTATTTCAGTATCGTTTCTGATGCAACCAGTGGAAGTTAAAGTTTGTGTTAAAATATACGAAGTGGTAACCGTCGGGGCGACCCTTGCGGTCGCCTTTTTTGAAGTAAAACCTATTGGCTTTGATGCCCATGAATAAGTTGTACCCGAAATGGCAGTCCCCCCAATACTTGCAGTATCGCGATAACAAACAGATGTATTACTGCCAATGATGGTGGATGGCCCGGTAATTACGGTATCGATGCTTTTTGAGGTGTCATTATATAAAACAGAATCGGCAAAACCATTGGGTTGTGAAGTAAAGGCCACAACAGAATCTATCCCTGATGGGAAATAATAATTGCCAATATTGACAGGCATTGAACTATCCGTCATTATACTTCCTGTCCAATTATAAGGCGTTTGCAGTTTTGAGTTTATTTTTAAATTTACTGTAACAGAAGTAAGGGTATTGAGTCCATAGTTAGTAAGCCGCACTGAAACAGGTAATAGATTCCCGCAAAAACTATCTTTTGGGTTTATTATAGATAAAATTCCCGCGTCATTATTAAATGTTTTGATACGGAGTTTGGCTAAAAATGGGCTTCCGAACATATTTGTAGAATCCTGATAAGCACCTGGAGTGCCGATACCATTAGAATCACAATGACCTGTTATATAAAAATTGCCAAAAGCATCGCAAGCAATGTAGGTATTGCCTTGACCGGGAATAAAAGAGGAATAAATAAGACTACCTTTTGAACTAAATTTTGCCAGATAAGCATCATTAGCCCCGCCATAAGAGGAACGATAAGCGCCGGAAGTGACAGGGACAATTGAAGTGTTTTGTGCATATCCTGTAAAATAAATGTCCCCGGATTTATCTGTGGCAATATCTTCTCCCTCATTAAATTTTCCTCCAAAATATGTTGCCCAAATAAGGTTTCCAGATGTATTAAATTTAGATAAAAATGCATCAGAATAATCATAATAAGTAGTTTGATAAGAACCAGAGGTAGCAATGCCTGATGCATTATCAGTATTTCCGGTTAAATATATATTCCCCATCAAATCGGCTGCAATATGCGGATATGTAGTAGTACCGCCATAATATGTAGCCCAGGACAAACCGCCGGAAGTATCGAATTTAGCAAGGAAATAATTATTATTGGGCTTACCTCCGCTTGT
>Ga0302280_1001022_pt1 | contig 23979 bp, 24 predicted proteins | sample III_Fen_E1_1_FD_198771 | JGI IMG/M metagenome (GOLD analysis project Ga0302280, IMG submission 198771) | Peat permafrost microbial communities from Stordalen Mire near Abisko, Sweden - III_Fen_E1_1 | ecosystem: Environmental > Terrestrial > Soil > Wetlands > Permafrost | place: Sweden: Abisko... | reverse complement strand
ACCAAGTTCCAGCATCGGGATAAAACTCGAGCCACATTTAAGAAAAGGAAGATCTGTCCTTCCTGGAGGCTGAATATATTTAATATCTGGTGGAGTTGAAGAATTGATCTCGATAATAACAATTTTGGGGGAATACTTTTCCACAGATTTCCAAACATGCCAATCATAGGAATCAATATCAATACTTAAAATTTCAAACTCACTGGGTATATTCACTTTTGATAACAAGGAATCTAGTAAAAATTCGCCCTTTAATCCGACGAAGGCACAAATCGGAAACAATTTATTGGGAAATTCTGAGGCTGTCTTTTGTAAATCTTCGAATTTCTTCTTATCCCCTTCAATGTAAACACCTTTCCATCCTTGTTTGAGTAAAGCATAGGTATTACTAAGATATTTGCCATCCCAAGCACCAAACTCGACAAACCAACCATCTTGAATAGACAGTCTCTTTAATATTTCTTCAATAATCCCGTCTTCGCCGGCTTGGCTGTATATATTCTTTCGGAATTTCAACAATGTCTTCATCTTATTATTTCCCTTATACTTCTGTACCTTCTTAGACTTTACTCTTCTACATAAGAAGAGTAAATCATTGGTATATTCTTGATTAAAGAAAAAGCTATTGATAAGATAGATAATATTAAAAGATATCTTATGCGATTGCAATCTAAAAAATTAAACCAGCCCCTATTGCCTCCAATCATTGCAGGCATTTTCTTTTTATCTCTCGTCTATTGGTTATACTTAGCTTGCACGACCCGCATGGATATTGTCTATGACGCCATTGAATACCAGAATTTAGGTAAACTCTTAAATACCCAAGGTTGGATTGAGTATTTTAAAGTAGGACCTTGCCGCGAACCTATTTACCCTTTCCTGGTTTCCATATCCATGCATTTGGAAAGTGTTACTGGATTAGCTTATGTTAAAATCATGGCTTTTTTTGGCGTTTTTCTTCTGCTTTTGACACAAGCCTTGACCTATATCATTTTACGGCTCTTAAATATCCGTAATAGTATCTGTGCTTTAACACTAATTTATCTAGCCCTTTCACCTTGTGTGAATAATTCAGCTTTCAGTTTATTCTCCGAAATCGCTGAAATTCCTTTTGTTTTATGCATCATCCTAACAAGCTATTTTTCTTGGGAATCAATTAAAAAGAATACTCACCTAGCTTCATTCTTTTATGGCTTGCTATTAGGCCTATCTTTAGCCCTGGCAACCTTTGTGAAAGATGTCTTTGAAGGGGCAGCTCCTGCGTTCTTGATTGTTCTTTTTATAACAATATATTCAACAAATAAAAAGCTTACGGCTTCTTTTCTTTTATGTTTAGTAACAGCAGTTAGTTTTTATGCTGTTCCCATCAATGCTTATAAATGGCTTAATTGGGAGTATAACGGTACTTTTGCCCTAGCCAATCGGGCATCCTTACGCCTCTACAGCACCGCTGCGCAACGGACAGAACCTTTGACCATTAAAAAACTTGCCGTAGCTTTGGCCTATGTTCCAGGGGAAGGTGTATGTAACAGCATTTTTGGTCCCAAAGACTGCTTTTACTGGTCCTTTCAAGGAGCTGATGTGCTTGGTGACAAGTTAAAGCTAAAACATTTTCGTACTAAACAATTGAACACGACCGTTCTTTACAAAGCAGAATATAAGATACTTCAAGACCCCTTTGAATTCACCCTCTTTACATGTGTGGAAGGATTAAAAATGTTCTTTTGGGAATCTACCCAAATTGGTTTTGTCCAATACCCTCATTGGCTTCAAAGAATCTATGATTTCAAAATATTTAATAATGCCCTGCGGTTTCTTTTATCTTTACTGACCTTCATCGCAGTTTTTGATCTCTGGATTGAATCTTTCAAGCCTGAAAGATCGCCCATCGGATTTCTGATTGGCGTGCTTATATTTTTCTATGCTCTATTTTTTGCCTTATTCCTTCTTATCACTCGTTATATGATCCCCATTGTTCCTTTATACTTAATTGCCATCAGCATGTGGTTTAATAAAATTTTAGCCCCTAAAAAATAATTTGTTATATAATGCGGCCATGCAAAGAATAACAGATATCTTCCATCATAAAAAAACAACCTTTTCTTTCGAGCTTTTCCCTCCCAAAACAGACGAGGGATATTTAAAGCTGATTCATACAATCGAGCAGCTCTGCGATTTTAAGCCCGATTTTATTTCCTGCACTTATGGGGCTGGTGGTGGAAGTCGTACTAAAACCCTAGAAATTGTTGAACTGATCCGAAACCAATACCATATATCGTCAGTTGCGCATCTCACCTGTGTATTACACACTAAAAATGAAATCAAGGAACTATTAACCGAAATGAAACAGCGCGGGATTTGTAATCTCTTAGCCTTACGCGGCGATCCACCTCGGGATAATCCTAATTGGGCGCCAGGGAAAGATAATTTTAAATACAGCTGGGAATTAGTTGCTTTTATCCGTGAGCACTTTAAAGATCACTTCAGCATTGGGGTGGCTGGTTTCCCTGAAGGGCATTTACTTTGCCCTGATCGAGATTTGGATGCCGAGTATTTAAAAAACAAGATCTCCTATGGCGCTGACTATGTCATCACCCAATTATTCTTTAATAATCAGGATTATTTTGATTTTGTTAATCGCCTGCGGAAATTAGGTGTAACGGCGCGCATTATTCCAGGGGTGCTTCCCATCACTGATTATGCAGCTTTAGTACGCTTTTGTGCCGTGTGTGGGGCATCCATTCCTCAGGAAGTCCATAATATTTTCAAGCCCATTGCTGAAGACCGTGAAAAAACCTTGACCGCAGGTATCGAATTTTGTCTCAAACAAAGCCGTGAACTCCTCCAAAACGGCGCTCCAGGACTACATTTCTACACCCTCAATAAAATCCATCCTGTTGATGCCATCATTAAAAATCTGCGGTCGTAAGTAATACCACGCATATAGATGGACAGCTATTATATTTTCGTAACGGAATATTTTTTCCGTCTGCTACGGTTTACGATAAATCTGTTTTATAGCAGCACTGGCATATGAACAGATTTAACGTAAAGCCTTGCAGACTTTTGGAAAAAAATTCCCGAATGCTACGAAAATACAACAGCTATCCATCTTTAACGCATCGTGTCAATCGCTTCAATTTGGCTTCGAATTGTATGGTATCGGATGCGATATAATTAAAAAAGCCAGCTACGTTTTAGCGTAACTGGCTTTTAGTTGTTCTTATAGAGATCCTTCGCTTACGCTCAGGATGACAATATATTACTTTTTAATGATAAAGCGTACTAAATCGACGACGCGATTACTGTACCCCCACTCATTGTCATACCAACCATAAATGGTCAATTGACCAAAAATGGTTGATTTGCTATACCAATTTCTTCTCAAGACTATCAATTTTAGCGGATAACTCGGCTACAATCGGTAATAATGACATATTACCATATATCGTTAGCTTCTCAATAATTCTTTTTGTTGCAGGATCAGAGCTCATCCTAAGCTGTGCTGTATCATCTTGCTCACAAGTCACTAATGAATCATATGGAGGTAATAAGCTCAATGTCATTGATAATTTTCCACTAATCGAGCTTATAACCTTATGCTCAATCAACTGTTCCTTCCATTTCATAACTGTGCTTTGGCTTTCAGTCAATGTCTTCCTTATTTCAACATAATTTGTTATCAATTTATTGGTTTGATCAATGTGAAACACCAAATAAAGAAAAAATGGCCAAGATTTACCAATGGCTTCTCTCGTGTTCTTGGCCATGGTTATGTCCTGCAATAAATTCCACCGGGTCATTATTTTTTCCATATTTACCTAATAGGTCATTTTTTAAACCAAAACTTATAAGTTGGGCAAGCACTCAGCACCAACATTAAAGCAATCAGAACAGCATAATTGATTTGTAATAATTGAGGAAAAAGCTTGGCGATGATTAGGCCAAAAACTACACACGCCCATTTGATTTGGCTAATATCAAATACATTCAACTTTCCTAACCTCTTGTTCAAATTTTCCCACATTTTATCCCCCTTCCATGCGTCGTTTTTTAGACCACCAACGTTTCAGCGCAACAATTGACCAAACCACTTCAACAAGGCCAAATGGCCAAGCTCCCTGGAGAAAACCGTAAATCGAGCCTAAAACACATGATACAGCAAACGCTAAAATAAACCAATGACTACGATGTTCCAAGGCATAAAAAATCAACATTGCTGTAACTGAAAATAAACCAAAAATCGTCAATCTATCCATTAGCAACTACCTTGGGCTATTACCTATTTAGTCTTTATAAAAATTCGTTTAATCTTTTGTATGAAATCTTTTAGTGGAGCCTTTCGAGCAATCCACCTTGAGAAATCAAGACAGAAAAAGAAGACACGAGTTCGCATATCCCTCTATAGCACTGTTTAAAGTATTTCCACTGAAGGCGTAACTGTTGATCTACCCTATGAGATTAAACCGGTAGCCAATGCCGGGTTCATTAACAATACGTTTTGGCTGGGCAGGATTATCTTCAATTTTTTGACGCAGATGATTTAGATATACTCTGGCTGAATTTACTTTCTCTTCATTATCTGTTCCCCAGACCTCTCTTAAAATGTGAGGTATGGTCAATATCCGTCCCGCATTCTTGATGAATGCCGTTAATAAATTATATTCAATGGCAGTCAATTTAATCAGCTGGCCATGGAGTGTCACTACACGCGTATTAAACTCTACCCGTAATCCAGCATTATCAAAAATCTCATTGACGATACCAGACGTAATCTTTCGTCTCAAGACTGCCGAAAGCCTTGCAGTCAGCTCCACCGCAGAAAATGGTTTCGTGACATAATCATCTGCTCCGCTTTCCAAACATTTTACCTTAATTTCTTCCTGCCCGCGAACAGATAGCATAATTACAGGTAGATCGCTAATTTCCCTGATACGCAAAAGTACGTCAGACCCATCCATGTCCGGCAGACCCATATCCAGAAGCACGGCTTGAGGTTTTTTAAAGATGACTTCGGCCAGGCCTTTTTCACCATTTTCTGCTATTGCAACTTCATACCCCGCATGGCGTAAAATAACCCCCAACATCTTTTGGATTTGGGGCTCATCGTCAATGATAAGAACTAATCCTTTAGACATTTTATTTTTTATACTCGTCTAATGCCAAGTTAACTTGTAACACATTGACCACTGGTTCGCCCAGTAATCCTAAAAAGCGACCTTGGGTATTTTGATCTACAATTTGTTTGACCACGTCCGTAGTTAACCCTCTCATACGAGCGACACGAGCCAGTTGATAATTAGCGGCTGCTAAACTAATATGTGGGTCTAATCCACTGCTCGAAGAAGTCGCTAAATCCACAGGAACTGGATCATTGTTATTAGGATCAGCTGTTTTTAAAGCAGTAACTCTCCCCTTTACTTCGTCTAATAAAGCAGGGTTTAAAGGGCCTAAATTAGAACCGGAAGAAGCAGAAGCATTATAGGCTGGGCTGGTGGCAGATAACCTTCCCCAAAAATATTTCGGGTCATCAAAATTCTGTCCTATCAATGACGACCCTAATATTTTACCATCCCCTGAAACAATCAAACTGCCTTCGGCTTGTTTATGAAATACCGTTTGAGCAATCCCTGTCACTAAAAGCGGGTAAAGAATCCCAGTGATCGCCGTTAATAAAATAAATGAAACGATTGCAGGTCTAATTTGTGCGAGTAACATTTTATAATCCTCCCATTAAACTAAATGTAAAGCCACTAAAATCATATCGATCAATTTAATCCCGACAAACGGAGCAATAATTCCTCCCACCCCATAAATCAATAAATTATCCCTTAATAGACGACTAGCAGCCATTGGTCTATATGGCACACCGAATAAAGATAAAGGAATAAGAAATATAATCACCAACGCATTAAAGATAACCGCGGAAAGGATTGCACTTTGCGGTGTGGCTAAATGCATAATATTTAATGCTCCAAGCGCTGGATACGTCCCCACAAATGCCGCCGGGATAATCGCGAAATATTTGGAAACATCATTAGCAATACTAAAGGTTGTCAATGACCCTCTAGTTATCAAAAGCTGTTTACCGATCTTCACTACTTCAATCAATTTGGTCGGATTAGAATCCAAATCTACCATGTTCCCTGCTTCTTTGGCAGCTTGTGTCCCTGTGTTCATGGCCACCGCTACATCCGCTTGAGCTAATGCAGGGGCATCATTGGTCCCGTCACCGGTCATGGCAACCAACCGGCCTCCGGTCTGCATGTCACGGATCAATTTTAATTTTGTTTCTGGTGTGGCCTGGGCTAAGAAATCATCCATACCAGCTTCAGCTGCAATGGCCGCTGCTGTTAAAGGATTGTCCCCGGTGATCATGATGGTCTTGATACCCATACGGCGCAATTCTGCAAAACGTTCTTTAATGCCGCCTTTGACAATATCTTTCAATTGAATGACGCCAAGAACATTCTTATTCTCTGCCACAACCAACGGAGTACCACCACTTTTAGAAATTGTCTCTATGGATGATTTCAAATCATCAGGAAAACTCCCACCGGCTTTTCTAACATACTCTTCAATGGCATCCACAGAACCTTTTCTGATTTGGCGATTGGTACCCAAATCCACACCACTCATGCGGGTTTGAGCTGTAAAAGGAATGAACTTCGCTCCCAAATCATGGGTTTGCCGCTCTCTAATATTATATTTTTCTTTGGCCAAGACGACGATACTACGGCCTTCAGGCGTCTCATCGGACAAAGAGGACAATTGGGCGGCATCAGCCAAAACCTCAGCAGTAACTCCCTTAGTCGGAATAAAAGCTACTGCTTGCCGATTACCAAGTGTAATAGTACCTGTTTTATCCAGCAACAACACATCCACGTCCCCTGCCGCTTCAACAGCGCGTCCTGAGGTGGCAATGACATTAGCCTGAATCATACGATCCATACCAGCGATACCAATAGCTGGCAATAAACCACCAATCGTGGTTGGAATAAGACAGACCAGTAAAGCGATTAATACGGTAACAGTAATAACTGTCCCATGACCTGCTGTAGCAACGCTAAAAAGTGAGAATGGCAAAAGAGTCACTGTCACTAAAAGAAATATGATCGTAAAGACCACCAATAAAATGCTAAGTGCTATTTCATTGGGTGTTTTTTGGCGACGAGCACCTTCAACCATAGCGATCATATGATCTAAGAAGGTTTCTCCTGGGTTGGCGGTAATACGCACGACTAACCAATCAGAAAGCACACGGGTTCCACCGGTGACAGCTGAACGGTCTCCACCACTTTCACGGATGACCGGAGCACTTTCCCCAGTAATGGCACTTTCATCAACAGATGCCACCCCTTCAATGACCTCGCCATCCATGGGGACATAATCGCCCTGTTCAACCAAAACAACATCTCCTTTACGAAGAATTGTTGCTGAAACTGATGTGTGGCCAGCCCCATATTTGGGTTTGAGCATCTTTTTAGCTGGGGTATCTTTACGGGCTTTTCTTAAACTTTCTGCCTGGGCTTTGCCGCGGCCTTCAGCCATGGCTTCGGCGAAATTAGCAAACACAATAGTAAACCACAACCATAATGTAATCGCTAAAATAAAACCAGCTCCTGCTTCTCCATGTCCCCCTATGGCCTGCACAAATAATCCTGTAGTCAATACACTACCAACCCACACTACAAACATTACTGGGTTTTTGATCTGATGCCGGGGGTCTAGTTTCTTAAACGAATCAATAATAGCCGGTACAAATATCTTCGGCTCAAAAAGCGATATCATTGTATTAGATGTCTTTTTCATATAAAACCTCGTCCCTTATCTTATCAATTAGCCGTTAACGTCAAATGTTCAACTATTGGTCCTAAAGCCAGTGCTGGGAAAAAAGTCAATGCCCCAATAACCAAAACCACCATGGCCACAAAGAAAATAAACAGCGGCGTATGCGTCGGTAATGTTCCAGGAGTAGTCGGAACGATTTTCTTTGCGGACAAAGAACCAGCAATGGCCAATATCGGTATGATAAGCCAATAACGACAGAAAAACATGGATACCCCTAAAAACGTGTTGTAAAAGAGCGTGTTTGCTGACAAACCGGCAAAAGCGCTACCGTTATTCCCCGCTGCGGAAGAAAACGCATAAAGAATTTCACTAAAACCATGCGGCCCAGGATTGGCGATCCCTGCTTTTCCTGCAACCGTAAGTACGGCAATGGCCGTGGGTATCAAAATAAAAATATGCGGGATTAATGCCACTAATGAAGCCATTTTCATTTCAAAGGCCTCGATCTTCTTGCCTAAATATTCCGGCGTGCGGCCAATCATCAACCCCGCGATAAAAACAGCAACGATGATAAAGGCAATCATGCCATATAGACCTGAACCGACACCTCCGAAAATGATCTCTCCCAGCTGAAGAAGCCACATGGGGATCATGCCACCGATAGGTGTATATGAATCATGCATGGAATTAACAGAACCATTGGATGCTGAGGTGGTTGCCACTGCCCAAATGGCGGAAGAAGCAACTCCAAATCTCGCCTCTTTTCCTTCCATATTACCGCCAGGCTGAAGATCTGTTGCATTCTGGTCAATTGCCAGGTTCTTAAATAAAGGATTTCCACCTTGCTCCATGTTGCCTACGATCAGAAGACAAGGAATAAAAATGATCAACATAGCCGCCAATATAGCCCAGCCCTGACGCCGGTCTCTGACCATGTAACCGAAGGTATAACATAAAGCTGCCCCGATCAAAAGTATGGACAGCATCTCCAGGAAATTCGACAATGGTGTTGGGTTTTCATAAGGATGTGCAGAATTAGCATTATAATACCCACCGCCATTGGTCCCTAATTGCTTGATGGCTATTTGAGAAGCTACCGGCCCTAAAGCAAGATCCTGTTCTGTGACTGGCTTTCCATTACTATCTTTAGCAGCCTGTACGAGTGTCGCTGCTGCACTTTTGTTAAAGGTCTGTGGGATACCCTGGGATACCAAGACTAAAGCCAACACAAGAGACAAAGGCAGCAAAATATAAAGAACCGTCCTCACCATATCTACCCAAAAGTTCCCAATGGTATTCGTTTGCTTTTGAATGAATCCTCTGATTAAAGCTATCGCAACAACCATACCTGTGGCAGCTGAAAGGAAATTCTGCACACCTAAAGCCAACATTTGAGTCAAATAACTCATGGTGCTTTCCCCACCATAGCCTTGCCAGTTTGTATTGGTGGCAAAACTGACCGCTGTATTAAACGACGAATCCGGGGACACTGCTGCCATTGCCATCGGATTTAGAGGAAGTCCGGCTTGAAATCGCTGAATAGCATAAACGACTAACAAACCTAAAATATTAAACAACATCAAAGCAAAGGCATATACTTTCCAGTTCATGCCTTCTTCTGATTTCACACCGCAAAGGCGATAAATCCATCTTTCTACGGGCACAAACCACACATTTAGACCTGTGGGACTTCCTTCATATATACGGGCCATGTAAATGCCAAGTGGCTTGACCGCCAAAAGCAGTACTAAAAGATAAATACCTATTTGAATATAGTCATTGAGGCTCATTAGAATATCTCCGGTTTAAGCAAAGCTATTAAAAGGTACACAAACAACACCAATGAAGTGATCCCACCGATCCAGTAAATTGCTAACATAAATACTCCCTCCTATACTTTTGAACACAAAACAATAAAAGCCCAAGAAATAAGCCCAAAAAAGACTGTAAGCCCGATAAAAATAATATCCATCATAGTAATATCCTCCTTACCAATAAGTTTACCTTGATTGCTGAATTAAGCTAATTAAAAGAATGCCTAAAAGCATTAAAAAAGCATTAAAAATGAATAGAACGGTAAAAAGCGAGTATTAACGAGTGAAATTCCTTGCATTTAAAATCAAATCAAGTTAATTTAGAACCATGAATGAATTTCCCATTGGTCCAATGGTTGGTTTACTTCTGATTGCCTGTTTAGTCGCTTTAGGTATGCGCTGGATTAAACAACCCTATACAATTGCATTAGTCCTAGTCGGTCTCATTGTCGCTATAACCAAACTTACCCCGAACATTTCATTAACCCATAACGTAGCTTTTTTTCTTATCCTGCCCCCCATTTTATTTCAAGGCGGAATGAATTTAAATTTTGCATATTTAAAACAGGACTGGAAACCCATTGTCCTTTTGGCAATTCCAGGTGTTATCATCTCAGCTTTGCTTGTCGGCTACCCTTTATCTTACTTTTGGCATGTTCCTTTAAATTATGCACTACTGTTTGGCGCTCTCATTTCTCCAACAGACCCTGTTTCCGTATTGGCGATCATGAAGAAAATAAAAGCACCTGAACGCCTGCGAACGATCCTGGAAGCGGAAAGCTTATTTAATGATGGGACCGGAGTTGTTCTTTTTATGGTCATTTTAGCCATGATCCAAAATAATGAACCGCTTAATCTTGGACACGCGCTTATCCAATTTTTACTGGTCACCGGAGGTGGCGCCTTAGTGGGTGGTTTATGCGGCTATTTAATATCCCGGTTAATCAAACCGATCGATGACCCCCTACTGGAAGTGACCCTGACCGTTGTCCTGGTCTTTGGCACGCCACTTATTGCAGAATTTCTACATTGTTCTGGTATTATTGCAATCGTCGTAGCAGGTCTGATGATGGGTAAAGGCCGCGAGTCATACATGTCCGTTAAAGGCCGAACAACCCTGGAAACTTTTTGGGGAGTCATTGAATTCATCATGAATTCCCTCGTTTTTTTGATGATTGGTATTCAGCTGCAGGTCATTGGTAAAAATGATTTGCTCAATTTCAAAGGACTAATTTTAATTGGAATTATGGCTGTTTTGGTCTCGCGGATATTGATTGTTTATCCAACAATTTATGCTTACAACCGAATTCTAAAACCTACCATACCATCAACTTGGAACCATATTCTTTTTTGGGGTGGACTTCGAGGGACCATACCTATCATCCTAATGTTGCAGCTGCCGGAATTTCAATACCGACCGCTCTTTTTATCTGCAACTTTCGGAATTGTATTATTTAACATTATCGTGCAAGGATTGACTATCGAACCGCTATTGAAAAAACTTAGGCTTCAACGTTAGAATAATCAGCTTTATTTCTAGCCCATGGTAAATATCTTCCCACGCTGGCTGCATCCCCAACTAACCCAAAATATTCATATCCCATCTAAAAGATCGTAAAATCCGGCTTATAAGAAATTAGCAATAATCTTTTCACCAAAAGACTTAACGTAAAAAGGCCAATTAGGTTTATTTCCTAACTGGCCTTTGATGCGAACCACTATTGGTTATTGTCGCCTATCGGTCGTAAACCTATTCGCATATCGGTCGTTTTGACCTTTTTGACAACCCACGACTAAGCGCTAATATTTGTAACTACTTTTATTTCTTAGAGATATATCTCACTAGATCGACGACACGGTTGCTATAACCCCACTCATTATCATACCAGAAATCAACCATTTTTGGTCATTTGACCATTACTGGTTGATTTGCTATACCAATTTCTTCTCAAGACTGTCAATTTTAACGGATAACTCGGCTATAATCGGTAATAATGACATATTACCATATATCGTCAGCTTCTCAATAATTCTTTTGGTGGCAGGATCTGAGCTCATTCTAAGCTGAAGCGTATCATCTTGTTCACAAGTCACTAATGAATCATATGGTGGTAATAAGCTTAAAGTCATCGATAATTTTCCGCTAATCGAGCTTATAACCTTGTGCTCAATCAAATATTCTTTCCATTTCTGTATGGTACTTTGGCTGTCATTCAAATCCTTCTTTATCTCAGGATAACTTGTGATCAATTTGTTAGATGTACCAGCACGAAAAACAATATAAAAGAAAAGAGGCCAAGCTTTGCCAATGGCATTCCTGACCTCTTTTGATAACATCAACTGTTTTAGCAAATCCCATCGGGTCATTGCTTTTTCCATTAAGATTTTTTGATTTCTTCTTCAACATCGCGCATGTTCTTTTTAAATTCCCTGATGGTACGGCCAAGCGCGGCGCCGACCTCAGGTAATTTCTGTGCGCCAAAAAGTAAAACAAATATGGCAAGAATTAAGATCAACTCAGGTAAACGACCCATAATAATATTCCTTTCCTATAATTTATTTTCTGCTTCTTTAAAACCTTTGGTTAAGTCACTAACCTGCTCTTTAGCGTTATCGCCATAGCCTTTAAGAATTTCTACTTCACGTAACGCCGCTTGGATATACGTTTCTCCAAGATACTCATGCGCTTCTGGAAAATTAGGCCGTAATTCAAGTGCTTTTTTATAATTGATCAGAGCATCATCAATGTCCCCTGTTTCTCTTTGGGCATGGGCCAGACCGTTCAGTATGTCAGGATTATTGGGGTCTTCTTTCAAAGCTTCTTCAAATAGCGGTAATGCCTTCTTATAATCTTTACTCTGTCCCGCTTCAACACCTTGGGCATAGCGAGATTCCGCTGGTTTATTCTGAGAGGTGTCATTATTTGCCATAGCTGCTGGGGGTGTATCATTCGCGTAAGAGATGTCACCAAAACATGTAATCACAAACATGAAAACTACGATCATTTTATTCATTTTTACTCCTAACTAAACAAGCGTTGACCGATAAACTCGCCTTGTTTAATGCCGGGTGGACAGGCAAACAAACCACTACCAATGTGTGTCACGAACTGGTTCAACATGTCAAACTTCGACATACGTTCGTATATCTTTACGAAACCTGTACGCGGATCGCGCTGGTAACACATAAAAAGCAAGCCAGCATCGAACTCCATACCTTGGTGCCACGGAGGCCACCGTTCAGCAGTAAAACTCAAGTTGTTATCATAAGAATATCCTCGTCGTAAAATCTGTGCGCCGTCATTGTTCGCAGGAGCTCCCAACGCTACGTGTGAGTTTTCAGGAATTAGCGGGTTCCCATCGGCGTCCTTCGCATCAAGATCAAGAGTGTCTTTCTCATTCTTCCCACTAAGCGGTGCGCCGGACAATTTATACCGACCGACGGTTTGTTCTTGAAAGCTCAATTTCATGCGGTCCCAATGTTCCAAAGCCATACGAATTTTACGGACCACCATGTAGGTGCCGCCACTCATCCAAGCAGGACCTTCATCCCCCACCCAAATAAATTTAGCCATGGCTTGTGGGTCTTTCATTGACGGATTGATGGTGCCATCTTTAAAGCCCATAAGATTGCGCGGCGTTTCCATAGGGCCAAATTTAGGCACAAAACCGTTCTGTGCCCATCGGAGCTCCGCTGATCCGTAAGCCAGCCGTGAAAGCTCTCGTATAACATGGAATGTCACCTGAGGGTCATCCGCACATGCTTGCACGGAAAGATCCCCCCTATCAAATCCTGCAACTATCTTGTCGCCGATGAAACGCGGCATATCAATCAAGGCCTCTGGGCGTTGGTGGGCAAGCCCGTAACGATCAATCCCATCCTTCACAAACAGTCCTGGTCCAAAACCAAAGGTAATGGTCAATCGAGACGGAGATAAACCTAAAGTATCATCGGAGTCGCTCGACTCATTACTCTTACTGGATTTACCAGAGTCTCCATAATCATCACTTGAGGTTTCTTGACCTATTGATTGCACTTGCTGACCGTTTGTCATACGTTGGGCTGCATCCGTCCAAGCCCGTAGCAGTTTCACAACATCTTCGCGTTTAGTCGTGGTGAGGTCAAAGGTTGCAAAGCTTGTATTTGTTTGCATAGACCTAGCTATGCCGTTTTGATGTGCACCCCCAAAAGGTTCAATGTTTGAATTTCCCTCTGTCATTGGTGCGATGTCGGTATCTTCACCTAAAATTTTTGCCCATGGAGCAATAGTCGCCAAAGGTACGGCTGCGGCAATCAGCCCCAACTTGACAAAAAATTTACGCTTGCTCGGGTCCTGAGGGACATTAAACGGACATCCCATCAAATCGCCTCCATTAAAGTATTCGTATCATCCTGCACATAATAAAATCCTTTGCCATCAGGTGTCATGGCAATTCCAAATAAATCTCCATTCCCCGGAGGTGTTTGTGCCTGGTCTGGGTCAACCCATTGCGCGTAAATCTGCTTTCCTGAAATAGGATCAACTTCCACGACTTTTCCGTTTTTACCATTTGCAACAAGCAAATGTCCTGCTGGTGTCATCACCATCGCAAGCGGCCACGCTAATTGGCCATCATGAGTAACGACCTGTCCTGTACCAGCACTATCCGTGCGTGTCGCAGCATCAGGGATTGCGGTAATGACATTATCGAGTCCATCAGTAACATAAAGTGTACCGTCCTGGCTCAAAACAAGACCAGTAGGTCCAAACAGAAAATTGTCATTGTCAGCACGCTGCGAAAAACCATTACCGATAATAGTCTGGCTCAAAAGCACAGGAGGCTTGCCATCTGGAATTGACAGATCAACTCTCAGTACCGTTGCCTGATGAATGATAGGTGGATAACCTGTTTTGGGATCAATCACTTTTGGACCTGGCACACCAAAACCTGCCATGCTGATAAACAAACTAGCAGTTGAACCATTGTCAATGGTCGCCATATCGCCCCAAGGGTCATTGATTGTCGGGCCTGACCACGCATCCACCATTTTCCCTGTAGAGTCAAGCACGATCAAACAGCCATCACCCTTGGTGGTTGTAGTGCCATCGGTACTTGGCGTGCTGCCGACAATCACCCAACCGCTTTTAAGCATAGTCATGGCCGTCGAAAGGCCGACACCACCTGGACATTGATCAAGCTTCTTAGGAATATTTGCAAACAAAGTCGTATGCTTGGTTGAAGGACTGTAATCAACAATAGTTGTACCTGTACCTTGCAGGTTAGAAATATCATTAAAATTATCAACGAGGACATCGCCTTTTTGGATATTACCTAATGAAACAGGTGCTACCACAATGGCATAAGGATTAAGATCCCCATTGTCTGGGACTGTTGAATCTAATGTCACATGATGGTGGATTGATTCCAAAAGGCCTTTTGGCCCATCGGCCAATGCAATTAACGGTGATAAAGAGAATATTAAAACATAAAATAGGCAGTTATATTTTTTCATAATAGCTCCTGTTAAAACTGAATGATTGTCCGTGCTCCTATAACCAATTCATTTTTTATAAGTTGGGATGGATTATTTGGATTTGCAATGCCTCCGCCTGGATGGATCACATACTGAATATCCGGCTGTAATTGCATCCAGGGATAAAGCTGCATTTGATAGGTCATCTCTACAAAAGTCTCACCGCGACCTTGTGGGTCAAAAGTTCCGGGATTGTTAAGCTCGGTGTCCGATGCAAGACCTACAACCGAACTACTAACGTGGGCGTAGCCCACCCCAATACCGAATGTATCATCAGTCCGGTAAGGTAACGGATCAGTGAGGTTAAAGCCTGCATTTACGCTAAAGTCGATAAAATTTCGGTCAGATTGCGGTGTCCCCATAGCACGAGCGAAGACACTCAAGTTACGATTGGGGTCGGTACTGCTGCGCATAATCATCTGGTCTGCCACCCCATAGATGGAATAATCCCCTTCGTGCAGACGTGCCACACCCGTGGTGTTTAGATCTGCCAGAGACAATCCGGTATTGTCGTAACGCTGATCTGAAAATTGTTCAGAATCGTACCAAGCCCCGAGGCGATACGTTCCTGAAAGCGGTGACTCGTCACCATAGGACATGGCTCCCAAGGCAGGATAGGAATATTGCAGTTCAGCAATAGCCAATACTCCTCCATCAAGGGGAAAGCTCGTTCCCCATCTGTCCGCCCTTTGTGAATCGGCTGCATTATTGTTCCTTATAGGACTACCATTAAAGACACCGGCAAGAATCTTAACTGAATCAATGGGCGTCTTCCATTGCGCACGAACTCCAAGGTCTGATAACGGATAGGCCGGACCTCCACCCGGCAGGTCAGCCGATGGCACCATAGGCCAACCGAACATTGTATTGACAAATAAAAGCGCATTGCTACTAACCATAAACTCTTGATCAAGGCTTTGCTGACCTATCTTGATATCAAGCCTATCCTCATCAAGTAATTTCTGGTCATACCAAAGTTCCCATAACCTTGCCCCACGGTCAGCTTCAATACCGCTTGCCGTCTGCAAGGAGTATAAATTTTCAGCACTGAGATTATCCCCGTGAAGCTGCAAACCGCTGACATTAAAAGTACCGCCATACCAATTAAAAGCATGTTGTGTATCAAGTTGTAAGGTCACCTGTGTTAGCCCATCGTAATCAAAGCCACGTTGAGCACCACCAGTGACGTTCCCTAATACTTCACTGGTTTCCTGAATGCTTAAGGTCATTCCGTAACGGGCCAGTAAACTGCGCACCCCGCATAAATCCCCAAGCATTTGACTGCTATGGTTGATACCATCCCAAAAATCACAAGGATTATCTGTCTTTACTGCTTCTGAATTGTTGATAGGAACAACCATGGGGGGTGGTGCGGCCTGTGCAATTTGTAGCGGTAACAACAATAAAAAACAAATGACAAATACACGTTTCATTCACTGATCCTTATTTCCTGCATCCCTCTGTTTACACAGTTGGTATCAGAATCTCTCAAATATGCTCCACTAAGCGTGGTAGCTTTAGTTGAACCTTTTCTTTCTCTTTTCTTCAATCTGAACTACTTTAGCGTCATGAACCGTAATGACTACTTCCCCATACTTTATCTTTCCAATAGCTTCAATGATCTCATCCAAAACCTTGGGATCTATTTGCTTCTTTTCTTCTTTCATTGGTTCCTTAAATATTTACCTTTGCAAACTTCCTACCCTGAAAGTATTGCGCTATAAAATATGAGCCAATGACCAGTACAGCGGCAAAGAATTGTATCCACAAACTTTCTGCTGAAGGATAAATAGCAAACCAGGTGTTTAGCCAATCAGGCATTTTAATATTCAGGGTTGTAGTACCAATCCAATTCGCCTGCTGCATCTCTTGCACACTTTCACCGACCATGACAATCATAACCATCCCAAGCATAATGCCTGTGAATACAAGCATTTTAAGATAGGGTAATTTTTGATGGGCAACAAAGGTAAGTACGGCTACCATGGCTGTTAAGGCGAGTCCTATAAGAACTCCCTCCAACACTACTGCTGATCCTGCTTTAAGCCGTAAATCCTGAAGGAACAAAACAACTTCAAACCCTTCCCTATATACAGAGGTAAACCCGATCAGCATCAGGCCTTTAAAAATAACTGACGTGGGTTTAGAACTTTCAATGATATTTTGCTTGCTGCGATTATGGTGGGCAATCCAACCTGTCCAATAAATTTGATGAAAAAACCAATTCATAATGACCAATAAAACAACAACAGCCAATAAACCTGTGCCTGCCTGTATGTCTAACTCAGGGGCATTGATATTTGAAATAATAGCGACCACAATAAACCATGTAGCAACGCTTGCTAGAAATGAAAGCCCGGCACCAATACCTATTGGCTTCCAATAACCTTTTCCTGTGCGTACTAAACTCGCGGTCAAGGCAGCTAAAACAAGGATTGCCTCAAGCCCTTCACGGAAGACAAGAATACCTGTGTCCATGACCATGGCAAAACGGCTTAAATGACCAACTGTAGGATCAGGGTTACCAGCGGCAGTCAAACCCTGCCAAATTAAAACACCAATCACACAAATAGCCAAAATTGCCAGCGTTACGTTAATGACCAGGTGTCTTTTTCTGTCTGACAGTACTTGCAAAACTGGTGCCATAGGCTCCGGGTTCCTTTTCTCTTCTGCTTCAATGACATTTGCGTTCATTTGCTTCTCTTCCTTAATATTGAGGGCTCTGGATTCGAGATCTCTGGCCTCTAACTGCGTATTTTTAATTCTTCTAAAAGCTCCTTGTCACAACACTCAAGGCAATCTGAAAGCATTTCTTCGTACTTAATCAAGCAGACTTTCTTAGTGAGCGGACATTTTAATTCGTATCCCTTTTTTGTTTTTACAAGAAGGAGCTTCCCCGCTTCTGAGCGGACTTCAGTGACCTTTTCCCCGTTTCTTGTAACAACTTTTTTGATCATAAAAATAAAACCCATACTTTTTGAGTATGGGTCGCTGATAATTCTGGGCCGCTGTTTGATTGTTTTAAATAAGTTATTTAATGACTTATTTGATGTCAATAAATTATCAAATAATACACATTTGTCAAGAATTCTTTTATAGTATGGGCAAGATACATCTGTTAGACATTATAATACCGTCGATGAATTTATTCTTTTAGATGAACCACTGATAAGGAGCGCTTCTATATTAAATAAAATTAGGCTGAATTATGACGTATATTCATTGAAAACCTTTGCTAAATTACTACCTTCCTAGACATTATTATCTTCTATCATAATTCACCCAATTATTTTATTAAAATATTCAACGCTACAACCAACTCGTAAACAGTAGTCGATGGATTGCTATCAGCAGGCATTGAGTCGGTATGGACTGTCATCAATTTCTTGGCGTACTTAATAGCAACGCCTTGCTTGCTAAGTAAAATATCATACATTTCTGTACTATTCTTTTTGTAGGGCTTCTTTAAATGCTCCGTGAGTTTCTTTATATATTGATCACGATTTATTCCCGAATGTAAATATTCAAAATGTAAAATATACCATAACTCAAATGCTTCATTTGAATATGCCACTTTGAAACCATGAGATTTAGCCATCTGAATGGCGGTATTAAACTGTTCTTTAGTAAATACTCCCGGGTCATGATCAAAAACACACCAAACTTGATCATATGGCAATTTCTCCAACTCAGCTTGTTCAGATATTTCTTTAGTGTAGGATACCAATGCTTTTGTGTTAAATCCCTCTCCAAGCACCTTCACTTCAGCAGAAGTCACAGGAAAAGCCTTAAAATAATTTGGCTCTGTTTTCTTTCCTTCACACACGATAAGTATACGTTGCTTTGCAGATCGATTGGCTAACTTGCGTTCTAGCTTTACTTTATTCTTATGAAAAAGATTATCTGTCCCCATGTTTGACCTCAAAATCACGAACATGTGGAACAGCTCCATAGATTCCATTTAAATAACTCTTTTCATAACTGGCATCGTTACGTACTTTCTTGCCGTTCTGAGGATCTTTGAATTCAACCAAAGAAAATAATTCGCTAGCTCCGTATTGATCTTTTTCAACGAACCAAATTTGATCTCGGCGAAGCAAATCTTTATCTAAAATGTTTGTATTGTGAGCAATAAAGATTAATTGCGCATTATTTGGATTTAACTCCTTTGAATTAAATACCTCACAAATAGCTCTGGCCAATTTAGGATGAATTTGAGCGTCTAATTCATCAATCACCAACACTCTTCCCTTGAGTGTATCGATAATAGGACCGCTTAATTCAAAGAACTTCTGTGTTCCCTGTGATTCATCTTTATTCATATCGAAATTAACAATTTCAGTGACATTACCCTTTGAATCGTATTTCTTGTGGGCTGTTCTAATATCAATCCTTGTAAGTCCTTTATCTTCTTTAAAGAACTTTAAAACTTCTGGAGGAAAATTTGCTCTCTCAACTTTCGTCTCTACCACATTAAAATCATCAATACCCAGATCCGCCTTCTTTAAGAAATCGAGAATGGATTTTCTCCCACCTTCATCTTTTGATAACTTAAATGCAATAGGTCCGTAATTCCTGCTATCGAGCCCTGAAATACAATTGAAAAATGAAAACCATTCCATTATTGTTTTGGCAATTTCACCATTAAATTGCGCAGATACAGATAACAGCAAGGCATTTGGACGGATACGATTGGCTTGCACTAAAGATTCTTCACTCTTAAAGTGCCGGCTTAAATTAAAATCCTGTCCTTTGCGAACAAATACTTCTAATTCTTGTTTATTAGGAACATAGTACAACCATTCTTCAACCACTTCTTTCTGTGTTGCAGCGAAGCCATAACGATATTGAATTTTCTTTTGGATAAAAACAATCTCAAAAACGGAAGGCTGATTCTCGGTCTCTGTATGCAATCGAAATCTCTCTGTTGGAATAGGTTCAGAAACTTGAGTATCCTTAGAAGAACTTAAAATAAATCTTTTCATAAAACTCATGGCACGAATTAGATTACTTTTGCCACTTGCATTCGCCCCATAAATAACCACATTCTTCAATAAGGATAAATCATTTGAAACTCGAAAAATATTTTGCTCTGCTAATTCTTTAATAGAAGAAGCTACCAAACTTAAGATTGATTCTTCTTTAAACGACCGAAAATTTTTAACACTAAATTGGATTAACATATTTTTATCCTTTGGTTTTAGACACGCTAAGAATATAGCATTTTCCACTATAAAAGTCAAATTTTTGAGAATATTTCTCAAAATATGCTATTTTTATGGTGAAATTAGACAATAAAAAGACCAGTTACGTTTTTTGCTCGTAACTGGCCTCTTGATGTGAACCACTATTGGTTATTGTCGCCTATCGGTCGTAAACCTATTCGCCTATCGGTCGTTTTGACTTCTTTTATAACCTTTAACAAGACGATAATATTTGTAACTACTTCTATTTCTTAGAGATATATCTTACAAGATCAACCACGCGGTTGGAATACCCCCATTCATTGTCATACCAAGAAATGATCTTAAAGAATCTCTTCTCACCTTTAAGATTATTCTGGACTGTCGCTAAGGAATCATAGATGGAAGAACGCGGATCATGGATGAAATCCGTGGAGACCAATTCTTCATTGGTATATCCTAAAATATCTTTCAAATATGTCTCTGAAGCTTTCTTTAACAGCCCATCAATCTCTTCGATGGATGTGTCTTTGACTGAACGGAAGGTTAGATCAACGACTGAGACGTCAGCGGTTGCTACACGGAATGACATACCCGTTAATTTACCCTTGGTTGCTGGTAAAACTTCGCCCACAGCTTTGGCTGCACCGGTGGTTGAAGGAATAGTATTAATCGCAGCAGCACGACCACCGCGCCAATCTTTTTTGGATGGACCATCCACCGTCTTTTGTGTTGCAGTATACGCATGGATGGTGGTCATTAAACCAGTTTCAATGCCAATTCCTTCTTTAAGAAGCACATGGACTAGAGGTGCTAAACAGTTAGTGGTACAACTGGCATTGGAAATAATATTGTGCTTAGCGGCATCATATTCATGTTCATTAACACCCATAACGATGGTCTTGACTTCACCTTTGCCTGGGGCTGAAATAATAACTTTTTTGGCGCCTGCTTGTAAATGGCCTGCGGCTTTTTCACTCTCGGTGAAAAGTCCGGTGGATTCAATGACGATATCCACACCTAACGCCTTCCAGGGAAGTTCTGCAGGAGTCTTGGTTGCAGGGACACATTTGATCTTGTGTCCATTGACAACAATAATATCAGCTTCTGCCTTGCTGGCATCACTTTTGGCTGTTGACACAGGATGTTTAAATTTGCCTTGAACTGAATCATATCTGATCTGATAGGCGAAATAATCCGCATCAGTTGAAACATCAACGACGGCAACAACATCAATTTCTGTTCCTAAAAGCCCTTGGTCGCAAATAGCCTGAAACACCATGCGGCCAATACGTCCAAAACCATTAATACCCACTTTGACAGCCATGATACCCTCTCCTTCTGAACCCCGTTGATTAGGCCAATCGCTTAGCGGGGCAAGTTCTTGTTAATAAACTAAAAATAAATAATATCGCTTCACAGCTTTTTGTCAATATTCTTATTGTTCCAGCTGATTCATGATCTTCGTATAAATATCCTGGGCAACACCAATACGCGGGAAAATACCGTTGCGGGCTTTGACACGAAGTTTACTAGTAGTCAAATTGATCTGAATAACATCAACGATGACATGATTTCCGTAGACTGTGGCGACAATTTCACCGTCTCTGGGACGCTCATCTGAAATATTTCCCATAATTGCTAGGACTTTATGTGCGGATGCTAATAATTCTTCCTGACCTTTAGAACTGACCCCTTCAAAGGTATCCCTGCTGATAGCATAGCCACCAACCACACCAGCACCACCAATGACCAAGAATATACAGCCGCTGGAAAAGGCACATAATAAAGCAGTCAATGCTACGGGAAGAAATTTAGCCGGATATTTCATTACCTTTTTAGCCCTTGCCTGGTTTGGCACCATGATTAGCTTTTTTGGAACGCCAATTCAATTTACCCTTACGTAATCTCTTACTCATTGTGTAACTCCTTCTGTACTCCGTTACGTGGCTCTATTGGCCAAGTGGAGCTTATTTTTTTGTTATTATTGATTTCAACTCTACCATTTTATCGATAAATCCCCATGGTTTCAATTCTTTTAATTCTTTCTTGGAACTTGATCCTGTAGCCACTGCTACGACCCGAATTCTTGCCTTATGCGCACAATTAATGTCGATTGTCATATCCGGATAGGGTTTGGGCTTACCTACTTTATCTGCGCACAGCACTATATCAAAAAGAGGCAATACCCCTAATTCTTTTAAGATGATCCGTGTAAATTTAGTCGGACGATTGCTGGCAATGGCGAGTTTATAGCCCTTGGCCTTTAAAAACTTTAATGTTGTTAACACTCCAGGCAATAATCTAACTGCACCACGGGCTTGCAAGGCCTTGCTATGATGGGGCCGGTAGATGGCAATCGCCTGATCAGCAAGCTTTTCACCGACGAAATGAACCATCAGCTTGCGATCGCCACCTCCAACGCTACGCTTGATATCAGCATGAGTGCGAGGGGCAAATCCTAACACGTTCAAGGTATAATTAACACTTTGGCTGACCGCGGGATATGCATTAACCAGCGTGCCATCCAAATCAAAAATAATTAATTTAGGCACTTGTGCCGTCTTCATGATATTAAAGAGTTGATGAAAATAAAACGACAAGCCCTGTCACAGCTAAAATAGCTCCTATGACGGCTTTAAAGACCAAGACAACGGCTTGCCATTGTTGAAATACCAAGGTTATCCCTAATGCTGTAAGAAAAAAACCCAAAATAAAAATGATGCCCTTGCGCAGCTTCATGGCAATATTCCTAATTAGTGCTCACATTGACACTTGCTTGTTCTTTGGTACTTACAGACGGCGGACGGCTTTTCCAACGGCGGTGCATCCAGCCCCATTCAGTCGGATATTTACGGATATATCCTTCGATAATATTTGTTAATTTCTGCACATTATACTGGATAGTTTCTTCATCCGTTGCTTTTTGCTCTAGATAGAAATGTTTCTCGATAACTAATGTATGCTTATCAGAATCTCCATTACGCAAGGTAAAGATCGGCAATAATGGGGCTCCGGTGCGCATCGCAAATATCATTGGCCCCGTTGCTGTTCCGGCTTTCTGACCGAAGAAATCCACATACACCCCGGATTTACTGCCGGTATTTTGATCCATTAACACCACCAGTAATTCCTTGTCCCGCAGGGCTTTCAGGGATTGGGTCACACATGCTTCTCGGGGATAACTGTGAACCGTTTTAAGCCCTAAACGGGAACGGGCAGCTTGAAAATCTTTTTCAACAATTTCATCACGGCTGGGACGAATAATGGCATTTGTGGGATATCCCATTTGGGCTAAATAAAGCAGCATTAAGGGAAAGTTTCCAAAATGTGCTGAAATGCCTATGACACCATGCCCTTCTTTAAGAGCTGCATCTAAATTAGCCCTTGAATCACCATCAAATGAAAATGTTTCTTTAATCAAAGCTGGTCGGGCCATAAAAGCCCCTACTTCAATAACCCCACGACCAGCATTATAAAAACAATCCTTGCAGATCTTAAGCAATTCCGCCTGAGATTTTTCTTTGCCAAAGGCAATCGTTAGCGTGCTCATGGCTGACCGACGCATACGCCGCAAGAGAAAATAGGTAATATCCAGCAAAGCACCCGAAATTGCTTTGATCGTTGAATACGGCAGTATTCTAAACAACCAAGAGAAAAAATAGAACGCCCAGCGC
>Ga0302280_1001017_pt1 | contig 24157 bp, 27 predicted proteins | sample III_Fen_E1_1_FD_198771 | JGI IMG/M metagenome (GOLD analysis project Ga0302280, IMG submission 198771) | Peat permafrost microbial communities from Stordalen Mire near Abisko, Sweden - III_Fen_E1_1 | ecosystem: Environmental > Terrestrial > Soil > Wetlands > Permafrost | place: Sweden: Abisko... | reverse complement strand
CTAAAATAGAAATAATAAAAAATATAAAAACAATTCCAAACTTATAATTAGTTTCTAAAAATAATAAAAACTAAAATAGAAATAATAAAAAATATAAAAACAATTCCAAACTTATAATTAGTTTCTAAAATAATAAAAACTAAAATAAAAAATATAAAAACAATTCCAAACTTATAATTAGTTTTAGAAATCATAAAATATAAAAACTAAAAATAGAAATAATAAAAAAATATGTTTTGTATCAATCGAAAATCAATTGATACAAAATAAAAAATATAAAAACAATTCCAAACTTATAATTAGTTTTAGAAATAATAAAATAAAAAATATAAAAACAATTCCTAAACTTAAGTTACTTGATTCGTCATGCTATTAATTAGTTTTTAAATAAAAACAGTCGGTATAATAATATTATCAATAATGTGAATAATACCATTTGTTGCAACAATTTCATCACCAACTATATTAATAGTTTCGTTAATCATAATCTTGTTACCAACATTTGTTACCAATAATCTATTATTATCATCCCTTGTGTTAAACATAGATTCTATATCCATCTTCAATAAATCATTATTAACTTTTCTGTTAAATGACGAAGCTTTTACAATACTTATCGACTCTGCCAAATCAATAGTATCTAAATTTAAACAACTTATACTGTCATTAGTTGGTACAAATATGGTAAAATTAGCAAGAGGATCATTATATAAAACATACATATTAGATTTTTTTAATATATTACAAAATATTGATAAATTTGGATTAGTAGCAATTAAATTAGATATCGAACCCTTATTGTCTACAATTTGCGTACATGGTTCCATACAATTTCTTTTGAACCTTAAATCAGTAGGCTCTCCATAAGGAACTGTTGAATGCATCTTTTCTTTATTGTAAAGAAAGAAATAAAATTATAATGATATTAGAAAAGTTCACATGACACAATTATTCCTAACGCTGCCATATCTATTTAATTTTTCTTTACATGCTTCTAACTTTGTTACCATTGTTACTAATTCTTGATCATTTTTGTCATAATAAAAGCTATAATCACTTATTTTTAAAGCATTTCCATAATTTCTTTCATACGTATATTCTGTATCATCAATAATTATTGTATTATTCCTGTTATACAATATTCTATGTTTACTTTTCCATAATTTTTTTAATGGTTTTATAAATCTGCTACTTGGATAAAAATTACCATCAGTTATTTCTTTTTTATTAACAGCACGTGTGTATTTATTTTCTGTATAAACAAAGGAAAAATTATTTTCTTTCATTAAAGGTTTTAATATGTCTCTATACACTTCTTCATATCATTCAGAAGAAGCTGCTGTCCATAATCCAACAGCTTCACAATTACTGAAACAATAATCCAGAAAATATTCTAAATGAGGTCTTGCCTTTTTATTTCGTTCATCAATCAGTGTACCATCCATATCTAATACTAATGATATTTTTTTGTTTTCATTGTTTGACATTATAAAATATTTAATTATTTTTTCAATTAAATATTTATTGGTAAAATAACGGTTATAATGTTAAATAACGATCAATCAAGAAAATACGAAACATGTACATGGTATATTGAAAATTATTTAAAATGTCTGACGAAAGGTGATATTGATAAAAAATATTGTTTGGATTATTTAAAAAATATTAATGAGTTAACTTGTATACCTACGTCAAAACTGCATCATCTAATACAATATCCAGATAACAAAAAAATAATTTATAATTTAATTAATTCCATCCAATTCTAAAGCAATTCTTTGCAAAATTTTTGCATTATTTTCTCTCCAAAATAATGATCCTTGTGTAAATATTATTTTCTCACCAGAAAAAGTTATCAATAATTCTTTTAATAACACATTTTGTGAAAACTTTGCATAACATGCTTTATACATATATTCAACCTTTTGATCTTCCCAGTTCGAAAAGGTAATATGCTTAGTATCTTGCCCCATCTTCCACATTTCATGCAAATTAGTTTCTTTACTTATCAATCTCTTATATTCAGGTTCTATAAATTTTTGTGCTTGATAACAAGCTTCAGAAGAAGTATATTTTAATCCATCAAAGAAGAATTCACAAAGATAAAAATTATCTAGTTCTTCAAATGGTATATTACGTATAAAGCCAGGTCCGCCCATTTTATATACTGATTGTATAATTTTTATTTAATTAAATCAATTAATTTTAATTAAACATGTATCACCTCCGATTACATCAATTGTAGGATAAATATATTTAACATGTTCCTTAATTTCTGACATATGTTGCGTATCTATTTGATTTTTCACATGTTGAATAATCAATTTTTCTGAATCTCTTTGATAATAACCTCCACCACCTAGAATAAACGGGATAAAAATCAATGGTTCTATAATTTTTTCTTTAATAATATGCTTTTTATATAGCCATGTTTTAGTAAATTGTTTCGTATTTTGAAATAAACTATCTTCAACACATGCATCTAATTTCAAACATATATTTTTATTGTTTATCCTATTAGGCGAATCCCATGTTGCTAATGTCATTAAACCACTTGTTTTATCTTGAGAGTCTGTTAGTTTTCTATTTGTTCATTATAATAAGAAATATAATTTTTTGTTAAAGTCTTGCATAATTCACTTTTTATTATGTCATGAATAAACGAATCCATTGTATTAATTTTATTTATAATTTCTTAGATAAAATTCAATTAATTTATTATAGAATATATTATATTTAGTTATTTTACATAACACCTGCAAATTCTTCTAAGTTTTTTAATGCACGTCCTGATATATTAGACGTAACAAATTTACCATTCATAAACAGAGCAAATGACGGATATCCTTTAAATTGCGGATCAATATTTTTCCAGCGTTTTGCAAGAGCTTGTTCACCTTCGTTAGTACCATCCCCTTGGATGCATGCTGTAAACACCCTACCTTGATGTTTTTCTGCAAACTGCTGAAAAGCACTCATAGCGTTATGACAATGGGAACAATAGCTAGCCATAATCATAATCACAACGGGAGTATCAGTTGGCACTGAAGGATTAGTGATAACACCATCATTATTAAAATCTTGATCCTGTAGATATGCAACTGGCTTTGTGAAATATTTCATTTATATTAATAATAAATAAAATAAAACTTAAGTTATTATTTTTCTATAAAATTGATTAATAAATTAATTTTTATTTTTAATTTATTATTATGTCTAATACATTAATTAAATTATTTGAAACTTATCCTGATAAACCTTGGAATTGGTATGATTTAAGTAGTAATCCAAATATTACTTTGGATATTATGAATGATCACCCTGATAAACCATGGGATTGGTTTGGATTAAGTAATAATCCAAACATTACTTTTGATATTGTGAAATCCTATCCTAAAAAGCCATGGGATTGGGATGGTTTAAGTCGTAATCCAAACATTACTTTTGATATTGTGAAATCCTATCCTAAAAAGCCATGGAATTGGTTTGGATTAAGTAATAATCCAAACATTACTTTTGATATTGTGAAAGCCCATCCTGACAAGCCATGGGATTGGGATGGTTTAAGTCGTAATCCAAATATTACTTTGGATATTGTGAAAGCTTATCCTGATAAGCCATGGAATTGGTATGGTTTAAGTTATAATAAATTTTCTTATGGTATTATGAATAATTATCCTGATAAGCCATGGGATTGGGGTTATTTAAGTAGTAATCCAAATATTACTTTTGATATTGTAAATACTTACCCTGATAAACCGTGGAATTGGAGTTATTTAAGTAGTAATCTAAATATTACTTTTGATATTGTAAATGCTTACCCTGATAAACCGTGGAATTGGTATTGTTTAAGTAGTAATCCGAACATTACTTTTGATATTGTGAATGATAACCCTGATAAGCCATGGCATTGGGGTGGTTTAAGTTATAATCCAAACTTCATTTTCACTTTCACTTTTATAAAAGACTATCTTGATAAGCCATGGGATTGGTATGGTTTAAGTCGTAATCCAAATATCACTTTTGATTTTGTGAAAGATACGTTTAATAAGCCGTGGAATTGGTATGATTTAAGTCGTAATCCGAATATTACTTTTGATAGTGTGAAAGATAATCCTGATAAGCCATGGGATTGGCATGGGTTAAGTAGTAATCCAAACATTACTTTTGATATTGTGAAAGCTTATCCTGACAAGTCATGGAATTGGTATAATTTAAGTTGTAACAAATTTTTTTATGATGAAAGGTTACATTTTATTAAATTGAAAAAAATTAGAGCTAAAGTTAACGTATGGAAAATTAATAGATATAAGCTAACATTATTAATTAAGACAAAGGCTTTTTGTGAATGGTATTATCATCCCGATAATATTGGTGGCGTAATAGCTAAAAGAAGATTAACGAATTTATTTTAACCCGTAGGGTAAGCGAAGCAGGCAAATGAAGCAATAACAAGGTTTTATAATACAAACTAACTTAATTTTTATAGCCTAAAACCATTAAGTTTTCTTAAATCATAAAAAATAAAATACTACATACTGATTATTTTATAATATTAATACCATTGTATTAATATTTTTAATGCTAAAATTAGGTTTGTTGGATACTTTTATGATTGATTGTAATTTATTTATATAAAATTTATTTACAAATTATTTTTTAAAAAACAATGCAATTCCTGCTCCTATAACACCTCCAAAAAATATATTAGTCAACCCATATTTATATCTATTACTTTCATTATCCGCGACAACTTTTTCTAATTTACGATAATTATCCCTTAATTCATATAGATTAGCTTCTATAGAATTCAAATCTTTTTGTCTATTTCTTACATCATAGATAACATTTTCATTTTGTTCTATAATCTTTGCACAATAATTACTATATTGTGTACTAAATTTATTTTCTAGATTACCTACAATCTGTCTATCTAAGAAATTAGCATCTATTGCAGAATTAACACATCTTTTAATATCTGCTTTAGAATTATTAACAACCTGATCCAACTCCCTCTGAAGCTCTCCATTTTTTTTAATAAAAAAAGTTGTAGACTCTTGTACAGCTGATTCTACAGCTTTGTTAACCCTTATATCATTTTTCAAAATATTATCTACATTATTATACAAATTATTTTGTGTTATTGTGTTCAAGGTTTGTTTAACTGATTCAGATTCAGTTAATTCACTTTTGATGGTATTTTTAATCATGTTCTTAATAATATCTTTAGCACCACCATATTCAAGTTCATGAACAAGTATATTTTTTGTTTGACGAGTTTGATAGGTACTACATGCAATACATTGACAAAATCTTGTATTATCGCATCTATCATTAAGAATTAAAGAAAAAGACATTGTTGTTATTTTTTAAAAAGTTATAATAAACTTTTTAAAAATTCAATTTTATTTTTTGTTACCTATTATTACCTGTAACAGCGTGAACTTGAAAACTAATAACATTACATGATATTACATATTGTTTCTTTTTTCTTTTGAATAGTATGAACTTTAACTTGTGGCAATAAATTTATCAGTGATGTTTTTGAAAATACATAATTGGTAACAAGTTCTTTATTAAAAATAGATATATACCTTTACCATTACACATTTCTACTTTTGTAACATCAAAATCTTGAATTGGACCAATAGACTGTCCAATTACATAATCAAACTTATACACCGGTGCATAACAGGTATTGATTTTTTGTTTATGTATACCATTTTTATGTTCTAATGCAGCAATTGTCAACATCTTTCTATCGTTTTCTAACAACTGTTCTTTATTTACAATCATACATTTTGAACAATATGCTTCACCTGTTAATAGTTCATCACCACAAATTAACGATTCTTTTTCTTTAGTTGGTAAAACATTCATTTCGATTTCTGTTTTGTGTTTTCTATTTTTAAGAGACGTATGTTTATTACTATCTGTAACAACATAATCTTTTTCTTCACAAACTACAGTTACAACAGCATAATCAGCACAATTATTACAATTATTTCCTGTACATTGAATTAGAGAAGGTTGATACATATCAACAGGTGTACATCTATCACATCGCCATTTACCACTATATACAATTTTTGCATCTTTAGGCAATAATAATTGTACAACACATGGATTTTGTTTTTTTGTTATATCATCATAATAGCAACCTTTCCAACCAATTAATTCACCTTTATCAGTTAGAAATTCATTAGTTGCTACTAAAACATCAATAGATCCATTAGACTTGATATTTAGTTCTAAAATACGTTCACCAGATTTTATATTTGTTGTAGTATATGTAATAGTTTTTGTTTGATTATTTTTAACAACAGTATAATTGTTTATCGGTCCATTGGTATATTGATAGATATATTTCTCAGTTTCAAGTATAAATTCTATAATGTTAAGATTATTCAAAATACGAAAACCATTAGTTATGAAATCTAATTCTTCAATATCAGAATTAAACAATTTAATATTTTTATAAAAACAAATATTATCAATCGATAAATTAGCAATTTCTTCAAACGTGATCACATTATTATTAACAATTTTTATATGTTTATTTTGATTTTGATATAATAATAAAATCCTATCACTTATCGACAATTGAAGACACTGATTTTGAATAATATTTAATACAACAGTAATATTTTTTACTAGTTTATCAGTTAAACCAAAACCAAAATAGTTTTTAAATACTTTATGTAATTCATTGATAAAGCATCTGGTTGAAAAAGTTATGAATGATGACTTTTTGTTCTTAGTTACAGTGAATGTATCATTATTTTTATCCTTGATAGATATACTAATTGTTTCATCAATTGTGTTATCAATTGCTTCTTTACAGTTAAACATCAAATAATGGCATTTTAAATCAGGTTTTAATTGCCAACTTATAGATGTTATATTTTTTATGGTTGATAGATTTTTGATTACCAAACTAGAATTCTCGTAAACATTATTTTTTGTATATATTTGAACTTTGGTTTGTCCGATATTACAAATCATATTATCTTCATTTCGAAAACATAGTAACTTACCTTCGTTTACAACATCACTAGTCTGGCAACTAATTGACCATTCTGTGTATACACTAAGAATTTTATCTATATACTCACCAATATTATTATATGATTCTATATCATGATGACCACTTTTAACAGCAATTTGATAAAATTTTACATTATAAACATGCTCTAAATGCGCTATTAGTTTGCTGGCACTTATATGCGAACAATTATTTTGTTTTATAATCAATTGTTCTTGCCAAAACATGTTCGTTAGCTCTGATAGCATACTTACAGTTGATAATTGTAAGTTTAATGCTAATAAACCACTAAACCAATGGTTTATGTATTTCTGTATATTAGGCAATGGAATTAAATCATTTTGTTGATTTATTTTATTTTTAGAAGCATTTTTATTAAACATTTTTAATTAAAATAAATTTTAAAAGAATATTATTAACACCAATAATAATAATTGAAATAATCTTATTTATTTTTCTTAAATACTATTGTTATAATGTATTCTCTTATACCTATAATAAACAATGCTTTGATTTTAGAAATTAATAAATTAATTCTTAAGCATAAACTAACAAAAAATAATTATTATCTTATATTTTTAAAAACTGTTATTATTTTTATCAGCCTTGGTGGTAAAATATATTTATTAAATTTTTTAGACACTTCGCTTACCTTAGATAATAAAATACAAAATATTATTATAAGATGCAGTGAAAATATAAAAACTATTTATGAATGTATTAATAAAATAATTAATAATACAGAAGTACTAAATATAGTATCTAATTTGTTAAAAATAAAACAAGATATTTATAACATTGTAGAATCTTTTAAAATAACAAAAAAGATAATTAATAAAAATTATGTTAGTTATCTTTTTTATAACAAAGAATATCATGTCACTGAAGTTTTATTAGATAAAGAAAGTAGAGATAAATTGGTTGATGATAAAGATCATATTTATAGTTGTAAATGGTATAACAATACTTATCATATTATTTCTTAACAAATTTATTTTTTGTATATTTTTGAACATCTTTTTCTACATTTCCTGATTGTACATATAAATGAGCAATATCTTTTTTAAGATTATCTAACTGATGCAATTTTCTCATATTATCTAATAATTTTTTGATAGATATTTTCACATATGGAAAATTATCTGACTCTTCTATCATAACTAATCGTCGACCAACCCATTCTAATTCAGAATCTAAATACCATGTAACTGTTGAAATTTTTTTATTATTTTCTATATTAATTATTAGCACAGATGATGTATTTCTTATACCAATATTGCCTGTTTATCTTCAAAAAATATTAATAATGGATATTCTCCATATATAGTTATTCTTCCAAAAGATAACCTATCAAGTATATCAACATTTATAAATATTTTTATATCAGTATGAACCACTTGTTTTCATTATTATCTTCATTAGAATAATTAAGTTTTTGTGCAACTTGGTATTCGAAATTAACACCATTCACAGTATATTTATTAGTAGTTGTACATATGTTGCCCATGTTTAATAAAAATAATATAAAATATTTATTTAAAATCAATTATCATTAATTGATTTTTAATTTTTTGATTATTATTTCTTATAAAATGACTACAGTAGAACAATATTTGATTCATGGTGCAAAAGTAACCAAACATACCTTAACTGATTCAAAAGATATATATCTATATTATGAACCAGTTGCTAAAAATTTATGTTTCATTTATTCTTCTATCAAAGATACTACATTACCCATCTACAGAATTCCTTATAATAAAATTACTGATATTTATGTTGGTTCTTACACAGAAGAATTAAAAAAACCAAATATTCCAAAAAACAATTGTTTTTCAATTCATACAAAAAATCATAGAGTGTTAAACATTGAATGCATATCTAATGATATTAGAGATGCATGGATTAACAATATTAAAAGCGTATATATAAATAATGGCAAAAAAGTTGATGATGTTATCACAAGTAGTGATAACAATTCAACAAAATTGCTAACACGTCCCGAGTTCTATACATTAAAATTATATGAACAAAATTATCTCATATACAGTCTTTTACACCACTTGATGACCACTAAATAATAATTTAATTGATTTTTAATTTTATTAATTAAAAATTTTAACAAAATGTCAAACACTTCATCTAAACAAGAAACTAACCAAGAATTTGAACAAAATATTAAACAAGATATTGAAAATAAAATCATGAAATGCACTTCACACATTGAAGACCTCCGTACACAATTCAATGTTTTATGCAAGAGATATGCAGATCATATAAGTACTGCAGAAGATCTTGTAAATTGCTTATTTTTCATTAATAAGATATATAACATTGATTCTATTTTTATAACAGACAGATCTGAATTAAGACATATTGTTATTCATAATTATAACAATACAGAAATAATCGAATCAATATTCGAAAACAGATTATTAACTCCTATCAGACCTGTTACAGGATTTTTAATAAATATTGATGATCTTATCACAAAAGAACGCTTTACAAAAATGTTTAATAACATGATCGGTTGTGGTCTTGATGAAGAACATTATACTCTAAATAATTTAAAAAAAGATCTTGTTGATCCTTATTGAATGATCCTTACTGAAGAAACCAACCCTTATACTCTTTCATAAATGCTATTTTATTATCCAACCCTGATACACAATTTGCATGAACTACCATTGCTGTTTCTCTATTGTCTTTAATCAAACTTCCTGGTGGAAATAATTTTACATCTAGATGAATTATTTTATCTGGATCATACCCATCTTTCATTATAATAAACTCTTCATCACTCATTGACCATCTATTATATAATCTTTTATTCAACAAATTTGCCTCAAATGTTTTGTAATCCAATTCAAATATTGATATATTATTAGATGTAGGTTGTACACCTATTATATTAGTATTCATATTACCTTCTTTAATACCTGCTAATACTAATCCATATTCGCCTATTTTATCAAGTAAATAACTTACTGATGGTTTTATAAAACTTTGATCAGGATCTATATACAACACCGTATACCCAAATTTTAGTGCATGATAAATAAGTGCTGTTTTAACGAAACAAAGTCTCGTATAATCTTCTGGTTGTTTAACAGTCATAAGATTATCTACCTTTAATAAAGGTATTTTAATTAAGAAAGAGTGTTTATATTCTTTCTTAGCTTTTGAATAACCTTCTTCATCAGAAGATATAACACCAAAAGGATAATCTTTGTGTTCTTTATGATGTTTAAAAGATACTACTAAATTTCTTATTAAAGTATCCATATACCAACTATTACCATTGGTAAAAATAACAGTGTTGCCATATTTTGTAGTAAAACAAATTTCTTTCAAAAAAGAAGAATATTTATCCAAGTTTTCTACAGTAACAATAGAGTTAAAATTTGCATCATTTGTTAGATGTTTTTCAATAACATTATTTAATTCGTTACGTAATCCCTTTAATAAATTTTTTACAGTCATTTTTCTTATATTTTTTAATTATTAAATAATAATTAAAAAATTGTTTTAGAAAATATATACATCATCAATAGCAAACAAAATACTAAACTTGTTATATATTTTTTAAAAACAAATTAATATTCTTTTTAAAATCAGAAGATTGTTTTATTCTCTGTTTATTTTTTATTTTATGATTATTAAGTCTTATAGATTTACGCATTTTTTCTCTAAGTTCAGATTGTTTATTAAAAATATTTATAAAAATAGGATGATTTTTTAATATCATATATGCGCTATACATACGTTCTGATCTTAAAAAATTAGCAAATACTACGCTTTTTTTGGTATATAAATTATATCCTTCTATAAATTTTGATTTATAAACACTTCTATAATAAGGTCTTTTCTCAGATCTACCAAGTTTATAATTATGATACCGTAAAATAACATCATGATATTCTTCTGAAGTATCATCTATTTTATTAATAGTATTATTTTTATCATTGATTTTTACTAGACGCTTAATAGTCCAATTTTTATTTTTATTAAAATTATACCAAAAAGGTACATAATAATAATACACATTATTATTAATATTACGATAAATATTATTTAATTCATTATTATTTCTGATTGTGTTACCAGTTCTTATACCAAATCTATTATTTATTTTTCTATAGCGATTTTTAATATCAACAAACTGATTCATTATTGATTTATTTAATATTATTTTAAATAAATCAAATATTTCTTTTAGGTTTGATTCCAGAATTGTTACTGGAAAACGTATAAGATATAGTTCTTTACACAAGGCTCATTCTTCATATAATTGTGGTAGAATTATTTGATTGTTGGTAAGAAAAGGATTATGAAGAATAATAGGATTTTTATAGTTAGCAACGAAATCTAACATAAATTCACGACGCTGATATTCAGATAACAATTTACAAACCTCAGGATCAGTTTTACTCAAAAGTTCTAAAGCACAAATTGTATCATCATCCAATTTATAATCAGTGTCAGCATCAGATTCATTGGTGTTCATTATAATACTAGTTGGATCATTCTTTTTTTCTTCATAAGTACGATCATCTAAAATAATTGGAAATTGTTCAGTTGATTCCATAATTAAATTAATTATTGAAAATTAATTTATATAAATTCAATTTTATATTTTTTTTAATATCCATTTAGATGTTGATGCATCAAGAACCAATTCTTCTTTCTTTACCTTTACATCTTCTAAATATTTTTTATACTGATCAATAAGATTCTCACCTTTTAATAAATTATATTTATATCTTAATGCAACATCATTAATATTAACATAATTTTTCATTTTCTCATCTTGTTTAACTTTATCGTCTTGCTTATCACTATGCTTGTCATTATTCAATTCTTGTTCTTTTTTATGATTAGAAGATCTCATTCGGAAAGCCATTTATTTAATAATTTATTTTCTATTATTTTAACAATAATAAAATAATACAATGAATAAAAATACTAATCACTTAATCAATGGTATATTTTCTCCTTTACCACCACAACAGCAAGCATTAAATAACATTCAAAACACCACTCAATCTGTAAAAATAAATCCTTGTAAAGCTTGCTTAGCCAAATTTAATAAAAATAACGATCCTCAAAACATAACCGGTGTTAATAAAACTTCCAAAGTTACTGATCTTAACAACTGTTGCTATGAAACTCTTGCTGCTTTTACTGGTACTAACAGTGTTGCTAACATAAATAGCGATAAAATTTGTCAAAATTGTATAACAGATGCAATAGAAGAGAGTAGATGGGACCGCGATCGCTGCAATGATAGAATAACCCCTGGTGCTATTATTGATAGCAGTGTTCACCTACTTCCAAAGTACCTTAATTCTGGTGTTGGTGTTAAAAAAGCTTTAGAGTTATGCAAAACCGAATGCCAAGGTGTAAGAAACCCTAATGAATGTATAGAAAATTGTGAAACAGATGCAAGTGCTGTAGAGGGGTATGAAAATACCAGTTGTAACAGAGGATTAATTTTTTACTTGGTATATATAATTACTTTAATAATCTTTTGTATACTGATTCATAGATTTATAATATATTTTGAACACACAAGATAATTTTAATTTGTTGCATGTTTATTAATATATTGTGACATATTTTCTTTAGAGTGTTTGAAAATACAATCATTTCTAACACAATTATCATCATATTTACAATCAATAATTCTTAATTGGTCTATAGAATGTGCATATATACATTTTTCATAAAATTTACATGCTGTATTATAAATAACAGATTTGCATAATTTGGTATATATTAAAGAATTTGTATCACTACAATTTTTAGGTATATTAATTTTTAAATATTTATTATAAACATAAAGAAATATCATATTTTCTGGTAATTGTGTTGATTGATTATATTCTAAACCTAATACAAGATGCTTTAGAGTAACAGGTAAAGAAGTTGGTTGATTGTACTCAGAATCACTTGTAAATATAAGATGTGTCAGTGTAGAAGGTAATAAAGTTGGTTGATTATATTTTAATCCAAACGTAAGATGTGTTATCGAATTTGGTAAAGGTGTTGATTGATTATATGAAGATCCAAACGTAAGATGTGTTATCGAATTTGGTAAAGGTGTTGATTGATTATATGAAGATCCAAATGTAAGATGTGTTATTGAATTTGGTAAAGGTGTTGGTTGATTATATAAAGATCCAAATGTAAGATGTGTTATTGAATTTGGTAAACGTACTGAATGATTATAAGTATAATCAAACGTAAGATGAGTAACAGAATTTGGTAAAGATATTGATTGATTAAACCTAGATCCAAACTCAAGATGTGTTATAGAATTTGGTAAACGTGTGGATTGATTATAGAAAGCTCCAAATTTAAGATGCGTAACAGAATTTGGTAAAGATATTGATTGATTAAACTTAAATCCAAATTCTATATTTTTTATCCAAGATGGTATTATAATAGGTTGATTAAAATAATCATTAAATCTAAGATATGTTATATTTGTTAAATTATTTCTTGTTATATCTAACAAATCTTTAATATTAAAAACATATATTTTTTGTATATTAAATTTGCATTGTGTCAACAATAAATTTGTATATGTTTCTAGACTAATATAATTATCTATTTGTATATGTTTACGTTGTCTTAAACTTTCTATATTCAAACAAGAAATAATAAGCTTTTCATGTAATGTTAAAAAGTTATAAACATTAGGTATATAATTTAAAGCTAAAGATATAATTTTAGTATTCATTAATTGATAATATTTGTTAAAAAAATAATAAATATTATCAATTATATTTTATATGCGTCTTTCTACATAAACTTTTTAATTAACTTCTGGCGGATTCACTGCTGGTCCTTCGACAAAAGTAAGGTTTTCAGCACCTATTAATTTTTTAGCAAACCATAAGAACGGTTTCTCATAATTATAATTACTTTTTGATGATATCTCAATATAATTAATATTACCTAATTCTTGTATAACTTTAATAATATCATTAGCAGTCACTTTTTTATCTTTACAATCACTTTTATTACCACATAAAATCATTCGAATTTGCGGATCCACGCTTTTTACCATATTATACCACGCTTTTATATTTTTTAAAGAAAGTTTACTCGTTAGATCAAACATAAGCAACACTCCAGAACTTCCAGCAAGATATTTATCATAACCTCCTTGAAATCGCTCTTGTCCTGCTTGATCCCAAATATTAAAACCAATTTTACCAACATTAGTACTAAATGTTAATGGATCCACGCTAACACCTAGAGTTGGTTCATATCGTGTTGTGAATTCACCTGTAAGGAACCTGGTGATATAAGTTGTTTTACCCACTCCAGCATCACCAATAATATTTAATTTAAAATAGTTATTAGCAATTGACATTTTGATTTAATTTATTTTTATTAAATTAAATCAATTTTTATTTTGATACGGTAAAATGATTTATATAAAACTTTAATATATTTCTTAGCTTACTTTACCACCTATATTGTAACTATTTCACACATAATAATAATTTATTTATAAATCTTGAATATAAGAATTATAACCATTCATTTTCTTTTGTTGCCGATAATATAGAAATCCAACAATCAACGTAAGTATAATCAACACTATCAACAAGATCAACAACCAGTTAATTCTCTTTGACGTAAAACTAAAATTTTCTTTCACAATATTATTTTGTTGTTGAATAGGAGAAGCTGGTGACGGAGGTGTATATTTTTCGTATATGATTTTTCCATCTTTTGTTCTGTAATACATATTTATTTATTCTAAAAAATTTAATTATTATTTTATTTAATTTTTATTTACCATTTCTCATTTTTATTATTTGAATATATTCCTTAATATTTTCTTTTAGTCTTTTTTCATTTTTTTCTCTCATCGTTCCCAATAATTTATTTGTCACCTCACTCTTATGAAACACTATAAAACAGTTTTTACTTATATTTAAATTATCACATATAACCTTTATCCTTGCTATATGATAATATGAACTTAGAATATGCACATTTCTATAAGACACAATCTCTTTTTCTATAAAATGCCCATCACCTGACGGTAATGTTAATAACCTATTGTAGTATAGATAATTAAAACTATTATATATATTATCTATCGTATCATGAGACATATTTTCTGAAAGAATTATACAATTTCCATGATCACAAGAGTCTAATTTATTTCTCATATAAGAAATTTCATGCTGAGTACCCGTTAAAAAAATTATCGATGGTTGCTCAAACTGTTTTGCTATTTTTATGGAAGTGTTGAGGCGATCTGTTAACTCATCGTAGGTATCACACCCCAAAATTATCAATACATTATTAATATATATTTCATTGCTATTATTGTATTTTCTTTTATAAGAGGGTCGTGTTTGTTGCGATGATTGATTGTGTAATGGTTGTTGATGAGAGTGTGATTGATGTATTTTATTAATTTCATTATTCATATTTTTATTCACTTTGTTTTATTTAAATTTTATTTAATTTAAATAATAATCAATTAATATTTTAGAAAAGGAAAATGTGGTTTGTATAATTTATTTATTTATAAAGCTTACAATCTCTACATCCTACCTTGTTCAAGTCAACAGGCCTCATTTTTATCATATGGTAATTTTTACAAAATAGTTTTACATGTAAATTAGCACCTTTTTTCTTTGTTTTTACACATGATACATAAATACCTTCATTATCCAGTACTAATTGTTTGATTTCTTCTAGATCAGGTGGTATAACAGCAATTTCTTCATCTTCGTCAATTTGTTCAAAATCATGTTTTTCATCATCAAAAGTTGTTTTTATTTGTTCCCTTCTTTCTTCAGTCATTTCAACAGGACAATCACAAAATCTCTTTCTTTTATTAGACAATTCACGCCAAGATATTTCTGTTGTTGTTTCACATTTTATACATTGAAATATAGTTGGTATTATAGCTTTTTTATAAGTTCCAATCAATTTTAGATCATACATTTTACAAAAATTATTAATATTTTCAAGAGCTGTTAAACTACAACCATGAATAATTTCTTTATCTTTTCTACAGTCGCAACGATAACTACCTCTTTGTTCTAAATGATTCCATGACATTAAAAAATCTTCTTTTCTATCATCACAAGACACGCATTTCCATTCAAGTAAATCTGATCTATTAATAAATTTACTTAGCAAGGTTATCTTATTTTTTTCACAAAATGATGCAATATTAATCATAATATTTATAAGTATCATGTCAGGATCAGCATTTATTCTACATTCACAAGAAAAGGAGGTTTTCAGTCTATTTAATTCACTCCAAGAATATTTCATTTCTTTTCCATCATCACAAGCTACACATTTCCATAATAAGACACTATCTCTATTTTTATATAGAGAATCATCTATTAATTCTAATTCGTTTTCTCTACAAAAATGATGTATCTTAATCAATTCTTTTTCTATGTTATCTAACATTGTGCATTTTTCACAAAAATTACCTTCACATAATTTTGTCCAACATAAATAAACATTATGATTTCTTTTACATAACATTGTTAGAGGAGTATAATTATTTATATAATTTTTATCAACTAATTTAGCACCCTTTATATCTAAAAAATCTGTAACTTTTTTTAACATTTTTTGTTGAACAGTATTCATTGATTTATCCATTTCCAATATTGAATAATCTATAGTGAGAGGTGTATTTTCTGGGATATTAATACATCTTTCTAAAATATACATATAAATATCATAATAATTTACAGTATATGGTATAACTATTAAATGAATTCCGTTTTGTTTGCATAATATTACTTTTAGTTTATCTCGTTCTTGGATTTTTAAAAGAGCATCATCTGTTTTATGAAAAAATGGTATATGTTTATAATGTTGTCCGCCATTATATTCGAAAGCAATCTTCAATTCTTCATTATAGCCATCTAATTCTAGATTATAACCTTTTTCATTTTTTAAAAATTCAGGATGTGCTTTAGTAAACTCGCAACTATAAATAAATTCCAATATTCTTCTACTAATTATTTCGCCATTAGAATCGTTACAAATGTTACACCAACTTCCAGCAACTATATAACGACCTCTTGAAATGAATTCATGATTATTTGCACAAAGAAATAACATATCTGTATCGTTGTTTTTAAAATCTTTTTCTAAACATAAACATTTTCCTTTATGACCTTCAGCCAATTTTTGAATATCTGATAAATGATATCTTGTATCGCAATATTTACACCATTTATTGTTGTCTCTAACTTCATTAAACTGTGCTTCGAATGATTCATGATTTTCATTTTCACACTTCCATAAATATTTATAATCAACTCTAGTAAAGACTGTTGATAAAAATTTACCATTATGTTCTTTTGCTGATTCATGAGCTAACTTAATATTATTGATGATCACACAATCATCACAACCTTTATAATCTTCTTTTAACATAGCAGGTCTAATTTTTAAAAAATGGCCATTTTCACATTTCCAATAAACATACATATTTTCTTTAATATGTTCTTTTTTATTTTTTTCCATAGTAAAACCAAGAAACTCGCCTTTATTTTGTTTAATGATATGTTTCATTTTTTGTGCATATTGAGGGACTACTTGTCTAATGCTAAAAATACCTCTAACTGTAATAATATTATTTTCTAATTCTTCATTAGAAATTTTTTCATCGCCATAGAAGTCTGTAATAAAATTTTTATCAGACATTGTTATTATTTTTAATTAATAATTAATATTAATTAAAAATCAATTTTATTTGTTAGTTTTATATTTTTATTTTATATTTTTATGTTTTATTTTTATTCAAATTAATTTTATCTATTATTCTTGAAATATCGCACACTTGTTGCTTGTTATTAACTTTTACTGTGTAAGAAGGCTCTATTCCATTCTCGCCGTAGGCATATTGGTATAGACGATCGGTGCTATCTCTAATTGTGCCATCGTGCTTAGTTTGCAGGCTCTCCTGTAGCTTACATATGCGTCTCGAATTATACCCTGAGTTACTCGTCATACAGCTCGATGATATGACACCTTCACGACCAACCATCGCGTGCATAATATATTCTCTAGGATTAAGGCCATTTATCATACTATTCTTGACAAATCCTCGAGATTCTATTTCAGTTGCCATATCTAAGTCTTCGAATTTATAATGAAGAAGAGATCTTTTACCATGATTTAAATTCTTGGGTATTCTGCCACCCTGCAGGTGCTGTTGAGCCATGCTCGATGTGATTGAACAAATATTAAAGAAATCACCTTTACTACCCGACATCACCATTGCCATACAATTATTGTCTTTTGCTAAACTATCCTTAGCGATTTTAAGCCCTCTGTCCTTTGTCCTGCCAAGGGCCCCAATAATACGAGCCTCCTTTATACCCGGATGCTTAGTAATTTTATTAATACCCTCTATCTCCACCGTTGCCTTTTCTATAGAATTACTAATTTCTTTTTCCTTAGTTTTATCAGTAAGCAAACAATCTTTTATTCCCGTTGAGAATCCCTTTAATAAATTCCATCCATGAGTTATTGCATGGACATTATCTATGAATTTTGACGTAATACTTTTATCCTTGTACTCCTTATACAAAATTTGTATTAAAGAATTGTGTACACTACCCAGAACATTCTTGTCAAGAGTTCCTTCATATAAAACTCCAGCATGAATTTTAAGAATGTTTTCTTCAACACTGTTAGTCTTCATAGTGTAGTTTAAATCATCAGGAAGAATTAAAGAAAATAATCCTTTACCATTAAAACATTGACACTTCTTTCCCTTGTCCTTAAAAACTCTTCTAATGGATTGCATTTTCTTAAAAAGTTTATCAACATCAAAATCCACAAGATTTACTGCTATATTAAAAAATTGTTCTTTTGTTATCTTTTGTATACCTCTTGTCATCATATAAGCTGCCAACAAAGAATCCTGAACTATACATATAATAGGCTTACTACTCTGTACAGAAATCATATTATTCTCTGCATTTGCTAACACTTGCAACTCTACATGAGACTCTTCTGACTGAGGTAAATGAAGATTCATTTCATCTCCATCAAAATCTGCATTATAGGCCTTTGTTAAAGCTAGATTAAATTTGAACACATCCCAATCAACAAGTTTTACTTTCAATCCTTGCATAGACTGTCGATGAAGAGTTGGTTGACGGCCTAAAGAGACGAATTGACCTTCTTGCATTTTGAGTTCGACGATTTCTCCAATGTGGAGTTTGATAAATTTTCTTAGTCTGGTTTTTACTGGGTTGATTAACTCTTCGCTGATAACGTTGTCTTTATCGTCTAAATTCTTTCTTAAAATCTTGTCGCCTTTCCTTAATTCAAAGAGGGTATCTTTAATAAGGTATTCCTTCTCTGTTAAGAAAGAATCTTTCCGAACAAGTCTGTAAACAATATCACCTTCTTGAAGTTTTGTTTGACGTTGCCACAAGGCATACTTCAAATTTATTTTTTTACCTTCTAAGGTGTAAAGATAATTTGCCTCCTCTGTGTTAACCTTCTTTGTAAGATAATCAATATTAAAATACGTAACTTTTATCGGCGTAGTTAAAATATTAGCAATTTTCCGAGGTACTTCTACAGTGTTAAATGATGCACTGGGAGATCCGCCGATAACAGTGCGTGCGGAAAAATCGACTCTTTTTCCTTGAATGTGGCAGCGGATCAAACCATCTTTACCAGCGATCCGCTCTTTAACTCCACGAATTGCCCTCGATGAAGATGATATCTTGGCCTTTCCCTTAGAATTATTATAAAACGTCGAAATCCTGAATTTAAGACTCTGTATATATTTTTTTTTAGTATCTTCTGGGATAGTTATACCGTCTTTTTTTTCTAGATGATTATTAGACTTTATAATTTCTAGAATTTGGTTAGTTAAATCATCATCACAAATATTCCCATCACTAACAACCCAAGGCCTACAACAGGGAGGTAGTACTGGAAAGGTGGTGATTACAAAATTTCTTGGATGAACGTTTTCTGGGTCAAAACCTAAAAGTTTTATATCATCATCTTTAATACTATCAAAAAGTTTTAAAATTTCATCTGTTGTAAGTTCTATAGAAATTTTTGATTTATCCTGTTCCTTATAAGTCATAATAATAGACGAGTCATTAGGATCTATTTTGATATGAGGTTTTGGATGCCCTCCATTAGGACATTGATCTATCTTATCCATTTTTTCTAAAATTGCCTCGAACCGACGCATCCCTTTGAGGACGTTCAAAGAGTTTAAAAAGATTTGATCTTTTGTTATTAATAATTTATAGCATGTTACACAGAAACATTTTAGATAGTTACAAATGTCTTTTAAAAAGAGGGGGTGTAGGATAAATTCGTTTAATTCTATACAAGCACTATGACCAGGACACACATTTTCATTTCCTAAACATGTTTGGCATTTTTTACCTTCCTCTAAAACTCCCATACGCTCGTCATATACACTATTAGGTCCAGAAAGTTTTGTGTTAAAAATTTTACACACTGATTCATTGCGGATTTCTATAGCACTTTTAACACCAAAATATATTTTTTCAATTTCTTTCACATCTAGTGAGTATGATGCAAGCGAAGAGTTAACATTCATTATTATAGGTATTGATTGAATTGTTAAATAAAAATTAAAATAAAATCAATTATTTTAATTTTTATAAATAATTGATTTTATTTTAATTTATTATAGATAGTAAAAATGACTAATAATGATTTATTTTTATCTTATGTAAAAATTACATAAAAGATAACTATGATAAAATATCATTTAATATAGATATGAATTTTTTAGAAAAAGTCATAAAAGCATCTGATACAATTGAACAATTTTCTGTAAATATAGATTTATTGTCTGAATTAAATATAGATAGATATAAAAGAAATTCAAAGGCAAGATTAATAAAATCATATATCAAAGATGTTGATTTTATTATTTTAGGTGATAATTTAATCAATGATAAAATAGGTAGACCGAAAGAACAAATAATGTTAAGTGCTGATTGTTTTAAAAAAATGTGTATATTTTATAACACAGAAATGGCAAAACAGGCTAGACAATATTATATATTTATAGAAACATTAATTAAAAAATTTGAAGAAGATAAAAAAATTAAAGATTTGGATATAAAAAATAATATCATTGATAAAAATATTATTTATGACGAAAATACTAGTGTTAATGATTATAAAAAATTATTAAAAAGAATAAATAAATTAAATGATATTAATACATTAAGAGATCTACAAATAGCTGCAGAATGTGTTAAAGTCAATAAATCTAAAACACATCATAAATATTATGTTTTTGAAACAAAACCAGTTTTTTATATTATTACAACAACTAATGGAGATATTAAACCAGGTGTAACAAAAGATGTTAATGTAAGATTTAAATCTTATAGAACATTAGATCCTTTATTTAAAATAAATTTAATAATGTATACTGAACAGAATTCATTATTAGAAACATATATTTTATCAAAATATAGTAAATTTAAGATAACTAATAATCATGAATCATTAGATGGTAAAAAAATAAATATAAATGATGTTATAAAAAGTATAATGACATTTATACCATTGGCAAATATAACTTATGAAATAGATGATAATATTATTTTTTATAATAAAGATGTTTCGTTAATGGATAATAATCATGATATTAATGATATTGATATAGATATGAATAGATTGATAAATGATATTAAAGATTGATACATTATCTAAGTTATAATTTTTATTTAATTGTAATAACATATTTTTATGAAACTAAAAATATTTGTCTAATTGTTATTTACATTATGCTAACGAGCGATTTATTTAAAAACATATGTTGTGAAACTAATGTTTTTTAAATAAATTATTAATTAAAATTTATTATGTAAATTTTAATTTATTTCTGTTATAATAAAATGAGTTTTTCAATCAAAAATACTTCAGTGTCACCATCTGCTCTCGCCCCAAGCGCTTTACAGCCAATTTTCAATGCCTCTTATCTTCAAGGAACAAATTTAAATCCTAATTTGTCTCTGGCAACAAATGGTGATGTTTTGACGTTTAATGGTGTTGAATGGACGTACTCTTCTGGTTTAACAGGTTCAACAGGGCCTACATTTTCAGGTGGTATTATAAGTTCTGATATAATCCCATCTACAGATAATGCTATAAATTTAGGGGCGACAGGTTATGGGTTTGAAAATATTTGGGTAAGTGGTAATATATTGCCAACAAATGGTAATGTTAATTTAGGGTCATCGACTAATGAATTTGAATCTTTATATTTGAGTGGGAGCACACTTTATATTTCAGGAATACCTATATCATCAAATGGTACTGTAATTCAACTTCCATTGGGAAGTACAATAGGTGGTGTAAATCCTGGTACAATAGTTATAAAAGGTGCTGTGGCAACACCAGTAAATCTACCAACAAACGCAATTGTTGGAGATGCATATATTATTAGTTCTAATGCTGACCCAGACTTCGGTCATCTTTTCGTATGTTCGACAGCTCCTAATACATGGACTGATATTGGACAAATTGTTGGCCCTCAAGGGTTAATGGGTAATACTGGTGCGATAGGTCCAACAGGACCTGCTGGCAGTGGCGGTGGAGGAGGTGGTTCTACAGGTTATACTGGTTACACAGGGTATACTGGAATGATAGGTCCGACTGGCCCAGCAGGAGGAGGGGGTTCTGGAAGTGGTTCTACTGGATATACCGGGTATACAGGAATTCAAGGAGTTACTGGACCTACTGGCGCTTTGGGAGGAGGTACTGGAAGCACAGGTTATACAGGTATTCAGGGAGTAACTGGTTATACTGGATACACAGGAATGATAGGAGTTACAGGTAGTCAAGGAGTTACTGGTTACACGGGATATACAGGTAGTCAAGGAGTTACTGGATATACAGGGTATACAGGTATTCAAGGAGTTACTGGATACACAGGAATTCAGGGATCAACTGGTTATACTGGATACACAGGATATACAGGTCTTCAAGGAGTTACCGGATATACTGGTTATACTGGTTACACAGGATATACAGGTGTTCAAGGAGTTACCGGGTATACAGGTTACACAGGCATGCAAGGAGTTACTGGTTACACAGGGTATACAGGTATTCAAGGTGTTACTGGATACACGGGATATACAGGATACACTGGTTATACAGGTATTCAAGGTGTTACTGGATATACTGGTTATACGGGTTACACAGGTATTCAAGGAGTTACTGGGTATACAGGGTATACAGGTATTCAAGGAGTTACTGGTTACACAGGATATACAGGTTCTCAAGGAGTAACTGGATATACGGGATACACAGGTATTCAGGGTCCTACTGGACCCGCTGGCGCAGTGAGTAATTTTGGTGCTACAGGATATACTGGTTATACTGGTCCGAGTGGAGGAGGTACTGGTTCAACAGGGTATACTGGTTACACAGGTGTTCAAGGACCTACTGGACCTGCTGGTGCAGTGAGTAATTTTGGTGCTACTGGATATACTGGCTACACAGGAATTCAAGGTTCTACGGGATATACAGGGTATACAGGTATTCAAGGAGTAACTGGATATACAGGCTACACTGGTTATACAGGATATACAGGTATTCAAGGAGTTACTGGTTACACAGGCTATACTGGTTATACAGGATATACAGGAATCCAAGGAGCAACTGGATACACTGGCTACACTGGATATACAGGTCTTCAAGGAGTTACTGGTTACACAGGCTATACAGGTTCTCAAGGAGTTACTGGTTACACAGGCTATACAGGTTCTCAAGGAGTTACTGGTTATACAGGGTATACAGGGTATACAGGTATTCAAGGTGTTACTGGTTATACAGGATATACTGGTTACACAGGTATTCAAGGAGTAACTGGGTATACAGGTATTCAAGGTGTTACTGGTTATACAGGATATACTGGTTACACAGGTATTCAAGGAGTAACTGGGTATACAGGTATTCAAGGTGTTACTGGTTATACAGGATATACTGGTTACACAGGTATTCAAGGAGTAACTGGGTATACAGGTATTCAAGGTGTTACTGGTTATACAGGATATACTGGTTACACAG
>Ga0302280_1001016_pt1 | contig 24177 bp, 26 predicted proteins | sample III_Fen_E1_1_FD_198771 | JGI IMG/M metagenome (GOLD analysis project Ga0302280, IMG submission 198771) | Peat permafrost microbial communities from Stordalen Mire near Abisko, Sweden - III_Fen_E1_1 | ecosystem: Environmental > Terrestrial > Soil > Wetlands > Permafrost | place: Sweden: Abisko... | reverse complement strand
TATGGTAGACTGCGTGACCTTGTTTGCGGAATTTCATCCGCACAGTTTATCACACACTCAATCCTCGGCCAAGGAATCGCTTCATCCCCAGGCTTACGCCGGGGGTATTTTCGCGACAATAAAAAAACCCCCGTTCAAAATCGAACGGGGGTTTTTGCAACAATAACAACCATGCAATATTAGAACTTAACTCCAACATTAGCAATGGCCTGGCTGGCTGTTTCATTATTAGCAGCGGTGAAAACAGCACCAGGAACGAACCAACCAACAGTCACACCGAAAGTAACATCTTCGGTATAATTATAGGTCATGTTAAGATCAGCTTCATTGCCTAAGCCCCTGGAACCATTCTTCGTAAGAGGAGAATAGGTGCCTTGAGCGCCATTATTTGGCTGATACATAACCAACGGATCTTGAGCGTTGATCTTATCAGCAGCCCATAACCCACTCCATGTAGCACCAAGAGTCACATCTTCCAAAGGAGCAATGGATGCACCAGCGGAAAGGATGTTCTCGTTGGACATGGGGAAGATGGCGCGGTAGATAGTACCAGCACCTTGGATGGTGTTAAACTCATCCCAACCCGTATAGGTCTTGGCAGTTGAGATGTGATTGGTATCATAGTTATCGATACCATTCTTATCACCAGAAACATAGGTGTAAGCAGCATTCACTGTTGGCTTGTATTTATCCAATACAGGCAATGAATACGTGGCCAATAATTGAGCGGCCATGGCATTACGATGCTCACCTTCAAATTGTGCGGCATTATTCGGGTTAACTGTTTCAATGTTACCAAGCTGCCAAGCTATTTCACCTTGCAAATTCAAGGATTTTGTAGGATTGGTGCTGGCACGTAAACCAGGAACATACAGCGTATCACCCTTATTGGCGCCTGCGCCTAAATTATCAAAACCACTACCATTGAGTCTGGCGAAGGTGTATTGCTCAACCACCGTGCTCCATGGATCGCTTAATTGATAATTGACGTTATAACCATACACATCAGAACTTTGCCCACTGGTAAGATGCCCAATACCACTAATTGAATTAGCGGTTTGACCATTCTTAAAGTAGATCATGCTGATGGTCAATGGCTTATAATCCAAGGTAGCTGTAACACCATCATAAGCTGTTCTCATGTTCAAGTCAGCATAGATGCTTTCCAAGTTACCACTTCCCGCATTGATGGCACCGCCATCACCCAGGATAAAACCATTACCATAATTGAACACTTGACGACCGATTTGGACAGTGAGCGGTGAATACAGAAGCTCACGTAATGTGACGGAAGCCAGATACAATTGAACGTTGGTATCATTGGCACTGTTGTTGGTAACTGTTGTAGAATTATTTGTTGTAAACGTGCTGTTTTCAGCATTCCAAGCGCGTTCGTTGATCAAACCAACCGTGGTGGAAACATTATCGCTTAAATCAGCGTCCACACGCAGACGGGTTTGAGTAAGAAAAACGTTTTGACTCTTGAGACCAGCTGGGGTCAAAGGAGCCGAAGTCATCCCTAAGTCTAGATTGGAATCACCGATCCAAGAAGTAGTGATATCACCACTGACTTTTACATTCTGAATAGCAGCGAAAGCCGGAGAGGCCAACACCACCATCATTGCAGCAACTAATAATTTTTTCATTTATTTCTCCCAAGAATTAAAGGAAAAGTTTATATGTAAGTATATCTAGGTGTCTATTGGCCTAGGAATATGACAATATAGACCCCGAATGATGACCTCTAACCGTTCTATCTCATCCCTCCTTTCTCGGTCAAGCTTGAAATCACCAGGGTGTAATTTGACAAAAGAGCCTTTAAAAAGCGCTTTCTTGTCAAGTGTTGGTTATTTTGCCATGAGCGATTGCCCATGTCAAGAAAAAATTAAAAAAATTTTAATAATACCAAGGTATTATCCGAAAAAGAAGGTTTTAAAATGCAGGAAGAAATCAAAACCCTTGAGAGATTCTATTTTTAGGAATATAAACTACTGAAATCACTACTCTTGCACCTTATCACCATTATAATGCTTGATATCTCGACCTTCTACTATATAGACAACTTCCTCGGCTATATTAGTGGATAGATCCGCGATGCGCTCAAGATTATGGGCTATGCGCATCAAGGCCAAGGCTCGGGGTATAACATCTTTCTTACCATGCATCACCTTGGTTAAATCTTTGAGGATCTTGTCCCCGGCATCATCCACGATATTATCGCGATCGCAAACAGATTGAGCCAAAAGCACATCTTCATTAACAAAGGCATTAATACTATCCTTCATCATCGCCACGGTATTCTCCCCCATCGTGCGCAAATCATCATAAGAACCCAAAAATGGATTGGCAATGAGATACAAACCGCTCTCAGAAATATTTACCGCGTGATCTGCCATGCGTTCCAAATCTTTGTTCATCTTAATAATCATGATAACCAAGCGCAAATCTCGAGCCACCGGCTCGTACTGAGCCAAGGTCTGGACACATAATTCGTCAATAGAACGGTCATAAGCATTGACCCGAGGCTCCTGATGCTTGACCACCTGGTAGAGCATGTCTGGATTCTTTTCTAAAAGACCCCGCATGCTACGACTGATCATGTCTTCCACCAAACCCGCATCCTGGATCAATAAATGCTTTAATTCTGTAATTTTTTCTCTAAGCATAGTATTCTCCTAACCGAAACGACCAGTAATATAGTCTTCAGTGATTTTATTTGATGGTTTTGTAAAGAAATCCGTTGTTTTACTAAATTCTATGATCTGCCCATGCATCAAAAAAGCTGTTTTGTCTGAAACCCTAGCTGCCTGCTGCATATTATGAGTAACGATCACAATAGTATATTCTTCTTTTAAAGTTCCCATTAACTCCTCAATGCGTGCCGTAGCAATCGGATCCAAGGCCGAGCAAGGTTCATCCATCAGGATAATCTCCGGATCAACCGCAATCGCTCGAGCAATACATAAGCGCTGCTGTTGCCCACCGGAAAGCGACATGGCACTCTTGTTCAAATGATCCTTAACCTCATCCCATAAAGCCGCACGCCTGAGACTTTTCTCGACCGTTTCACTAATAATACGATGATCCTTGATCCCTACTATCTTAAGCCCATAGGCAATATTGTCATGAATAGATTTAGGGAAAGGGGTGGATTTTTGAAAAACCATCCCCACCCTACGCCTTAAACTCACCACATCCATATTTTTATCATAAATATCCTTACCATCCACCAAAACTTCACCTTCCACACGGGTAGACGGAATGAGGTCATTCATACGGTTAAAAACACGAATCAAGGTTGATTTGCCACAACCAGAAGGCCCGATCATCGCAACAATCTTATTAGGCTCAACAGTCATAGAAACATTCTTTAATGCGTGCTGTTCTCCGTAATAAAAATTTAAATTCTTAACACTGATACTTCCTTTGGTGTTCATAGATATTTATCCTATTTACCTGACGACCAACGATTACGGCGCATCACATAAAACTGAGCCCAACCATTGATCATTAATACCAATAAAATAAGCACAATCGCACCAGCCCAAGCTTGGCGATGCCAATCATCAAAAGGAGAAATAGCATAAGAAAATATTTGCAAAGGCAACGCAGCGATAGGCTGTGTCAGAGAATGTTGCCAATTTCGATTGCCAAAAGCCGTAAATAAAAGCGGCGCTGTCTCTCCGGCCACGCGCGCTAAAGACACCATCACACCAGTCGTAATACCCGCCAAAGCCGCAGGGAGAACAATATCTAAGGTCACCCGCCATTTAGGCACCCCCAAAGCTAAACCAGCTTCTCTTAATTGGGCCGGAACCATGCGCACAAATTGTTCACTGGTGCGCGTAATCATGGGTATCATCATAATCCCCAAAGCAAAACCTCCTGAAAGGGCTGAAAAACCCTTCATTGGCAAAACACAAACGATATACGCAAATATACCATAAACAATGGATGGTATCCCATTCATCACATCCGCCATAAAACGCACTAGATGGGCGAATTTCAAATCAGCATATTCACTAAGATAAACTCCTGATCCCAGACCAATCGGCACCCCGATACAAATAGCCAGGCCTAATAAAGTAAAAGTCCCTGCAATGCCATTAGCCATGCCACCACCCTTTTCACCGACTGGTTTTGGCAGATGTGTGAAAAAATCCCAATTCAAAGATGTTACACCCTGAATAAATAAATGAGTTAAAATATTAAAAAGAATAAACAGAACACCAATGGCACACAAAGTCAAGACATAGACCATAATCTTATCCCAAACAGCCCGTCGTTGACGCGTCCGTTCAAATGCCGCATGGATGGTATCTTTCATTTAGAAATCCTGCCTTCCGCGGGTCCTTTGGTCACAGACCATATCAAAATCCGGGCTAATATATTAACTATAATGGAAACCAAAAATAAAACCAAACCGATTTCAATTAAAGCGGATAAATACACATTAGTATCTGCTTCAGCAAATTCATTAGCAAGGACACTGGCCAAGGTATAACCCGGAGAAAATAGAGACGGACTTATGACCACATTATTACCGATGATCATGGTAACTGCCATGGTCTCACCAATGGCCCGACCTAAGGCTAATATAACCGCCCCTAAAATCCCCACCCTGCCGTAACTCAAAACGATATCATAAATAGCTTCCCAACGCGTCGCTCCCAAGGCATAGGCGCTTTCCTTATAAACGGAAGGAACGGCTAAAATTACTTCCCGGGAAACAGAAATAATGAACGGGACAATGATAATCGCCAAAATAATACTTGCCGCTAAAAAACCTACCCCATAATTAGGGCCTTGAAAAAATGGCAAAAAACCTAAATACTTTCCTAAGAATGGTTGCGCCGTATTTCTCATATACGGCACTAAAACAAAAATACCCCATAAGCCATAAATCACGCTAGGAATTGCAGCTAATAAATCAACAAGGATAGATATAGCCTTAGACACCTTGGGCGGCGCGTATTCAGCTAAGAAAATGGCCGCACCAACGCCGATGGGGACAGCTATCAAGAGCGCCACCAAGGAGGTCACACAAGTACCAAAGATAAATGGCAAAGCACCAAAATTTTCTGCGACAGGATCCCAAGTCGTATGATAGAAAAAACCAATTCCGAATTTTTTTAAGGTAGGCAAAGACGCAAAAACTAATTGAAAAAAAATACCAGCGACTAGTATCAAGATGGATATTGGAAAAATCGCCAATATCCTCCTGAAAACAATGTCGCTGGTATCCTGTCTACTCATAATGCCGCTAATTGTACTATTTAATACTTCACCTGGTCAAGCTTCTTTTGAATCATTTCAACCAAACTATCAGGCAATGGGGCATAATCCAAATCTGCCGTCAGTTTTTGACCATCGGTAATCGCCCATTTGATAAAATCAACGATAGCCTTACCCTTAATAGGATCATCCATTTGCTTGTAGATTAAAAGCCATGTTGTTCCAGCAATAGGATAGGCTTCCGGATTAGCGCTATTAACAATAGAAAAGCGAAAATCCGAAGGGATATTAAGACCCACTGCTGCTTTGGAAGTAGAATCAACAGTTGGTTCAATGAAATTACCGCTTTTGTTTTGTAAATTGGCATAGGTTAAGCTGTTCTCAATCGCGTAGGCCAATTCAACATAACCAATACTGCCAGGGCTTTGTTTTAAAAGTCCGGAAACACCTTCATTACCCTTACCGCCTAAGCCCACTGGCCAATTAACAGAAGTTCCCTTACCAACACTCCCCTTCCAGGCACTGCTAATGGAACTTAGATAATCAGTGAAGATAAAAGAAGTCCCGCTCCCATCAGAACGATGCACCACCACGATAGAAGTATTAGGAAGACTGATACCAGGATTCTGAGAAACAATTTTAGGATCATTCCATTGAGTGATTTTACCTAAATAAATACCTGCTAAAACCTCAGGTGTTATTTTTAACCCCTTATCCACTCCAGGAAGATTATAAGCAATAGCCACTGCTCCCATCACCATTGGGATATGATAAATACGTCCAGGAGCTTGGGTCATTTGATCCATGGTCATAGGGCCGTCGGTAGCACCAAAATCAACGGTCTTGGCCGTGATTTGTTTGATACCTCCACCTGAACCGATAGCCTGGTAGTTAAACATGACATTAGAATTTGTTTTAGAATACTCATCAAACCACTTGCTGATAGCTGGATAGATGAAGGTAGAACCCGCTCCATTAACAAGCGTTGTATCTGCAAAAGCGACTGATGTCACCATCGCCATTGCCATCACTAAGCTCAAAACTTTTTTCATAAAGAATCCCCTTTCAAAATTAGAATTTAAAATTCAAGTCCATTTGGAACAAATCTTCCGGAGCAGATTTGCTCATAGCAGCACCGGAACCAGTGGATGGGCCATTGGGAGCGCTGACAGTTGCCGCACCCAAGTTGGCTAAATTCTTGAATCGATTGGTACGGAAATAAGACATCGTGAACCAAACATTCTTGGCTAACCCAATGTCAATCTGACTACGCCAACCCTTGGTATTGGTATCCCCTGAATAAAAATCATCATCAGGAAAGACATCCATCCAGGCATCTCTTTCGATTGTTTTATAGTAAGATTGCAACTTCCAGGTTCCCCAGCCATTGAGCGCTGAATTGCCCATATAGGCACCGGCTTCCCAAGCCTTATTTTGATGATCTCCACTGGCTTGATTTTCTGCGATATCACCAAAAAGACCTACTTGAGCCACATAAATAGGTGATGGTAACAATTCACCAAAGGGATCATTAATACCAATATCAGCGCCTTCAACTAATATATCGCTAAAATTGTACTTGAGTACAGAATACCCTGATGCATTCCATACTTGTGAATTGGTGTTTAGTGATTCACCAGGAACCAAATGGGTTGGATTATTAATATCATACCATGTTAATCCAGCCTTATAGTAGACCTGATCGGTTAAATTACCTTTAATCCCACCTTGTGTGACCATCATATAAGGATCTGTCTTGACACCTATTACGGAACCAGCGGTTGTCGTAGGCGTCTGATCATGAAGTACCAGCACGGTCTCTTGCGCGAAAGGAGTGATATAATCATTGATTTTCTTTTGAAGCTGAATTGATCCGCCCTCAGGGGTGATATCCGGATCCCAGAAGAAAGATGCATTGGCAGGTTCCCAGATAGGATTATCCATCTTACCACCCATGACGGTGATCATATCATTAGGCGTATAAACGGCATAAGCCTTGTTAAGAATCAACTCCGGCTTTCCAAAACTATCCGCAAAAGTAACACCATCCTTGTTTGAAGAAGTGCTGCCACCAAGGGTATAATTATTGCTACGACTCGTACCACCATCAGTCGCGATACCAACAACGATCTTAACTTTGTCGTTAATTTGATCTTCGAAATTCAAACGGGCACGGATACGGGCACGATTTTGTTCAAAATTATTCCCACCTTGAGTTGAACTGCCATTAGGAATTTTTCTCACCTGTAGCTGATCACGCACACGAAAATCACCGGTGATTTTAATATTGTTAAGCCAATCAGGAAGCATTGTTTTAAAAGTCGCCTGCTGGGAATCTTTCTCATGAGAAGAAATTTCTCCTTTGAGCTGACCTGCTTCTTGATTTGTCAAAATCCCTTTATCCTCGAGTTTCTGGATAAGCGCATCCACGGAACTGTCGGCAAAGCTTAATCCTTGCCAAACAAAAAGCATTACTGCAGTTAAAGATAATACGATTCTTTTCATGAACCCTCCCCCGTTTAGTTTTAATCTGACGCAACAACTATACAAGTCATATATTAAGAACTGATTAAGGAGATATTAAGAGTTTCGACACCTGGCAAAGCTCAATCCAGCTCAAATAAAAGTTCAAAGATGAAACGAAAAATGTTTAATGTCATGCCTTTACCCTCCTACTTACAGGATAATGGCGCTATATAAGGGAAAGATGAAGCGCAGATAAAGCTTTTGAGTATTTAGGAAATTAGAAATTTAAGAATAGTGTCACGGGTAAGGATGCCACAAGGGTGTTTATAATCATCAACTATTGGTATACAGCCAAATTTAAAACGCACTGTGGCCTCTATGGCCGCATAAAGAGAATCATCAGGTTTTAAGGTGAAGGGCTTAGGATGCATGACCTTCATGAGCAAAAATTGATTCAAGGCATCCTTGTCATAATACCAACTCTCATCTTCTAAACGTCTTGGAGAATGGATTTGATACAAATCACGCTGGGTAACGATGCCCACAATACTGCCGGCTTCATTAACAACCGGCAAATGCCTTACATCATATAAAGCGATCTTCTCTTGCACCAGGGCAAAATTATCAGTTTCCTTAACAGTAATGACCGGTGAAACCATTACTTCACTGATCTTGGTGTCAATCATAAACTTCTTGATATCTGATTTCTTAATTGTCATAGCAAAAATTATAACATAAAAAAAACAAAGCAACAAAATATCGAATTATTTTTTCCTTATGTTATGATAATGCCAATTAAGAGGCCTTATGTCTGATCAAATGAATTTAATCTATTGGACGTCCTTAACCGGCATTATCAGCTGCCTGGCCACCGGCTTAGGAGCCATTCCCGTCCATTTCGTCAAAAATAATTCTAAACTACTGCGCTCTTTTTCTTCAGCCTTTGCCGCCGGGATGATGATCTCAGCCGCGGTATTTTCTTTAGCCCAGGAAGGCATTTCCCTTAGAACTAAATTCCCATTAGCTCCCTATGAAGTTGTCTTGGGATTATTGCTGGGCGCCGCTTTTTTCTGGTGGACCTCACGTACTGTTGAGCATCATCATTTTGAAAACCATGATCTTGCCAAAGGCATTTCCGCCAAAGGCATTCTAATTTTTATCGCCATGTTCATTCACTCGATCCCGGAAGGCATTGCTATTGGTGTCGGTTTTGCAACAGGCAATTTCCATTTTGGACTTGTCATGGCGATTGCCATTGGCGTTCATAATATCCCCGAGGGCATAGCGGTCTCACTTCCTCTTAAGAAAGATGGGACATCAACCTTCAAATGCGCCTGGGTTTCGATCTTAACTAGCTTACCGCAGCCCATCATGGCTGCTCCGGCCGCCTTATTAGGCTGGTTCTTTGAACCAGTGCTTGGCATAGGTTTAGGCTTTGCGGGAGGCTCTATGATTTATTTAGTGATGGCAGAAATGCTGCCTGAAGCCATTGAAGAAGGCGGGAAGGTCATGGCCGCATGGGGCGTCATGATCGGCTTGTGCACCATGCTCATGGTAACCAATCTTATCAATTTATTACCTACTCCGTAATTTTTAATCCTCCCATAAAAAAAGACCCCCGATAAAAAACTCGGGGGTGATTAAAAGAATATCTATTTTAATTATTGAGCAGTAGTTGTCGGTGCCGCAGGCATAGCTGGAGCATTTTCAATATTCAAGATCTTGACCTTGAATGTCAGTGACTTGCCAGCTAGCGGATGATTAAAATTTAAAACTACCTTATCCCCTTTTAATTCAGTGATAACGGCTGGGAATCTGGATCCATCCGGAGCTGTGGCTTGTAAAACCATCCCCACCTTAGGGGTCAATTCTTTGGGCAAAGCCGTAAGAGGAAATTCTTTGAAGGCCTTAGGATCTACTTCACCGTAAGCATCTTTAGCCGCCACATTAACGACTTTTTCTTCACCAACGTGCATCCCGTTTAATTGCGCTTCTAAACCTGGGATAATATTACGGGCCCCAACCACATAGGACAAAGGAGTTTTACCCACCGAAGTTTCCACCTCTTTTTTATCAACAGTTAAGGTATAATCCAAAGTTACTTTCTTGCCAGCGCCGACCATAGGATCATCCGCATAAGCACCTAAATTGAACAACCCCAAAGCTAACAAGAAAATACCGACTGATAAAATTTTTTTCATAAAACCCTCTCTGTAGTTATGAGACCAATGTTCATATCAATTTTGAGCATTCTAGCTTATGATTTCTTTTTTGACCATTTAATTCTGTCTTTAAAACCTTTTTTTATACTGCAAATAAAATTGAGTCTCTGCAGCTGGCTGAGTGTATTGATAGGTTGGATAACTATCTTGAGCCAAAACTTCCTGTGAAATATTCAAACTCATATGATTAGTAACATCCATTTCTCCATTGACCTTACGTGAGTAATACACACTTGTTTCTCCTGGAGGCATTGGCACCTGATCCATCTCCGCCCCTAATTTGAGATTGTCAGTCAATTTTGTCTTGAACCCAAGGTGCTGATCATCTTTTACATCCTGCAGGGAATAGTCCAAGAAATTCTCGGCTAATTGACTGGATGTAACCCCATTAAAAGGAGATGTTGACGCAGACCACGCATTACCGGTAAACAAAACTTGTAAAGCTTCCTGCGCCCCCATGGGAGGATCTGAACTGACTGTTAATTGCGGATTAACAGAACTCCCTTTAATTTTTAAATGAAAATCCATATCTTCGACTTTAGCACCCAAATAAATATTGATCATCGGGTTTAATGCATCCCCATTAAAAATGAATTGGCTTGGAAGCAATTGCAAATTGACATTCCTGACATTAACATTGCCAGAACTCACGATCACTGCCCCTCGCAGTTGAAATTGACCTGAAGGTGAAGATAAAATCAGATTCACTGTTGAAAGGGCGCTGGTAAGGATAATGGATTTAAATCGTATACTATCTGCTAAAAAAGATCCCTTTACCTCTGGTGCAGCTACAGGACCCTGAACCTTAAGATCAATATCCGTAATAAACCCATCCAAATTCTTCCTGATATTCTCCGCAATCCAGAATCGACTGGCTTCATGAACATCCACTGACCTGGCATAAATATCCCCCTGGATCTGCCCGGCATAAATGCCACCGGTAAAAACCACTGGATCACAGTCAGGGATAAAAATACGGGCATTAAAAATACGAAAATCTGAATGTGGCAGATCCCAAAGAGGAAGGTGAACACGGACCTCTTGAATACGCAAAAGAGCATTTGGCAAATAAGACAAGCCCTTGATCCTCACATCCTTTAAAACAAATCCATTCTGAAGAGTGCCTTCGTATTGACCAACGTGCATCAGACCAACCGTAACAAATCCCTCCTTAAAATAACGCACCAATAACTTGCCGCCTAAAGGCGTCACAATCAAATAAGCAAACACAGCGCTAAAAATCAATACAACGGACAAAAGGGTAAGAAAAATAGCTGTTATAAGTCTCTTAAAAATATGCATAGGATTTAGAAAGTGTGGATACCCGACATGATATCAAGAATGCCTCGCCTGACCATCATCACTCCAATGGCCGCCAATAAAAGCATCATCACCTTGGACAAGGCGCGGGAACCTGCCTGACCTAAAAGACGTATTAAGGCATCAGAAAATGTGAAAACAAGGCCTACAATGGCGATATTTAGAAACAAAGCGATTAAAGTAATCGTAAGGCCGTGAACACTGACTAACATCAGTGAGATTGTCAAAACAGCAGGCCCTACTACGAGTGGTGTTCCGATAGGGACAGCTCCTAATTCTTTAACAACACCCCGGCGAGTCTTTCCCTGTGAGGTCAAATCCACCATGGCCAGGCAAAACAAAATGACCCCGCCGGCCACCATAAAATCCCCCATAGTGATCCCTAAGAAATGAAATATCACCTTGCCTAATAAAATAAAACCAACCGCCACCAAGGTGGCCGTGATCAATGATTGAATGATGATCTCGCGCTTTTCTAGTGAAGTCAAACCTTGAGTTAAAGATGCAAAAATGGGCAATATACCGATTGGATCAACAGTAAAAAACATGGGGATAAAAACTAAGAGGATATCATTTAACATAATCACCATCTTTCTGTATACAGTATATCACAATTGGATTTATAACTGAGGACCAGCGCTGATCAGATCGTGAGCAACCGCGAATGTACGGCATGAGGACTGACCGTTGGAATTACTTGTGAAAATTTTAAAATTCTCTATAAACATTCCGCCTAATTTACGCAAGGAAGCATCGTAAGCCACTTGATCGGCCCACAAATTTCGCGGGTTTAATGTTTTGTCATCCACTCCATTGATATGCCTGGGGATCTGAAGATTAAAAACAGGCAAAGTCTCAAAGCCGCTTTCATCAATACCGCCGTCCAAAATAGCATCAATCGCCAAACGATTATCCTTTAAAGGAATGCGGTTACCGATACCATAAGGCCCCGAGATCCATCCTGTATTAAGAAGATAGGCGCTAGCTTGATGCTCCTGCATTTTTCGGGCTAAAATTTCGGCGTAGATAATGGGATGAAGCATCAAAAACGCTTTTCCAAAACAAGCCGAAAAAGTAGCTTGGGGCTCTTTGACGCCTAATTCCGTACCTGCGACTTTAGCGGTATACCCGCTTAAGTAATGGTACATAGCCTGCTCCTTGGTTAATTTAGACACCGGCGGAAGAACACCATAAGCATCACAGGCTAAAAAAATAATTTTAGACGGGTGACCGCCTTTGGACACTGGCTTAACAATATTTTCAATATGCGCAATCGGATACGAAACACGGGTGTTCTCGGTCTTCCTTTGGGAAGCAAAATCAATATTCCCCTTCTCATCAATATCAACATTTTCAAGCAAGGCATCCCGCCGGATAGCCGCATATACTTCTTTCTCGCGCAACGCAGTCAATCCAATGCATTTGGCATAACAACCACCTTCAAAATTAAATACACCGTCATTATCCCACCCATGCTCGTCATCACCGATTAAAGCCCTTTTAGGGTCTGTCGACAAAGTGGTCTTGCCGGTTCCGGAAAGGCCAAAAAATAATGCCGTATCTTTATCTTGCCCCATATTCGCCGAGCAATGAAAAGAGCCAATGCCTTTTAAGGGTAAAAAATAATTCATGATCGAAAAAATACCTTTTTTCATCTCCCCACCATACCAAGTGCCACCGATCACCGTCATTCGCTCAACAATATTAAAAGCTACAAACACCTCGGAACGCAAACTGTATTTAGAAAAATCATGACACGAAGTTTTGCAAGCATTAAGGATAGTCCAATCCGGCTTGAAATCTTCTAATTCATCTTCGGTCGGATGGATAAACATGTTTTTAAAAAAATGAGCCATCCAAGCGACTTCTGTCACCAAACGCACACTGATTCGGGTATCTTTATTAGCACCGCAAAATCCATCCATCACAAAAATTTTCTTATCACTTAACTGTTTAACAGATAGATCTTTAAGATGAGCCCAAGTTTCTTTATTAATAGGTTTATTGTCAGAGCCCGAAGACTTACCATCTGCCCACCAAACAGTGTCCTTAGTTGTCTCATCCATCACGATATATTTATCTTTGGGAGAGCGCCCTGTAAACCTTCCTGTGTCCACAGCAATAGCCCCTAACGAAGAAATGACAGCCTTCTCAAAGCCCTGTAATTGAGGGTCAATTTCTTGACTAAAAAGCTCATCAAAAGAAAGATTATACAAAAGTGATGTGATAGGTTCTATGCCCAAAGCGTTTAGTCCCGTTATAACCTTTGAGTTCTTTGTCATAATCAGATGCATCTTTGAATGCTTTTAAGTAAGGAGGCAGGTTGGAAAGGTTTAAGCAGATATTCACGAGCCCCAGCTATTTTCAATAGCTCGGACATCCCTGGCCTTGCGGTCAATACAATCACAGGAATTTCTTGAGCCCCTTCGACATTTTTCTTGGCTAAAACAAATTCATACCCATCCATCACAGGCATCTGCAAATCAAGCACAATCAATTGAGGCTTCCAGGCTAATTTCTTTAATCCTTGCTCTCCATCATACGCCACCATCACATCAAAACCTTGTGATAATAAAAAGGGTTCGATAGTTTTAATAAAAGTAGGGTCATCGTCAATGACCAATATTTTCTTAGCGGCGGACCTTTCCCTGGTTTTCCATTTCGGAAGCATGTCCAGCGTTACCATCTCAATAACTAAACGCTTGACCCCATCAATTTCAAAATTTAACTCAAATTTCTCCGTCACTCCTTTGGGAATACCTACCCCATCGGCAGCGGTATTGATAAAACTTTCGAAATGTGACATCATCAAATCTTTATACCCCAGATTTGACATTTCCCTTTTAAACTGTCCCCCAATTAAATTAACAAGAGTGCCACAACCATCCTTGACTTCCTCATCATTATCGAACTCAATATAAGGATACTGCAACATGCGCAAGAATTCTGGAAGGAATTTTTGTTCCAAATAAACGACCAGGGTTACCATGTATTCCTGGCGCTTGAGATCCTCTTGATTGGCAGCAAATTGAATAACGGCAAAAACAGTGGTTGAGTTGAACTTTTCCATGGCATCAACACGCATTTTATTGGCGAATTGAGTAACAAGCTCTTTGTCCAGCCTAGGTTCGCTGGAAAAGGTCATTTCTGATTTATCAAAAAATATTTTCTTAACGGCCGAAGAGAGGGCCAAGGTCAGGGTGAAAGAACTCTCACCATCGGTAGAGAAGGAGCGCAGGCGCAATCTGGCGCTTTCCTGCTGGACGATATTTTTGAATTGTCTGAGGTCCAATGACTTAAAATTTTCCTCTTACATTAATGCGCCTTGTTTAACGCAAAAAAGGCTTTATCATTGTTAAAAGTTCTTCAGGTTTGTACGGTTTGACCAAATACCCAGCCAAGCTGGGGTTAACCTGATGAGCCGCACGCCTATTTTCATCAGAACCAGATGCAGTGACCATGATGATGGGGAGATCTGCTAATTCCGGAATCTTAACCATCCCGGCCATTAATTCAATACCGGAAACCTTAGGCATCTGCCAATCTAATAATACCAAACAGATATCCTTAAAATTATTAGCAAGTATTTCCATCGCCTGCTCACCATCTTCGGCTTGAAGGATTTCTTGTGAAATACCTGATTTCACTAAAACTCGAATCAAAAGCTTACGGTCTAACAGAGAATCATCAACAACTAAAATTTTCATAACATCCCCTAATTACTTGATCAAAAAATAATGCTTCAACGCTACGCTTGGGGTTTGAGTATAAAACCACTATTATAGTTCTTACGGATATCTTCTAACATCTTGTGGGCTATGTCCTCATTAGCAATCCCTCCGACACGCACCCGGTACCAAAGCCCTTTTTCTCCCAGATCACTAATTATCAGAAAGGCCTGATACCCATTATTCTTTAAAACTTGCAAAGCAGTCTCAGCCCTGTTCTTATCTTGAAAGGAATAAACCTGAATAGTAATGGCTTCTTCATGCCCATTTATAGGACTTGTCACGATCGCCATCGCTGGCACTGGATCAGCTTTTTTCGGAGCTGCTGATGGTGAATTCCCAGATTCAGTTTTTACCACCTGTTGATGAAAAATATCATCTAAAACGACACCCTGATCACTTTGAGGTTTATTGGCATGAAAACTTAAAAATAAAATGACCGCACCAGCAACGATCAAAATTAAAATCCACCATATATTCTTTAAGAAATTAAACATTTAATTATCTCCATATTGGATCCATTAAATATACTTTTTATTCTATCATAGATAATTAATTATTCTCAACTGTTTTCCTGTTTTGGATACTGCCCATTTAAAATACCTTGAATCATAGTCTTAACCTCATCGGAAAAATCTTTATCCAAAACCCATTCTAAATATTGAGGGTCTTTTTTAGCAATCATCTTTAAAGACTCTTTTTTAGCATATTTACCGAAAGTCATATATAAATCGCCATTCCACCAGCGAAACTTGCGTTCATGATCGAAATATTCACTGGATTGTTTGTAATTAAAATCTTTAAGACCTTCAATATCCTCTCTGGCAGGGGTATATCGTTTAATTTGTTCTTCAAGAATGGCTAGGGTAGCTTGAGCATCAGCGGTGGCAGAATGCGCGTCTTTAAGTTCTTGATGGCAATAAAAAGCAAAAGCAGCCGACAAATCCCGACGCTCATGCAAATGGTAAACTTTCTGGGCATCATAAACCGTTCGATTGGAATAATCGAATTTAATCCCGGCATCAGAAAATTCCCGAGTCAATAATGGCAGATCAAAACGCTCTACATTAAAACCACCAAAATCAGCCCCCTCAAGAAAAGCCAGCACCTGGGCAGCAATGCTGCCAAAAGCCGGAGCCTCTTTTACATCCGCATCCGTTATGCCGGTTAATTCAGTCACCACTGCCGGGATAGGCATGCAGGGATTAACCTTTGTCGAATAAACCTCTTGTTTCCCGTCAGGCGACAACTTTACCATCCCGATCTCAATAATCCTGTCTTTTTCAATCCAAATACCGGTAGTCTCAAGATCTAAAACTACCAATGGTTTCGTTAATTTCATCAATACATCCTTTTCTAACCACCTCAACACCGGGTGGTGTGGTGGTTTATCTGTGTCTTAATAAACCTAAATCCAAAATTTTCTGAATTAATTCCTCATAAGATATTCCTGCTTTCGCTGCTGATTGAGCTACTTCATCAATCTTGGCGATGCAAGGATTGGCATTAGGCTCGATGATATACACTTCGCCCGCCTCTGTCACACGGATATCAAAACGCACATAACTGTCCATATCTAAAGCCCTATAGGCCCGACGGCAAACATCTTCAATATTTTCTTGCCATCCTTCTGGCAACTTGGCAACAAACGTACTCTTAATGCCCCACTTTTTACGGTAAGCATCATCCCACTTAGCTTTATATGTAGCAATCCGGGGTTCTCCGTCTGGCATATTTCCAAAAATCATCTCCCTGGGCGGCAAGACAGTGATTTGTTTGGCCCCCAGCACACCTACGTATAATTCACGGCCTTCGATATATTCTTCGGCGATGGCATCCATCTGCATATTATCATGAATGAATTTGATCCGCTCAACAAAAGTCTCGGGATTATCTACAATGGATGCCTGTGAAATACCCCGGGAAGCTTCTTCACACAAAGGCTTGATCACTGCTGGTAATTTCAGCTTGGCCACCAGCCCCACGCGTTTCCCACGATAATAGGTATGAAAATGGGAAACCTTGATGCGATGAAAGGTGAAAATTTTTTTACTTAGTGCTTTATTATTACAGACATACATATTTCCTGAAGAAGCCCCTGTATAAGGAATATCCAAAAGCTCCAAAACGGCAGCCATATTCTTTTCCAACTGAGTCTGATCGTTAAAAACCTCCATCATATTAAAAATAATGTCCGGCTTGTTTTCCCTAATCTCCTCGAATAATGGCGTAATGTCATTATAAATGCCCAGCAAAGATACCTCATGCCCCAAATTCAAAAGAGCTTGTTGAACATCTTTCTCGGTGTACATGTTATCCGGGTCGGCGAATTCTTCTTTGTAATCATAACCTCGCGGTTTCTGATAAGGAGAATAAAAAAGCATCAATACTTTAAGTTTTTTTCTCATGTTCTTTTACGGGTCCCACGCAACCAACCTGTATGGATATAATTCATGGTGATACTTGTCACATAAACTGATAATTGCATCAAGGCCACTGACTGAGGTTGAGACACGATCATACGCAATTGCCTGGCCCTTAAGGCAATATTCTTTAACAAATCGCTGATTATATATTTACGCTCTCCGGTGCATCGGTCAATACTATTTAAAATAATTTTAAAATTTTTCCTGATTAATTCCTCAGCTGTCATAAGCTCTTTATTCTTACGGCTATCCTTTTTGTACGCCCACCATTCTTCATCCGTCAGGGGTGCAAATATTTTCTCTAATTGGACATCGTGAAAATCAGGAAACTCTTCTTGTTCATTCAGGTATTTCTTTTTGTAATATTTCTCCAGGGTAATGGTCAAATTCTTTTGATTCCAAAGCTTTTTCCCTCGAGGCTTCAGAGGCTTTACCCCCTTGATTAAAGACATGAGGCCATCGACAAATTGTAATTTATCCAAAGCCTTCCAACCTTGGTATTTCTTCTGCCAGTCAGCATCCGGTGTCAGCCAAACCGCGAAAGTTTCAACAAAATCCTCATCAGGATGGTACTGCGCGTAAAAACCATCCAGATGACGGACATAACTTTTGCTGTATGGCTTAAACTTATAATTATTGCCATATTCCTCTTGGGAAGAACCAAACACCTTCTGCCATTCAGGTTTTTGATGCAGATCATACGCGTAGGAGAAAGCATGTCCGGCCTCATGGCGCAATAATTGCATGCACCACAATTTTCCTTCGCCCTCAGCTTCCAGCATCATGCGGCGCTCAAGCTTGATTAACGCCGGATGGGCCAAATAAAATGGTATCCCGATGGCCACCTCGCCCTCAGGGGTCAACCATTCATCCGCCAGATAACATTCCGGATGAAAAACCAATCCCTTGGCATCCAATTCAGCATATAGTTGGTTAACACATTCCTCAAGCCAGGTGCCTTCGATGGCAATGGGAAGATCCATGATGCGTTTGGATAGAAGCTCTTCTTCAGAGAGTAGATTCAAATCAATTGGCTTGGGAGTCATTAGACTGTTGAGTTTCCAGACGCTTAAGTAATTCTTCAGCTTCTTCGATGATGTCAGGGTCGGCTAATTTCAACGTTTCCATGTCTTTCTTAAAACTTCTTAAAGCAGCGACCAACCGACGCACACTTTGCTCATGACGCGCATCTCGTGCTTCTTCCGGGTCAATTTTCTTACGTTCTTTGATAATAGCCGTCAGGTCTCGACGAACCAAGGAAGCTTCTTTACCTTTCTCAAAAATATCTTTACGCAACTTGGTATAATCATCACGTGTCAATTCCTTACGACCACGGGCCAATCGCAATACGTCAAGGCCTTCATAACTGGGTATATTGACCGTATCCCGAACTTCCGCGAATTCCTTCTTTAAATAAACAGGTTCATCCTGCTCGACGAAAAAGTAAGTCTTAACCAACTTCAGGGCCAATGGTTTCTTTAAACCAAGATCACGAACGACATAATCTTCAAATTTCTCAAAACCCCAAGAGTGATAAAGTTTATCACGCCAAACGCTATAAAGACCTTGGCCTAACTGCACCCAGGACAATTTAAAATCTTTAGCATGCTGAGCGATGTGTTCCCGAAGCTCCTCGGATTGCTTGGTAATGTCCATAAAACTCCCTTTCTAAGTATTAAAATGATAACGAAATGAATTTAAAGAAACCGTATTGTACCACAGCTTTTTATTTCCAGTTACTAAGAATTTCACTCTGCGATACGCTCTAGCATACTCAAAAGAAAAACGGCTGGTAGGTTATTCCCTCCAGCCGTTTCTGATTTACTATTTTAGATCCCTGACTAGAATATTCGAGGATAATCGATTTCTTTAATTATTTTAAGTAAGATCTTAATTCTTCCCAGGTCTTCTTACCTAAGACGCCATCAGCTTTCAGACCATGGCTCTTTTGAAACTCGATGATCGCTTGTTTAGTTCCGGGTCCGATCTTACCATCCACGCGGCCGGTATAAACGCCAGCTGCCTTGAGAGCTCTTTGTATTTTTTCAGGGCTAGCCTTCACACGGATGATCTGTGTTTTATCAGAACTTTCTGAAGGCGATGCAACCCCAGCTTGATCTGCGGAATCAGTACTCGCCTGAGGCGCTTGATCAGCTTCGGCAGGCTTAGAAGTATCTACCTTGCTGGATAGATCCTTGACTTGATATTGTAAATCAACAATCTCAGCATCCTTGGCTTGAAGACTTTTCTCAAGATCAGTGACACGTGTTTCTATTTGCTCATTCTGCGTCTTCATTTGAGTAGAAGCGCAACCACTAACAGCAATAGCTAGAATAAAAATAGATAAGAAACGTAGTAACATTGAATCCTCCTGTTTATTTTAAAATATATGGTGGAATACGAATAGGCAGTTTAACAGCTTATTATTTTGTATTTTATCACAAAGCCAGACTTGTCTACATTAAAGTTGATTTATTTTAATCGACTGGATAATTGATACATAAAACCAGAAGCAATCTCAGGACGTGGCAACATCATTTTGCGACAAGAAGCCAACACATGCACCCTACGGCCTACGAGACTGATATATACTGTCAAATCCCCACCGTCAATCCTTGCCTTGATTAATCCACGCGCTTGATCAAAACTCACAAACTCATTGGCCTGCTTAAGCAATCCAAGAGCAGCATCAATAACACGATCAAGACCTGTGTCATAATCTTCTTGTGAACTATTTTTACCAATGAGTACAGCCACCATTCCTACCGGCAAAAAACTTGCCCCCAGAATTGTTGCCACCCCATAAATCGCAGCTGTTTTAATAGCCGCAGGGCCCATCCCTTGCTCCAAAATCACAATACTTAATTGCTGAACACTCTTAATATTCTTAAAAGTCTTGTTCTTAAACCCCACATCATAAACTTTCACCAAAGGCTGATTCGTATGAAGATAATCCATGTATACGGTTCTCTCAAGGCTTAACTTCATCACATCAATGGATAAGGGCCTTACTGTTTGAGGAGGTTGCGACGGAGATTGAACAGTTGATTTCTGAGAAACCTTAAGCGCATCCACATTAAGCTTGCCCTGTTTATTTTTGACTACAACCATTTCCTTTATATCCACATTGATATACGGAAAATGCAAATTACCTTTGATTAAAGAAGCAAGGTCATAATCTACATCAATGACTGGAATATCTATTAATGGCCGTTGAGGAAATCCCGGTGGATTGAGAACACGTAAATTACGAATATGTATCTTTTGAGTGAACAAATTCCAACCAAAAGACCCAATCTCAACGGGAGCACCTAATACATTGGATCCGACATGACTGATAGCCCCTTGAATGATGAAATCTTTTAAAACAATCAAGGCCAAAAAAATAACGATAATAACGATGACTATTTTTTTCATGGCATCCATTATAGCATAGAAATATTTTTCTTTACTTGTTTCTCGTGTCGAGCTTTCCTATAATACAAAATTATGTCGACCTCAACTTCCAATGACAATGAATCCTCCATACTTCCCGTTGATTTTACAGGCATAACGGGCAAAGGTAAAGCTGACCAGGAAGTCCCTTCACAGCTCACCCCAGACAGTTCCTTGAATGAAATATTGATCTTTGCGCGCCATCAAGGTGCCAGCGATGTGCATTTAGGCGCCCTGAAACCTGTTATCTTCCGCCAATACGGACGCTTGGTCAAGATCACCACTGAAAGTCTCAGCGCTGAACAAATCAGCCTTTTAATTACGGCTGCAGTTCCTAAAATAGTTTTGGATCGCTTTGAACTGACCGGGGACGCCGAATACGTGCACACTATCAATGGCTTTGGACGTTTTCGCATGGCGATCATGAAACAGCGCAATGGCTGGGACTTGACAGCACGGCTTATCCCAATGGAAATTCCCCAATTTGAAAATACCGGTATGCCTGCCTCATGTGCCAATCTAACCAAATGGGCGCAAGGCATGGTCTTGATCACAGGTCCGGCTGGTTGCGGTAAAACCACGACCCTGGCCACCTTGATCGAGATGATTAATCAAACCCGTCATGAACACGTCCTTAGCATTGAAGAACCCATTGAGATCGTTTACGAACCCAAGCAATGCCAAGTCAGCCAGCGCGAGATCAATACCCACTCACTTTCTCAAGGCAATGCCCTGCGTGCAGCCTTGCGTGAAGACCCTGACATCTTAGTCGTCAGTGAATTACGGGATTTAAATAGCATTCAATTAGCCGTAAGTGCTGCGGAAACAGGGCACCTCGTTTTCGGCACCATGAACACGATTGATGCGGCCCAAACCATCTCACGCGTCATTGATTCTTTCCCAGCCGAAGAACAGTCCATCGTTCGCAATATGATCTCAGAATCACTACGTGGAGTTATCTGCCAGCAATTAGTTCCTAAAAAAGATGGGACGGGCATGGTCCCCGCTTATGAAGTTTTAATCGTCATCCCTTCGGTGGCTAATTTGATCCGATCTAATAAAATATCTCAAATCAACAATGCCCTGACAACGGGCAAATCCATCGGCATGGTTTTAATGGACAATTCTCTTGAAAGCTTAGCTATTAACGGCATTATCTCAAAAGAAGAAGCCTGTGACCGGGCCACCAACCCAACTGTCATGTTACAAAACATCACTCAAGCATTGGCCTTAAAAGACCGTAAGGCATCTTAAAATTATGCATCTTATTGATCAATTATTTAATCTCCTAATCGAAAAGAACGGCTCGGATCTTCACCTGGAAGAAGGGCAGAAGCCTAAGATGCGTGTTCATGGAGCCTTGGAAGAAGTTGGCAGTGAGAAACTCACCCGAGAAAAGATGATTACCCTGCTTTCCCCCATCGCCCTCAAAGAAGATTGGCAAAAATTTGAAAACCGTGGTGATCTGGACTTTGCTTATGCTTTTGGAGAGCAGGCCCGTTTTAGGGCTAATTATTACCGGCATTTTTTTGGGCTTGGGGCCGTCTTTCGTTTGATCCCTTCTAAAATACGTTCCATTGAAGACCTGGATTTGCCCGTCCGTATCAAAGACTTTGCCAAATGGCGTTCTGGGCTAATTTTAGTCACAGGTCCCACGGGAAGCGGTAAATCAACGACCTTAGCCGCCATCATTGATTATATCAATGCTAATTTCGCGCAGAAAATAATCACCATTGAAGAACCGGTGGAGTTCACTCATCCTAATAAAAAATCCATTATCTCTCACCGAGAAGTCGGCAAGGATACAACGACCTTTGCCAGCGGCCTTCGCACCGCCATCAAGAGCGATGCCAATATCATCCTTGTCGGCGAAATGCGGGACCGTGAAACTATTGAATTGGCTTTGACCGCGAGCGAAATGGGTATTTTAGTTTTCGGGACATTGCATACCAATTCCGCTGCTAAGACGATTGACCGCATCATCGATGCTTTTCCACCTAATCGCAAGAATCAAATCCGCACGATCTTGGCCAATTGCCTCAAAGCCATTATCGCCCAACAGCTCTTACCCAGCGCCGACAAGACACGCCGATGGGCTGCCTATGAGATATTGATCCGCAATCAAGCCTTGGGCAATATCATCCAAAGTGGCGAAACCATGCGCTTAACCAGCGAGATTCAGACTAATAAAGGACAAGGCATGGTTCTGATGGATGATTCTCTGATGGAATTGATGAAGGCAGGAAAAGTCACCAAGGAAGATGCTTTCTTAAAAGCAATCGAAAAAAGTAAATTTACTTAATTTTTGATGTTGAATACACGCTCTACGGGTGAGATTTTAATTCCTGCAGCAAAAAAACGCCTCTTAATCGATTCTAACAAATCACATTTTAAAGAACCGGCGATAAGGCTGTCGACACACCACACATTTAAAGTAAGCTCAACACCTGCCCCATCCAAGCGTGTTACAGGACAGCCATCGATCTTCTGCGCCTTGCGATTACTCCCAGCAATTTCAAGCAAGATGCCTCGCGCAACATCAAGATCTGAATCATGAGTGATGTAAACTGATAATGAACAAAGGGCCCGTGAGTTGTCACGTGTTAAATTGATGGTGATTTGACTAGCCATCAGGCTGTTAGGCACCACCACTCGACGATTATCATCGGTCTTAATAATGGTATACCCAAGGCTCAGGCTTTCGATCTCTCCGGTTTCCAAACCCGTGGGTGCCGAGATCTGCAGGCGGTCACCGACATTAAAGGGACGATAAAGCAACAAAGAAATCCCGGCGATGAGATTCCCTAAAGTATTTTGTGCCGCCATCCCTGCTACCACCGAGAGTACACCGACGCTCGCGAGACCCGCATTACCTAAATTAGACAACGCCGGTATCAAATGGGCATAAACAAAAAATGTAACAATATAAACAAGCATCTGGGCTAACTGAGATATAAATTTAACCCTGGTGCGATCAATGTGCACGCGTGACCCGCGGGCCAGTGCGCGTTCCACCGCCATACGCATCATGCGATTAAGCAAGACGGCGAATATTAATAGAACTAACGCATAAACAATCGCGCCCTCAAAGCTGGCAGGATTAAAAATATTAATACTTTCAAATCGAAACGGCATTTACCTTCTCCTTGGACATTGTCATTCCCATACAAAATTAATTCTATAGTGGATCCCCGATTAAAGCATTCAGGGATGACAATCAGTTACTAATATACCACAAATAAACTTCCACGCCCTCACGGACGTGGTATTCTGACGTTCTTAAAATACAAGCTTCGCTTGTCCTTGGTCTTCATCCCCCTGATGGCGAATGTACGCTGCGATCAC
>Ga0302280_1001011_pt1 | contig 24208 bp, 27 predicted proteins | sample III_Fen_E1_1_FD_198771 | JGI IMG/M metagenome (GOLD analysis project Ga0302280, IMG submission 198771) | Peat permafrost microbial communities from Stordalen Mire near Abisko, Sweden - III_Fen_E1_1 | ecosystem: Environmental > Terrestrial > Soil > Wetlands > Permafrost | place: Sweden: Abisko... | reverse complement strand
GAATAAGAAGGATAGCCATCCATATAACCATAGCTCCTATGGCTAAAAGACAGCCCCACTATCAAAACAAACATCCCAATCAATCTATTTGTCTTTAACTGCATCATGGGAGTAATCACCTTATAATAAACTTGATAATTTATTGAACGGAATTCTAACTGCTTGAGAACCAACATTACCGCTAGCCACTTGATACTCTTGAAAATAAATGATTAACTCATCCTTCCCAATGCTAAACACCTTATAGTTTTTATTCTTTGGACCAGCTCCATCCTTAATCCAAGCATCATCACCTGTGCTGTTCTTTGCCTTTAGATTATTAATACAATACTGGGATAACTGTTTTAAAAATGGTGTCCCCCGCTTGAATAAATCTGAGAGTTTGATTACCCTGTGCTTTTTTAAATCGTAGTTAAAGCAATAAATTTGATGTAAAGGATGCATAGCCCCAAGCCCAAAGAAATACTTTTCAAAATAGATGCTTACCCTACTCTTGTCCCAATAATTTATCTTGTATGAAATCTCCAAGGAATCAGGGTTCGGAGAACCTTTTAAATCTTCTTTGCTATAGTTAGCATTAATAAATCCTTTTAAATCCTTATCAAAAATTGAATGCATAAATTTTGCTATTGCTTTATTTGTACCTGCCTGTTGACTGTTGGGTTTTGCAATTTGCGGGTAAGCAACTTTGACGTAGTAAGAAATTCCTGTCTTCTCAATCAGTTTTGTTTTAAGTGCAGGAACCTGTGCCATTGCTAATGAGGGAAAAATAACCATTAAAAGAATCAAACTACTAACCTTAGAATACTCCGTCCTCCTTATAAGAAAGCCATTCTTATATTCCACCTCACCTAATGGCTTACCATTAATATCATAAGCCACAGAAACCCCGTCAGGAATTTCGGTCTTACGTGTTTTTTCATTCTTTTGCCAGTCTTTGAGTTTCATCAGCACTATTAATCCAAAGCATCCAAACCTTTAGTAGAAAGTTGCATGTACTCATAGCAACTATTTGCCCTCTCTTTTGCTAACATAAATTCTTCGCCACACTCTATAACACCAGTTTCCGCTAATGATGGGCCAATCGAAGCAATAGCAAATTGAGTTGGAGAACATTGACGAGATGCCACTAGGAATGCAAGAATGAATGAACCGGCTTCTTCATCAAGAGATGGATGAAACAAATATTCTAAAACCGCTTTTTGTGCCCTAGTGAAACCCCTGAAAGCATCTTCTATTGTTTTACAAAGATTATTTTCACTGAATCCTTCCCAAATTAAACACAGTTCACTAGTATTAATATTTACAAGGTCGTTCTCAATGTACTTTTTAATTTCATTCCCAGAAACACCTTCACCCACACTAACAACGTCGTAATCCCTACAAAGCAATTCATATAACCAAGGTTTCTCTTTGAAATATTTTAATTCGTTAGCAATACAATTAAGAAGATTCGGGCTACTGTGCCTAACGTGAAACCCTTCTGGTGTTGCTAAGATTTCCTTATCAGCAAATAAAGCGTATTCCTTTAAGGATGTATTACAATGTGCCGAAATGGAGTTATGCGAAGCTTCAACACATTTAGCTTCATAATTTGGTGAAGAAATAGAATGTTGCTCTTCATAAGCCTTACCTGTATAAATATATTTCTCTTCCACAAGTCTCATATAACGACCCCAAATAAGCCTTTGATTGCATTCCCCTAATAACATATTCTTGCTCTTAAGTAAAATTTCCCTATCATTCCTTTTTGCTTCAATTATCCATCCCCCAGACACCTCAATGATATTCACACTATATTTATCCTTACGATAGTGGCACTCAATCAAGAAAGTTCCAGCGGTGTGTTCCCATTTAATATTTTCACTCATACCAACTACCCTTCTAGATAACTTTTTTCTTCTTATCCCAAACCAACATTTTTTGAGTAATAAATGGTGTCGCCTCTGCATCAGCTAATTTGATTAACTTCTCCCAAGAAATAGACAAACGGGTAATAACCAATTCTTCATTACCATATGAAGACTCGTAAGCAACCTGCCGAGTATTCTTTGAAAATCCCAATGCATCTACAAAAACATCAAAGCAATCAAACTTCCTGGGTTTTATAAATGGTCCCCAGAACGAATAATAAATCTCTACCTGTAGACTAATCTTGAAACTCTTTATTAGCTTATTTGGTGAAATGGCAGAGAGACTAAAAACCAATGCTGTTTTTTTCTTATCAAAAAACAACTCTTTATATGGAAGGTTAAAATACTTAACGGGTACAGAAATAGCACAAAACTGTTTTGGTCTATCGGGATTAATCTTGTGAACAATGTGAGTATCCACTTTCTGGTTCTTACGAATGGTCTCCAGTCTATTCTTTAGGTCTATTTGAAAATCATGAATCTCTTTCAGAAACGCTTTAGATTTAGGTTCAACCTGTAACCCAACTTCTAAATCTTTAGAAACATCATCTATCTTCCGCAAAAATTGTACCTTTTCTTTTCGGGAGAACTCCTCGGACTCTTCCACCTTGGGAACGACTAAAATCTTATCAATTAAACCCTTGGCAGCTTCCTGTAGAGGTCCGTCAACATTAGCAAATAGTCGGCATATGCTTGTCAGCAGAAACTTTTCCCTATAGGTAACCTTTATTTTGTCTAAAGCAAATCCATCAACAAAACGATATTCCTTTGTCTCGGCAACTAAAGGAAATCCCGCACACTCTAAGAGTTGAATATCCCGCTGGATGGTTCTTGTGCTGGCATTAAATGCTTTTGCCAATTCAGAAGTTGAAACCGACCCAGACTCATTCAGAAGTTTTAAAGTATGGATTAACCTAAACATCTTTTTATCGTATTGTTTTTTATTCATAGTTTTGACTTTTTAGAATATCTTCTGCCACCAGCTTAATCCCCGTTGAAGCCCAGGAATTAAATCTACATTGAACTGAATAATATCTTTGTACTCTCGTCCATCTTTGCCAATATACCTATACCAAATTTCAAACTTATGAATATTACTTTGTTCAACCTGGAACTTTTCATAGACTTGAAGCATTTCTGGGGTATCAATTAAAACTAAGAATTGGTCCTGACTTATATACTCTCTCTTCCTCTGTTCTGGACTTACATAAAGAATATTAATCTTCCCCCAGCTACCAATCCTTTTGAACCACCTCTCCCATGAAGCATCGAATCTGTTAAAAAGTATGGAAGGATTTCTAAAATTTGTTTCGGGAGTAAGACCAAACTCCCGTATCGTGTCTTCAGGGTGTACAAAAAATCCAATAACAAAAGGAACTAAAACATTCACTATTTTCTCCTTTCAACTTTTAGTTCATTCCCTTCTTGACCTACTAAATAAGGCATATAACAAAAACGCTAAGAATGCCGCGGATGCTGAAAGTAAGAATTGTAAGATTAAAGCAACTATTGCTTCTCCCCTCTTGCCCATCTGTTTATTAATCCTAGTGAATGCTATTATTACCCCGATAACAATGGTAAAGATAAATCCAGGCCAAATTGTCCCCAAACCTAACCTAAAAGCTAAATTGAAACCTACAAACCAAGCTAAGATATTAAATCCTGTAAGAATTGCTATATTTATCCAATCAAAGATTTCATAATTATGTAATCTCAAATATTCATTTCTTATACCGAACATTCCCAATAACGTGCCAATCGATACCACTAACCATATAATTAATATTCCTGATAATGTTATTCCACTACCTGCTGAATTATTATTCGATTGTGAACGCTCCCACCCAGCATTAGGGACTTGTTGAACAGGTTCATATGTTTGTTGTACTGTCTGCGGAGCACTGTACTGAGATTGTTGAATACAATTCCCATGAATGTCCTGGATAAAGCAACTGGCATGAGAATTAGTATTAAATGCAATTAATAAAATTAAGAATAATAATCCCTTCATTTTTATCCCCTCCTGGCGTTTATATTTTCCTGAATTATATTCCTGTCATACGACAGCATCATGTCGCCAAAAGTTAGTCTTTTAATTAAATATTATTTAGTATCAACCTTAACAACATACACCATCAATTATGGGGGTGTCAAAGATTAAAAATCACCATGATAATGTGACTCATGCCAACCTCCATAAATATTAATCTTGGGAAAAGAATCAAAGAAATACGACTTGCTCGCTTAATAACTCAAGAAAAATTAGCTGAATTAAGTAAAACAAGCTACAAATACATCCAAAGAATTGAAGGCAAAACGCCCCCTGACATTAGACTCACAACTATTGAAAAGATTGCTTCCGCTCTAAAAATCCCCATCTCTAAACTACTCGATTTCAAATAACCTTTAAAACCTTCTATTTTTAGCTTCAAAGAATTAAATTATCATTCCAGAACGCCATTTATTTGCCCCCCGTACCCTTTAAACAACAGGCACTACCTGTAAAGAAGGATTTGCTATGCACAGGTCTAATCTATCCCCGATACGGCTCTTTTGTAGACTTCGACATACAGTGCTTTTATCTAAAGAAAGTTCCTTGCCAATCTTAGAAAGACTTAAACCCTTAGCCCTCAATTCTAATACAGCTTCTGGGTTTACTTTTACCTTACGTCCTAGCTTAATACCTTTAGACTTTAAGTAATTGAGCTTTAGACGGGTCCTTTCAGAAATTATTGAACGCTCAAATTCGCACACAGATGCTATTACTTGAAAGCATAACCTTCCTGATGAGGTGCTGGTGTCCAGACTTTTATCTGAGTAGGATGTAAAGTCACAGCCATACTCATAAAGTAAATCCATCGTATTTAGAAGCTCTTTAACGGACCTAGAAAAGCGGTCAATCTTATAAACCAAAATTAAATTGATTCTTCTCTTCCTGGCATCTTCTAGAATCCGCTTATACTCTGGGCGTGTGGATTTCATAGCAGACAAGCCATGGTCCACATATTCATCAACAATCTGATGCCCAGCATTCTTGCAATACTCCCTTAACACCTCAAGCTGTTGTATACACGTTTGGTCCTTCGTCGATACTCTCGAATATAAACCTACTCGTTTAGTCATATACGCATCTCCTTTTTGTAGGTAATTTCTGTCAACATTCTGTCAACATTTTTCAACATTTTCCAAAATTCCACACATAAAAACAAAAAGAGAAGACCCCATCATTACTGATGAAGACTTCTCTTAACTTACTGGTATTACTATGTTTTACAACTTTTGATACTAAATGGGGTGAGTGAGGGGAATTATTCCCATCCTCTGACAATAACCAATAAACCACATTTTCACCACATTTCCCATATTATACCTTCAACTTTCCTGACTCAAACACTTTCTTTGCCTGCTCTAAATCTGGGAAATAATAGTGCTTTGCTACCGATGCTAAATCTTTGTGTCCTGTTGAAATTTGAACATCCCTCGGATGCCATTTAGCCGCTAATGCACGGGTAATAAAACCCTTCTTCAGCTGATATATATTCCAGTCTTTCCAATTAGATATTCCACAATCCTTTACGAATTTTTGAAAATGCTCTTGGGGCTTAGAATGTGACAGTGGACGTCCCCAATCATTCAAGAATAAATGCTCTGCATTAAATTTACGGCTAAAATCATATGCGTTGGCAACTATTGTTTTCAATTCTGTGCTCAAAGGCAATGTGCTATCCTCTTTTGACTTTGTATATACTGCTCTGACTATAATAATTCCTTCATCAAGATTAACGTCCCCACGTCTATACTGCCTAACTTCCTTGCCCCTTCTTCCCGTATCAGCCAAGAATTTAAGATAAGCATATAGCCGAGGCTTTTCTTCTTTAATTTTCTTAAAAACCATTTGATAATCACTAAGAGGATTTGCTATTAACGTTCTAATGTTTTTACGGGGCTTCTTAACATCTCTTAATTTAGAATACATTTCCAAACTTATATACTCTTGCTCCTTAAAGTGAGTAAATATCCTACTTATTTTACGCATCTCTGTAGATAACCCAGATGGCTTCTTCAAATAATTGCCGTAGTAAAACTTATATCCTTCAAAGTCCTTTTCATTAAAATCGGCAGTTATTTTCCACTCCTTACCCAAATGCTTAGGGTAGTCAAAAAAGAATCTTTTGAATGGTGGAATAAACTCACTTAAAGAGGTCTTGCACAATTCGCCCCTATCAATACCATTTTGAATCTTCTTTGTTATAACCTGTAAGGCAACTCTTAAATCAACAGATGTATCACCACCGTCATTCTTCTGGATACTTTTTTTCCACTCCGCTCTCTTTAAGAAAGCTTCTTCGGCATTATCTGCTTGCACAGTTTCCCAATACCTTATACCATCCAACTGAAAGGAGATTTCAAAAGAACCTTTAGCACCTGAAGGTCTTACACCTTTATATTTCATTCCCTTTAACCCCATCAGGATCGATGATCCAGTCATTAAATATTGGTTCAGGGCAAAATAATCTTTTTCCCATCTTCTTAACTGGTAATTTAATTCTTCTTTGGAACGACTTCTTGTGAAGAGTGCCCAAAGTCACATTTAACCGCTCTGCTAATTCTTTTGAGTAGATATTCCTAATCATCATTTGCTACCTCCCTTTTCAGCTCTATCTGATTCTGAGTAAAATATACAATTCAAATTTTCCTTATCCGCTTCACTTTCAATAAATTCATCCCATTCTGAACCCTATACCCTAAATATGGCATTCTTGTTCTGAAACTATTTTTGACTACTTTTGTACAGATTATGCTAGTCGTTCTTGTCTATTAATGATTTATGCCTTCCCCGATAATAACAACCTTTATGACTTCTCTGCCCCCTCCAAAATACCGTCAGGAGCTTCATCCCATATTACATATGGAGGGACATTTTCAATTTTGGGACCCTTCCCTGATTCCACCTTCCTACTATGTGCCCAATTTACTTTCAATCGCTTAAAAAGCCAGAAAGGGCAACTCTTGTATTCAAAAAATTCTTCAATAACTACACCATGGTCCATAATAAAATAACCTATAAAAGCCATCTGAGGCTCCCAATAATCGTATCTAAAACCGAGAGCTGAAAACTGTACCCCCATCTGGTTAACAACGGGCAAAGCCGGTGTGTTTTGCGTATGAAAACCGTAAATGAGACTAGTATCCATCTCTTCTTCTATATAAGGCTCACAAAATCCCAGCAGGGTAGTTCCCCAGTGATTCCTTGCTTCTTTTTCTTTTCTATTTTCCAAAGTGATGAACTTTTGAGCATCTAACAAATCTTCACCCCAAGCAAACTCTTTAAATGCCCTTAGGGATTCTTTGGAACCTGCAATTTCAAGTCTTCCTTGACATATGGTTGGCATAAATCTCCTTTTTCTATGAATACGACGATAATTATTACGCGCATTAAACAATATTTCCGCTAGTTTTTAAAACGGTAACGGTCTTTTTAATAATTCCCAGAACTCACAACATAATCCTCACCATTAATTTTCATGATGTAGTGCTTATGCGGTGTTGCCATAAGAGTAGGAAGGGTAGCTCCGGGCGCATCAACCCTTCTTGGTCTCAAAAGTTTAATGAGTTCTTTGTCATGTGACACCTTAAGTTTGTTGAAAACAACATCTGTCTTCAGCTTGTTTTCCTCATCAATGTCATCTTGAATAATTTGAATTGAAAAAGTCATCATCCTGAAATACAACCCGATGTGCACTTCATTGAGAAATTTATTCCATATTGATTGCAATTGAGGGATATAACTGCCCGCATTAGGGCTTGAAAGGTTATAAGTCCCTGTAATACTCTTATTGCTCTTTTTATTTATTTTTAAAGTAATCATGACTACTCCTTGTTTATTAGTTGTTAGAAATTAATTGTGCCCTAAAACTCAACATCTAAGAATTGCGCTGGCTGATAAACTTCTTCAGCCTTCACCTTTACATTTCCTGTTTCCATTCCTACTGATTGAAAGAGAATCTTAGTGTCTACATGCCATCTATAAACATCTGATTTTCCACCCCTTCCTGGCGCTTTTTGTTGGTCATGATCAATCATGCCTTCAGCAGCAAAGTACTTCAGCCCCTGATCTAGTCTCTTGACAGGAATCTCCTCATCTTTAGACATTCTTACTAATTCTTTTCGGGAGATCCATTCGTTTGGACTTAGCACCGACTCAAGAAATTCTTTCATACCCTTTAAGTGTTCTTGCTGCTTCTGCGCTTCTACTTCACCGGCATAAAGCGTTCTCGTTGTATTATGATTTACATCCTTTACCTCGACTAAGAATGATGGCACCGGTTGCACCATCCTGGATTTTGAATGTTCTACAATTATCATCTGCTCATGTCTTTTAATTGAAAGTAGCGTATCAACAAACGCTCCTTTTTCAGAAGTCCCTCGAAGCAACTGTTCCATGCCGCCTCCAAAATTGTTAGACTTCCTTTGATGATCTGCTAAAACAAAGCAGCACTTAAATTCACGTACTAGGTCTTTAATAACACCAAAGACTCTAGCCATATCCCGTGCTGAGTTTTCATCTGCCTGATGCACTCTGATCAAAGAATCAATTATTACAATTTGTGGCTTAATTTTACCCATTACCACCCTAAGCTCTAATAGAGAAGATGGTTCACTAAAATTTAAACCCTGCCCTACCAGAAAATGCACATCTAGAGATTCCAATTTAGTATCCGTCCCATTTATAAGCTTTTGTAGCCTATGCTTTAATAATGACTTTGAAGATTCCTCGTCAATATATAAGACTTTTGCAGTTGCACAGGCAAAATGATCTAACCACATTTCACCCTTAGCACAAGACAAGGCTAAATCATGCATCAACCATGACTTGAAATGACTTGGGGGAGCTGAAAATATGGCAACCCCCTCGCTGGGTAGAATATTAGGAATGATCCACTCAATTTTAGTATCAACACCGGCAATTAATTCCGATATAGACTGCGGAACAAATACTTTGCTTTCTGTTTCATTTTTCTTACTATTAGGGGCTTGAATCGGTAACTGATTGTCATTCATATTATTTCTCCTAGTTTGAATGTAACTGTTTATAAATTAACTACTTAATTATTCCTCAACTGCATTTTTTGCGCTGTCACAACGCATCTATAGCGATGTCACAGCCATTTTGAAAACTTCCACACTTCATTCTTGAAAGTGCCCACACATAAGCACCTTTTAATTGACACCGACTAGAGTGAAGTCTTATCTAGATATCTGCCAAGTAGTTAGTGTTTTATTTAATGGTGTCATATTTACCAGTTAGTTCATAAAGACAGTAATAACGAAATAAACCACCATGTTGTGTTTTATTAACCCATCCTTTAGCAATCAGACCTTTTAAAGCCCTGGATAGGGTTCCTGCTGCCATCACACCTTTAAGCTCCAAATACTTCAATGGAATCTTTCCATTGTTTACCCCGTTGAAGTTAGCCTTTATGTAGATGTAGGCAATCATCTCAGCGTGAGACAATTCTCTCCATTGAGGACTTCTTAATGTCGCACACTCCAATAAAACAAACCGACGATGATTATTCTTCTTTGTACGGATCATCCCAGACCTCCTTCCTGATGTTCTTTAACCTGACCATCCATTAAATTGCCTGTTTTACTCAGAATCCCCCTGCTCACCGCAGGATTTTCATTGGTTCGTTGGTTAAACCTACCTATCCCTAACCTGTTAGGATTTCTACCAAACCTATAAGGAAATAATGCGCAATTTTCAATTGGACATTTCCTGACTTCTTTCGGTTGACCTGCTGAACATTCCAAACATTTAAAACGAATTGCTCTAAGAGGCGTCATAGGCTACTCCTTTTACTAGATAATCTTTTTATGTGTCTCATGAACTAAATTGAATAAATGCTTTTGCTACATCTACTACAAATGTAGGCATTGGGAGCATTTTCTAAATGTCTGTTTCTAATCCAATCTCCATACGATTTGTTATCAATTTCATTCGAATTAATACAAAATAAGCAGATGCACTGCTGTTCAATTCGAAGCGCTCTAATAACTTCCCGTCTTTTAAACATTACTTTCTCCTTTTTTTATGGTTTTAGGCACAGGCTTTCCCAAGCCAATTTCTTATCCTTTAAAAATGAACAAGAAATATCCCTTAAAATTCTTAAACTTTAGTTTTTACTCAGTTAAATATTTAGCACTTACTTCAAAGAAGGTTTAATTGAGCAACATACTTACTCTTTCCCTATAACTGCACCTCATGTTTTTATTAGCATTAAGTCCTTTTAGAGCAGTTCTTAGCCGGCTAAATATTGACTTATTTCTAAATTTGGCAATCCTGTTCCAAATTCTTTTCTTAACAATCAAATAACTAGGCAAATCAGCAATTTGGCATTTCCCCAACTCATGCCCCTGAACCCAAATCCACTGTTTTCCAGATTGGTACAATCTAGGTGGCATAATGATAAAAATATCATTCTTAACTTCAACCCCCCTCTTAAATTGCTTTGGCACTAAAGTGCCATGTAGATTCTTGAAAAAATATAGCTGCTTATTGTCCCAAGTCTTTGCCATGACAGTCTCAGGCAGAGTACCAAATTTCTTCTTCATCTTTTTTAAGGATATGTCCCCCATCCTTCTTGGCAGGATTTCTAAAGCACAGATACCGTTCTTCTTCAAATCTAGACCAATATTGGCACCTGGCCATTTTTGCCACCATTGCCCAATCTGGTCAATGTCATTGGAACTAAAATCAGTTAAAGGTGTTTGATCCTTCAATGGAACAATAAAGTATCCGATTAAACCATATTCGAGAGCTGTTTCTTTCATAAAATTCCTCCATTTTTAGTTTTAAAAAACAAAGCAGTAGCTAACCCCAGTCTTAAATCCTATTTAGATACTAAGCTGACATAACTTTTTTAGATATTTCTGCACCTCCTTATTTTAATTTGGATTGAACTAAACCACATCCTTGCAATATTATTAATACGGCAAATCATGAAATTTAAGAAATAATTTTATTTTCCATAACTCACCTAATACCAATGAAATACATCATTTGTGTTTTATGATTTAAAATATGTTGCACAAATGTCACCAAATAATCCATTTTCAATGAACTCCCTATAGCTTTTCCGTGTTTTTATACTAATATTATACGGTGATTTTAATAGAGCTACGACTATATAAAAATGTACATAAAATACTGATAATAATATGCTTATGAATATTTAAAATATCATATTTAGGCGCTATCACACAAATGTCACCAAAAACTTAATCTAATACCCACGAAATTATTGAATTATTGATGCGTATAATGTCCCCGGAAAACTGGACCACCAAAACGCAAAAGTTAGATGTATAATCTAACCAAACACAAGGGGGTCCACCAATGAAGAAGACATTCAGTGATGAGTTCAAGGCCAAGGTAGCATTAGAGGCGTTAAAGGGCAGCAAGACCACCGCAGAGCTCAGCAGTGAGCATCAGGTGCACGCCACCCAAATCAACAGTTGGCGTGGAATAGTAAAAGATGGCACCGCCAGTTTGTTTGGCAATGATAATGACAAGAAGCTCAAGGAAAAAGACAATCTGATTGAGGAATTGTATACGAACATCGGGCAATTGCAGGTTGATGTGACCTGGCTCAAAAAAAAACTGAAAATCTGAGTGTTAAGGAAAAAGGTTTAATGATTGAAACGGTCAATAACGATGTGAGCATACGGCGTCAATGCGAATTGCTGGGATTAAACCGCGGGAGTTTTTATTATGATCCGGTGATACCCGGTGAATCCAAGATTAATTTGATGCATATGATTGATGAAATATTCACCAAGCACCCGTATTACGGGGTCAGACGGATAAGGAACCGGCTATGGGAGCTTGGCATTGCAGTTGGCCGCAAGTTAGTTAAAACGCTTATGCGGATCATGGGGCTTGTGGCGATTATACCGACTAGAAACACAAGCAAAAGGAATTCCGCGCATAAGGTTTATCCGTACTTGTTGAGGGGCGTTGAAATTAATCGTGTTAATCAGGTATGGAGTACTGATATTACCTATATCCGTCTGGGCCATGGGTTCGTGTATTTAACGGCAGTGATTGATTGGCATAGCCGTTATGTGTTGGCCTGGCGGTTAAGCAATAGTTTGGATGCTGACTTTTGTGTGGAATGCCTGAAAGACGCATTGCAATACGGCAAGCCTGAAATATTTAATTCTGATCAAGGCTGTCAATTTACCAGTGAAGAGTTTACCAAAGTGTTGTTAGATAATAATATTGCCATCAGTATGGATGGCCGTGGTCGGGCCTTGGATAACATTTTTGTTGAGCGCTTATGGCGTACGGTCAAATACGAAAATGTATACCTAAAGGGCTACCAAACGATTCCTGAAGCACAGGCAGGATTACGGGAATTTTTTGATGAATACAATATGGAACGTGGTCATCAATCTTTGGGCTATAAAACGCCTTGGGGAATGTACTCAGGACTATCGATCGTCGCTCCAAGAGGCCTTGCAGCTCAAAGAATTTAGGCAAAATTAAAATTGCCCGCAGTATTTAAAGAGTGGTCTAGACAAAGGGGTACAGCATAGCGGCAATGCTAAGATGAACTACAGGAGATGAACTACACAGGTAAATTTCTGAAATCATGGCACCTATTTTAACAATCCCAAAATCAAAATTTCTAAAATTCAAATCCATAAAAGGTAGTCGATTAGACCCTAATAAAGAATATGGGATTGTTCCAAAATTTAAGTTTTCTGAAGCCGGTTCGGGTGGAGACGCAATTTTAGGCGAGTTAATCAAAGAAGGTATTTTAGACGATGTTTCTTCTACAGAAGTGCGCATTAAAGTACATTTAAACAATAATCAAGACAGGATAAAGGAAATAGCAAAAGATGATTTTTCCAAAATTTGCAGTATCTTAGAACAGTCACTATATAGTATTTGGGAAGAGGTTCCAACAGGAGAGGTATATTTAAGCAATGCTTATAATATAATGCAAAAAGAATGGGCACAGATTAATGCAGGGGAAGATTTTGAAAAATTCTGGGATTTTTTTCAGAATTACATGCTTACTAGAAGCGCATTAATCAATTTAGAACGACTTGAAAAAAGATATCAATCCTTATCAAGAATTGCAGAATTATTAGAAATTCCAGTATGGACTGTAAAACGCTGGAAAAAGACAAAAAAGATTTCAAAGTATCATATTCATTTATTAACTATGCTTTATCGACACATTCCCTTAAGTTCTATACAACTAACTCCCCAACAAGTAATAGACAGACTTATTGAATGGAATGAACGTGAATCTTGGGATAAAATAGCCAAGGAACTAGATATACCCAAAAGAACTCTCCTCCGTTGGGTTAAAGGAAATGTCACAATTGGTAACGGATATTTAAGAATTCTATCTAGCTATTTCCGAGATACACCTATTACGAATAGCGCTTTAAGCTCGCCGCATAGTTCTAAACCTGATTTTGATGGTGAATCATTCGGATTTAATAATTAAATCAAATACCATTCCCATTTCCCTATATATAGGGGAGAAACATGGAAACATAATAACAATCTCAAGAACTTGCCGGCGCTTCCTTATATATCAGCTACACTCGAACCAACCTAAATGAAAACCCCACCTATAATTTAAAATAGATGGGGCTCCAAAGTATTGCAGATAAAGAACTACTTCTTAACTTTCTTAGATTTCTTCTTGTTTGCAACTTTGTCTCCCATTATGAGCTGTCCTTTCTTGATTGATGGTTATAATAAATCAATCTTCATATGGTTGCCGAAGCAAAACCTGAATTTGCTTAGCTAATAAAGATACGCTTATGGGCTTAGTAAAATATTGGTCTGCACCATTAGTAAATGAATCAATTACCACCTCTGGCTTGTCTAATACTGTGAGCACTAACACTGATTCAGAATGAGTCTCCTTATTATCACGCAATTGCTTTAATACCTGCCCTCCATTGATATCTGGCAAATGGTAGTCCAAGATGATTAAATTTGGCTTGTGCTTAATTGCTGCCTCAATACCTGTCTTGCCATCATAAGCCACAATCGAACTAAACCCACAGACATCAACCGCTTTTTTAATCATCTCGGCGTCAACCTTGCTATCTTCAATGATTAGTACTTTAATAAAAGGGGTATTGATGCCCTTCTTGGGCTGCCCTAACTTTTGTAACCATTGTTTAAACATTATCCCACAACCTCCCAATGACCACCTTTAGCAGGGCCTACACGCTTCAACAACTCTTTTTTCTTGAGTGTCTTAATATTCCACTCAACGCCTTTGATAGTCAATCCAGTAGCTTGTGAAAGTCCTGGAATCGTGACCTGGGGATTCTCTTTTATAATCTGGAGTATTTTCACCCCAGTTTTCCCCCTAGTTTCTACCCTAGTTTTCCCCCTAGTTTCTCCCCTTACCTTCTGTAGCCCCTCTTCTATGACCTCGCTATCAATCAATCCTTTCCCATCTTCCCATTTAGGCCGATAGAAAATGACCACAAAACCCATAGGAATACGCTTAAATTCAAATTTTACATGACTGGCCGTGCATTCCTCATAAATCCTCCTTAATCCGCTTGCCCATTTTTCAATGTCGCTGGACTTATACATGGTTTCAGCGATCAAGGGATTGCGCAAGATAGAGCGCAAATCACCACGTATGAAATCCTCAGGATTAAGATCCTCTGGGAATTTTCCCGGATTATAAATCTCGATCCTGTCTTTGAAAATAGCTACCTCATTACCTTTAGGATTCGTAAAATCACGATGGCATAATGAATTTCCAATGGCCTCACGGATTGCCTCAACCGGGATTTCCGGTATTTCTTTACGAGGCCCTGATTTGATTTCAGCACGCCACATTATATGTTCTTTAACATAAACTTCCGCTTGCTGACGCAAACTAAACAAATTCCCCTTATACTGACTGATATCAAGAAATGTCAATTTATCCGTTCCGGCAAATACTGCTGCCTGGATTTCTATATGATTCTCATCACAGAAAAGAGCCTCCGTTGCCTTTTTCAATTTATTTCCCTTTAAAAGCCACAATTTATTTAGTGTCGTTTTTACATTCGTGTATTTAAAATTGATCCGCTTCGCCTCATTGGCTTTTTTCATGTATTCTTTGAGCATCTGGATGTTCACATCCTTAAGCTTTTTATCAGAAATTTCTTCTTCCCATAAAAAATCATTCCTAAATCGGTCTTTTATCTCCTGAACACTTAACTGTTTATCTGACTCACCAACGCGGATGTATGCTCGGCCATAAGCAAAATAAGGACCGCCCTTCACTTGCGCCTCCACAACAATACATTCTTTCCCTTCAATCTGCCGAACCTCCACCTTAGGATAAACCTTTGGCTCTGTATTATCCACCACAGCCTGGGTCACATCCCTAAGTGTCGTATGCCCTATGGTCTGCCCCAGAACCTTGCCATGATCATCAATACCAAAATACACCTCGCCACGACCATGCTTATTTAGCATTGCCACAATAGAAACCACTCCTGCCTTAACCTCAGCAGTTGATTTTTTAAATTCAATTGTTTCATTTTCTCTTAACATATATCACAGTCTCCAAAACTTTATTCTATTCCAATTCTTTTAAACTCACATTTCGACTATATGAGATTGTATTAGATTATTTACTATTTACAAATTCACAAGATGCCTTTCCTAAACATACTTTTATCATAATTGATTCATCTCTAAAAGGGATATACATACTCACTTCTCATCCACCTCTTTAACACATCTTAATAATTAAAACCATCCTGAGCCTGTTGATTATGTTGACTTATCTCCGCTCGATGACGCGCTTCTTCTTGTTTCGTCATCGCATCAATATGGACCCCAAATTGAATACGACTAACTGTGGAATTCTTATTCTCTTTTCTAACGTCACCACCAGCTTCCGCAAACTGAAGGACTTTGATCCCAGCTTTGCCGCTCTTTGAATCTGTTTCTTCAACAGAAACTGCAATATCAAACTCCACTGTTCTTCTTTCAGGAGTATTTGTAAAGCTAATGTCACGCTGAGTTTCCCTACGCGCATCCTCTACAGCTTTATCAATACTTACTAAAACACTTTTTACAAATTCTTGCAAATCCATACATCACCTCATCTCTATTATGAACCTAAATATTTAAGCAGGCACTCGTGTTATAAAATCACGTATACTTCCTATCAAAAGTTCCACTTGCTCAAGTGTGTAATCTGAATATCTTCCATGCGCAGCTTTATTCCTAAGATCTAGCCAAGCAACAATATTCTTTTGATCTAATTTTGAATAAGCCGTCACTTTAGCTAGTTCAGAATTTAATAAATCTGCCTTTTTGAAATCTTTTCCATCTGTGATTGCAATTCCAGATTTATTACATAATTGTCTTAAATGCTCTTCTAAAACTCCGCCAGCTAATACAGCTGCAGGATCTTTATAACCTTCACTCATTAGGTGATTTGCCATTTCAAGAAAATCACTAAAAACATCAGCATGTATCAGTTCTTTCAATGTTCTTAGATACCCTAAATTATAATCTTCTCTCAAAGCTTGAAGCACTCCTACCAATATTGAGATACTCCTTGCCTTATATTCTCCAGTTTGTGTTTTATATTTCGCTTCTCTTACATATGCTGAATCAGATGAAGAAATAGCTTCAATAGTTGCCAGTGCTTGCGTAATAAACTTGCCTTTTCTTCCGGTAATTTCTAAGTCTGAGAGATCGTCATATTTCGACTGTTGCCTCATGGCAGCATATTCAGTTAATAAACGATCAAGTCTATCTGTAATTTGACTTATATCCATAGACCTTTTGCTCCTGATTTAATATGTAATTAAATTATTGAATAAACATACGTTTAGTGAAGGATCAAAATGAGCTAATTCCTTGTAAGGATTTCTATTAATTTTTGATACTCTATATTCAATAGCGGTACTACTATCTTTGAATCAATCAAAGATGCTTACTAAATACAAGGTAAAACTTTTCAGCTTGCTTTAGCGTCCATTCAAAACAACGCTCCCATTGGTCAGGGTCATTTACATCAATCTCATGATTAAGTTGAATCCTACTAGCTTTAGTGTCTGGCAGTTCAAGCCACTCTAGCTTCTCACCAAGTTCTTTTTCTATAGTATCCCTCTGTTCATATAGTTTTTTATAAGTATCCTTGGAATCGCTTATCCAAATTCTGCATCCAATTAATACATCTCGTGTATTCATAACTAGCGAAATATGGCAAGCCGAACTTCCTATGCTGATGTCATACCAATGCTGTGGCTGAGTCTTACGTAACCGCAACTGTGTTCCCTTACCTTGTGCATATGCCTTAAACTTATTCCAGTAATCTAATTGTAACAACTGCGTATCTGATTTCTCTGACTTAGAGGCTGAGTTCTTAAACACCTTTGCCCATTCATTTGGCTCACAAACAATTTGGAACTTTGGTGCATATGGGGAATCATCAACCCTCCAAAGCTCCATTTCAACTAAGAAGAAATTAACCCCCTCATCTGTATGTTCATTAAGCCAATCAACAGCTCTCTTATGCTCATCCCTAGCCTTTTCAACTATCCAAATCATATACCCAGCATCATACCCTGATGCATATGTAATAACCTTGCCCAAATGATTATGGTCTGTAGGCTCTAACTGATTCTCAATTATTACCTTCTTACCTGTGTTTTCCTCAACTGCAAGAATATCTGAACTAAAACTTCCAACCTCAGCTTCGGTTTTAACTAGCTTCAACTCAATACCAATCTCATCACTAAGAATCGACATATTCTCTGGTTTAGCAAGCCAATTAGTGAAGTCTGAAGCCTCGTTCTTCCAAATCTCCCGTAAATCACCTTTTCGTAATTTCCCTAAAGCCATATCATCCCCCTAACCAACTATTTTTGTTATTTCTTCCAAATCTTTGATTGCCCTATTAACAAGGTCTTTAGAGACCTCTTTATTCTTCTTTAATAGCTCTAAAACAGTGTGAGCTGACTGAAGTTTATTACGGATTTCTGCGGAGAGTTCTATGTTTATTTTTTCTTTCATTTTTAATTAATATCGCAGATTCTGCTTCCAGTAAATGTTATTACAGGAAATTATAATAAAAATTTATACATTACTCCCCTAGCGGAAGAGTTTTGCAACTGGCTTTTGACAGAAGAGCTGTATATCCCTGCATGATTTTCTCCTCAAAACTATAAAATCTTTTAGTTTGCAAAAATTTTAGCTAAAATCATTTATGTCAAAACCTAAAATCATTGGACATTGTCACCTCTGCCTTAGATACACTGAGCTTACTTATGAACACGTCCCCCCCAAAGCTGCATTTAATAATCGAAAACTTTTAACACTGAATTTTGATGAAGCTTTAAATTTAGGCCCCAATGACGCGGTGCGAGGGGGTTCAATTTCTCAAAAAGGCTCAGGTGGTTATACTTTGTGTGGAAGGTGTAATAACAGTACTGGAGCCTGGTATGGCAATAAGTTTGTACACTGGTGTTACGGTGCGGCTGAAATTGTTCTGAGATCCAATGGAAACCCTAGGGTTCTTTTTTTGAAAAAAGCTTACCCCCTTGAGATTCTGAAGCAAATTGTGACTATGTTTTTTTCGTCAAACCCACCCGATTTTGCCGCAAAAAACCCTGAGCTGGTTCAGTTTGCCCTTATACGTAAACTCAAGTATCTGAATCCTAAATATCGATTCTTTACATATTATAATTTGGGAGGCAAATTTCGATTTGCAGGAGTTACGGCCCAAGGATCTATAAATTCAAGTGATGTCATACTTATGAGTGAAATTGGATTTGCGCCTTTAGGGTTTCTTATGACACTAGATTCAACGCCTACCGATAAACGTCTTTATGAAATTACTGATTTTGCGAAGTTTACCTTTGGAGAGCCTAAGGATTTAACGATTTATCCTCAAATCCTTCCAGTCCACATGCTTCTTCCTGGTGATTATCGGACTGCTAAACAAATAAATGATGACTATATCAAAAATACTAAACAAATTTGGACCCCACCAGAGTAAAGATTTACTTCTTTGAGCTCCCCCCTGTATCTTTAAATTTCTTGTCTTTTTCTTCCTTGGAGATTTCCGGAAGAGACTCTGGGAAATATTTAATTCGCATATCCTTTTGGGGCCTGTAACGATGCCCTTGCCTTCCGCCTGACTCAATTAAATACTTCACTCTTCCATCATGAAAACCATTTTGAAGATGGTATGTAACATAAAGATGAGGGCACTCTTGTCCATATTCATTAGTGTGTTCATCTCCTATTTCATCTATGGCAACGATTCTTTCAAAAGGCAAAAAAGCATACATACGTAACCATGCACGATTATCTTCAGGCATTCTGTAGAACCAGTAATCATGTATTAAACTATTATGTCTTTCTTGCCTTGAAGAATCCTCTTCCCATGGATCTTGTCCGTTTATAGCTCTGCTAAATTCTTTTTCGTAGAAATCCCATTCTTCAGTCTCGTTATTAGAATAAGCAAAAAACTCTTTTGATAGTATAACAATTCCATCATGATAATATTCTACGAAATTTCTCAGTGCCCACGGAGGATTATTTTTAAAATCCTTTACTTCATCTTTATATGGATATGCTTGATCATTTACATCTCGCAATAAAACTCTGTGTCTTCTAGGATTCTTAATATCCCCAAAAATTTTGACCAACTTACGCTTTGTAGTTAATTTTGAATTTAAAAATGTCTTCATTGAACGCTGTTTTATTTGTAAGGAAATACCAAAATACGCAAATAACAAGTGATCGTTCTTGGGCTGAAACAACATGTCTTCTAATTCAGATTTCCCCCACAAATAACCTTCAAGGTAGCCTTTCTCTCTTATTTTGTTATAAAAAGCATCACGGGTTTTTTTTGAAAAATCACATGCCCCTACAAATATCACACCATAGATCTTATCTTGAGCTGTTATCTCATCTATGTAACGTTTAATGTCTGCAGGCCCTATTCTTTTTTCACGCTTACATTGAATTAACCATGTGCGTTGTTCAACTAAAACTGGGGACGCCTCTTCATTACTTTCTTGTTTTTCTTCTTCAGTTACGACTTTGTCCTCAATACCTCTTATGTCAAATCCTTCATCAGCCCCACTTCTTCCCGTGCCTTCGAGCCTTTGCCATGCTTTAAAATAATAAGCTAACTGACGCACGAGATCCTCAAACCTATGTGGCTCGAGCTCTTCGAAGGGAAGACGATTTAATGTTTTAGTTGTTTGCATTGATAAATTCTAAACCAATTTCTTTAAGCAAATCAATTCGTTCTTGAGATAATTTTCCCTTGCTAAATGATATCTTTTGAATGTTGCACCATTGACCCAGTTTTGTATATTTTAAATCTTTCTTACTAATGGCTGGCCAACTATTAGGATGCTCAGCTCTGAATTGCTTTAATTCCTGAAATTTCTTCTGCCATTTATCCTCTTGAAGATCAAACGGGAATCCTATTTTAGCCAATAATTCAAATCGATCCTTCTCAAGCTTCTTTTTGCTGAATCTTGTCCTTTGTATAGAACACCAAGACCCAATTTGATTACCTACTGGATATTCTTCAAATTGTGTAGGCCAACGTTCTGGATACTCTTTACGAAATGTTAATAAATTTTCATATTGAAAATTCCAGTTAGTAACTTGCCCTTCCAATGGAAACATAATTTCTTTCAAAAGTTTCTTACGATATTGATGTAGCCTGCCATTTTTATTAGCAATTATTTGGTAATGACACCATTTTCCTAAAGCATTACCACTAGGATATTCCTCTGTGAGACTTGGCCAATGACTAGGATGCTCAGCAATATACCTAACCAAAAACTTATATTGCTCCTCCCATTTATCTCTGTCTTGTTTTGTTAGGTCAATTTCTGTGATAAGCCCAATTCTTTTCAACAACTCTTCTCTTTCTGTAGGGAGCTTACCATTCTTGAAACTTTGTACTTGTACAGTACACCACTGAGCCAATTTCTTTACTTCAGGATTTTCGTTATTTATTGATGGCCATTGCCTTGGGGTAGATCTTCTAAACCTAATCAAACCTTGATACTGCATGTCCCAATTTTGATCGTGTACATCAAATATAAATCCAATTCTTCGTAAAAAATCCTCTCGTTTCTTGAGAAGCTTTCCTTTATTAAACTTTAACCTTTGGGCATTGCACCATTGTCCTAGCTTCTTTTCTTCTGTATTTCCAATAATATACGAAGGCCAGCGTTCAGGATTGACTTTCCTATATTGGGCTAGTTTCTCATAGTGTTTATCCCATGTAGATGTTAACTGGTCTCTTGTCAAACCAAATGGAAAATTGATTGTGTTCAGGAGCAATATTCGATCCTTAGATAAAATGTTCTTATTAAATAAGAATTTCTGCGTACTACACCAAGCGCCTATTTTGTTTTCTTCAGGAAATTGTTCTGAACGTGTTGGCCATCGATCTGGGAAAAGCTTTTTATATTGAATTAAATTTTCATATTGAACCGGCCAATTATCCACTATTACATCAAAAGGGAAGTCAATGCTTCTTAGATGACTCTCTCGTTCTTTAGGTAATTTACCATTTTTATAGTAAATTCGTTGAGTATTGCACCATCTACCTAATTTTATAATCTCTAAGTCACTCTCAATAGTTGTAGGCCACTTGTCTGGATTATGTTTCTTGTACTCAAGTAATTTTTCGTATTGTTTTCCCCAACCATCTTCTCTACTATCAAATGGAAAAGCAATATCTGTCAGGAGAGCTTGTCTATCTTTTTGTAATTTTCCTCTAGCATTGAAAGCACGTTGATTATGGCACCATGAACCTAAATTTGTTCCTTTAGGGTACTCTTCTAAAGCTGCTGGCCATCGGTCTGGATACTCTTTGCGAAACTTTATAAGATTTTTAAACTGATCTTCCCAGCTAATTAAATTTCTTTGTTCTGTTTCCAGAGGAAAACCTATTTCATTAAGAAGGCTCATGCGATTCTTGCTTAAGAGACCCCTTTTATAATATAAATGTCGTTGACTGTTGCACCATCCACCCAACTTAACATCTTTAGGGTATTCTTCTATAAGACCTGGCCAACGATCCGGAAATTCTTTCCTAAATGCTTTTAAAATACCAAAATAATAATCCCAAGATGATCCTAGATCTTCGAGTAGTTTTACGTCTATCTTCTTTATGAATTGTTCTGGAGAAATTGAGTTTGGAATTCTCTGTATTATTATGCGTTCGTGAATTTTTTCTTCATTTGATAATTTAGTTCTGACTAATTCTTCCTCACCTGCTTTTATTTGTCCATCAATTGTTCTCAGCAATTTGATTGTTTCATCGAGCCTTTCGTCTTGGGATTGCATTGCTTTTATTACAGTCCAAGCTTGTGAGAATTTACTAGAGTTTAAAAATTCATCGACATCTTCACCTTCTTTTAGAAATACTGGAACGATCAGATAACCACACTTTTTACCTTCGTAGAGCCTTAATGCTCTTCCTGTTGCTTGAACTATATCTGTTAATCGATATTTGGGGTCGTAGAACATGACACCATCTACGGATGGAATATCAACGCCTTCTGTTAGGCATCTAGCGTTAGTGATAACTGAGTATTCGCTGTTTGAAAAACTATTCATAATTGATACTCGTTGTCCTGCAGGTATTGTCCCATTTACATGATATGCTTGTATCTGTGGCGTACTGGCATCGAAATTTCTCATTATTGAGTTAGCGGAGAAAATACTATTTTCAGATTCTGGACTAGAGAAGTCTTTAGCAAATTCGACACGACTATGGAAAGAAATTGTATGTTTTATATTGAATTGGTTAACAGATTTGATAAATGCAATCTGTTTTGCCAAACTCTCAGCTTCTCGCTCGAATACTTTATCATGGTGAAACTGTATCTTATTTCTCGAGGCGATAACTTTTCTTACTTCCTCATCTGTAACAATAGCTACAATAACTTTATAGTCGCATAAAAGGCCTAGTTTGATAGCCTCACCAAATGTAAGTCTATAGATTTCTTTCCCATATTTTAATTCGTCTGCCATTGAAAAAAGCTCAACATCTTTCTCTTCACCTTTTGTGACTACGTGTTTTGCTAAAATCTTTGGCGTAGCAGTCATAAATAATCGTTTTCTTGAAGGTATGTGTTTATCATCAAGAACAAGGTTAAATAGACCCACCTTTCCGCCTGCTGTTCTGTGGGCTTCGTCACATATCGCTAAGTCAAAACTGAAATCCTTTACGTCTAAAACTGATTTCGACAAAACATCGCCACTTTGGTATGTTGAGAAAATTACTATTGGCTTTCCTTTATTGTCTTGCATGAACTTGCTAGCTTCTTTTGTATCAGTTGAAACTGGTATGTCCATTTCCCATAGATTCCCTAGAGGGCGATCACTTTTGGCGTCCTCGGTAACAGAAGAATCACTACAAATGCACATATAATTAAACGATTCAATTTTTAAATTTTCTGCCCATACAGATAGAGTTTGTCTCATTAACGATAAACTTGGAAGAATAACCAGTATATTCTTGGATTTTAGTCGCTCTGCAATCCACAAAGCCGTTAAAGTCTTTCCTGATCCACAAGCCATTACTAGCTGGCCTCGATTATTCTTTTGAAAATGATCCACCGATAAAGTAATTGCCTCTTCTTGATGTGGCTTTGGGGTAAATACCTTTAACTCAACTGGCTTGGTGGAATCAATGAACTTATGGATGTGATTAAATTGTTGTTCATTCAGAATGGATAAACGATCTATTAATACTTCACCACAACGACTTCTTTTTCCAATAATGGATGGTAACTGTGCTGTATTTGATATTATCAATCGAAAGTCGGCTCTATCTGAGATGGCTAGAAATGTGGATAGCTCCTTGTAGGAAACAATTTCATTTCTGTCTGACCGAAATTTGGCTTGAATTGCCCATATTTTTCCAACACTTGTCTCAGCCACAAGGTCAATACCTTGATCTTTTTGACCCGACAGTTTTAGAAAATCAATAATGTGCTTTGGGAATTGTCCTTGAATCCAAATCTTTACTATTTGATATTCAGGAATTATTTTTAGGTAGGTTAAACAAAATTCCTCAAAAGCATCTCCACGAGATTTTGTTTCAGGTAATTGGGCTATTGCTTTTTCAAGATCATCCCAACAAAAAAATGATGATAAGAGTTCTTTGTGAATCATAAAATAATTAATCAATACCCATTTTTAATATTGCTATTAATATCCTGTAACTTCTATTACATAT
>Ga0302280_1001010_pt1 | contig 24212 bp, 23 predicted proteins | sample III_Fen_E1_1_FD_198771 | JGI IMG/M metagenome (GOLD analysis project Ga0302280, IMG submission 198771) | Peat permafrost microbial communities from Stordalen Mire near Abisko, Sweden - III_Fen_E1_1 | ecosystem: Environmental > Terrestrial > Soil > Wetlands > Permafrost | place: Sweden: Abisko... | reverse complement strand
TACCATGTTAGATGATGGAACATACTTTAGATCATTAATTTAAGAATAAAAGACAAAATTATCTCGTATTAATCTAAATATTTATATCGTGGTATTCTCAAGCAAAAACTAGTGAGCCTTCCAAATAATGACCTTTATATTAGAAGCGGGCTTTGTTGATTTGATTTAAATCAGTTAAGATTATTCGTATTAATTTATAGAATAGAAAATATTTTGCAAAACGTCATTCATATTGATGGTGTGTAGCTATTTTACAGCTGCGTACCAAATAAACAATTGCTGCTATTTTTAAATACAAAGTTAATTATCTAAAACAATAAGCAATATTTCATCATTAAAAGCATATTCTCACTCGTTATTTGTTAATCGCTGATTAAAAGATCTCTCTTTTCCTTTAAAATTGACTTACTCTCTCTTTATTCGAGCGTTAAATGTTGGATCCATCTATTGCCCATTGATGAAAGTAGCATCTTTTTGTTTTTTTGCGTGTATATAATAGGCAATTGTCAAGTGATAAGCCTGTCTTTTAAAGAATAAAAGGTTACTTTCTTCATTTTTGACAGAACAACTATTAACATTGTTGACTTCTAATGATCTTTGCTTTTTTGGTTTTTATAAGATTATTTTTGGTTTATTGAAGTGGCTATTTTCAATTAAATGTCTCGGCAAATCAAATGTTTTGAGCGTGCCTGGAGATATATTGCTGATATTGGGAAATGTTTGTCGTATATGTTCGCAAAGCAAATTATTATAATCCCAATCTCCTTACTTCTATAAATTTTGACTAATTGATAATTTTTGTTGAGTTTTACACTTTCTTCCTTAAGTTGTGCTCATCTTCTTGGGCTCTTTATCTTTATTAGAGATGATTTACCCTTCCAAGTGCTAAAAATATCATTCTCCTTCAAGTTTTATCGGGCTTAATTGAATCGAGGATAAAGTTCTAAATTTTATTCGATCTCTGAAGAATGTATTTTTTAAAACATTTTATGACTAATCTATCCATTCATAAAATTCCTGTATTCTATGTAGCAAGAGGCTAACTTTGATTGGTGTTTTGTACAAATTTGCATAGGGCATTGGCAAGGAAGTTTTTCTCAAGGGTGATTGATATTTTTTCCTAAAGTCAGATTGATGATACTTTGGACTCATTAGTTTTTGCGTGAACAAATGGACCATATTAGGTTTACTATATTAGAAAGGCTTACTTCAAAGTGCAAATGTTTTGGTATTTTCTTTTCCCGTGTTCCTTTTCTGGTATTATTATCTGTCATCCTTGGACTAATTGAGATTTAATTACAGACAAAGTTAGCGGATATAAACGATAATCATAGTGAATTTAAATCATTTTTAAAGAAAGCAGAATAACGAACTTTAATAATTACATTCAGCTGTTAAAAGACAAATATATATCAAGCTGATAATCAAATTATTTTCTTAGCTCGTTTGTTTGTTTATAAATATCTCATGAGAGTATCTGGCTGTAAATATTTTAAAAGCTCAAGTTCAATACTGGATGGATCTGGCTTAAATCCACTAGACCTATATTTCCATTAGATGACAGCCATTTGTTATTTTTAAGCTTCTCCAACTTCATACACTCTTTGGATTATTTTAATCTGATCTCCCATCAGGAGATGCCCATATTTGTCTGTTTTTTTTAATTCCATTTTCAATTTTTGCATTTAGGGTATTCTTTTGGTAGTCTTTTTTTTGTGTTTAATTGCTTTCACACTTTACCTTTTAATTGTGCTCGCATTCTTATTTGGATCATATTTTTTATATAAGGGAAAAATAAATTCTTATGAGGAATTTGCAATTTGATTTTGCATCTATCGGGCTTACTTTAGTACAATTTATAATTAGGGCTTAAGTTTTATCTTCCTATGGCTTCTTTATCTCATTGGAAATGGTTGAACTATTGCTCCGTCAAGATCAATAAAAGCAGGAGGCTTGATGGACTAAACAATTTAATTATGCAGGACAATACAATTATCTTGACTATTCTTCAATTAGCAAATCGAGTTGGTTTCCTGCTCATCCTAAAGCTCAATATAATTAATATTCTTTTTATACTTTTGATATTATTTTTTGATCATCCTCTCCAACCATCGATGAATCTTTTGTTTTATCATCACATTTTCCATCTAATGAGGTACCCTTTGATCCCTCCCTCCTGTAATAAGTTTAGTAATATAATCCCTAATCAAATGCTTGAAAATATACTATAATCTGGCATCTTCCACTAGTAGATTGACCATGCTTTAGACTATCATTTCAATGTCAACAATTTTATTAGAATATTTTAGATTTAGATACTCCCGTATTCTCGAATTTATCGTATTTTCAATTTAATGAGCCTTGCAGGATATCTAACTCAATATCATCTTGCAATTTATATTATAAACACGATGTTAGATTGTTTTATATTGGCGGCAATTAACCTCTCTTATTTGCGCAATTTATAAGTTAACTCGAATCTTCAAAAATTATCCTATCCTTTCATTTCTTCGTCATCAGGCCATTTCAGCTATTTTATCAAAACTTTAAATATAATTATGATTATTCACAATATTATAGGCAGCATTTTGCCAAAGCACCGTCTTCTCAACTGCGCACGATCAGTATTTTCCGTTCAAAATTATATGAAAACATTTCAATCTAAATGTGTGACCAGACATCATGGATACTTTAGAGTTGATTAATACCAGCACTTTGATAATGATCCCTAATCTTTAAAAGATTTTGTTGACAGTTAGAGAAAATTATTTGAAAAGGAGAGCGCAAAATGGAAGGAGATCACATAATAATATTACCAGATTTCTAGTTCAAGACGAGATGCGAGAGCAGCCACAATTCCTGAAAAATACGACAACTATGAATATTACACAAGAGTGTCTTGGCACAAAGGTCGTGACTACAGTGTCATATACCGTCGCCCCATCAGTAATCCCAGCAAATAGGAGCTTGTGCTTGACATTATGCAGTATCCAATAATTAGCAGGCATTGGAAAACTGTTGAGCTCTTGAAAACTTCATTCAGTCCATCACACCGGTATGTTGGTTTTGGAGTTGACCTGAAGAATAATGAAAGGATATCCTTTTTAATTGCAGATACCCATAGTTCAAAAAAAGAATTACTAAACATAAAGGAAGAAGATGAGAATATTGACAGAATTGAAGATGTCAATGATATGCTTTTTACCAAATAAAAAGAGGTCTTTTACTTAAAAACAGAAAATCATCGTCCCTCTAAACTGATATATCGAGATTTAGTAAGTGGAAAAACAGAGAACATTTACGAAGAGATGGATTCTCAGTTCTATTTAAATATTCGCCTTTCGAAAGACAAAAAATATCTAATCTTAACTGGAAACAGCAAGTAGCGAAGTAAAATTTGGATTGTTAATCTCACTAATAACTAAATAAAACTAATAAAAGTTTGGGAAGAGTCGAATAAGGTTTATTTAAACCATGTGGATGACCATTTTATTGTTTGGCTGCGAGGTGATAGTAGTGTTATCAAGCTAATTGGTGATAAGGAGTTTATCTAGGCATCAAAAAAGCAAGGCAATAAATAATTAAATTTTAAAAATTTGCCAGGAACAATCATTTATACATGCTAATAAGAGTAGATAATTGAAGAAATAGATATTATTCAAAACAATATCGTTTTGTACATGCAAAGGATAAATTGTCCTCTTTTGAAGATCATAAACTATGTTAAAAAATTACCTAAAGAATCAGTCAAAGATAATTTATACAAAATTTAGATCACTAATGCATCTATACCCTACGATTTTGGAGTAATAGCTCCAGGAACAAATTAAAATTTTATGACTGATTAAATTGTGTTCTTTATGAGCACTCCCTTTGTTTACGAGGAGGTCTATTCATATTCAATTTCTAATAGATCATGCAAGGTTGTTCAAAAATACTAGCATACAGGACCAAAATTTCCTGCGAATAAATACGAGATTACTCATGTAGATGTCCCTTCAACCACTATGGACTATATACCTCTCACAATCATAGGACCAAAGAAAAGATCTACAGGCAAAATGATCATACATTTTTATGGCTTTTATGGAATTCCCACAAGAGTAGGCTATGATAATGTTAGTATTGCTGCTTTAGAGAAAGGGTGGACTATTGCTTATGCACATGTACGGGGTGGAGGCTAAAAAGGAAAAAAGTGGCATCAGCAGGCTCTAGGGATGAATAGAGATCGGACTTGGAAAGATCTTGAGGAATGTGTGGGCTATCTAATCAAATAACGTTATACTCATCCAAGTTTACTCTTCATTTCTTCACATTCTGCTGGGGCAATCGCCCTTTGGAATGCTATTAGTCACAAGCCTAACTTATACAAGGGAGCAATTTTCAAATTTCCATTTCTGGACGTATTAACAAGCTTGCTTGATAAATCACAACCTCTTTCAAACACAGATTATGAATAGTTTGGCAACCCCATTGAAAACAAAAATTCTTATCAATAAATAGAAGCTATTTCTCCCTATTAAAATATTCAGTGTATTTAGTACCCTGTGATTCATATTGTGGCAGGGGAAAATGACTATCGTACTCCTGTGAGTCAAGTGGCTAAATTTATTAGTAGATTTAGAGACAGAGCGTTGGAAAATGGAAGAGTTAAGCAACTTGGAATAAAAGGGACTACAGTCGATATTTCTTCAAGCGCCAGTCATCTAGGGGAGGCCAGCATTAAAGATGAGAACTATAAAGGATGCGATGTATTCGGATACATGGATTATGTTTTGAATAAAGTGAGCAAAGACTGCACCTTCATAGATTGATAAGTGATATTTATGATGTTTATTAATTATTATTGTCTAACGAGTTGTGAGATAAGGTTTCCTCGAATAAATAGATTAATCTAAGTTTATACTCTTCCATTGGTTATCTCTATAAATTGTATTTTATTTATGATATGTTGATCTATATTAATAATCTCAATATATTGAATGGTAAGGATTCCTTAATTTAGTAAAAGCTAACATCCTTCTTCGGAGGCTTGACCGGCACAGTCTAAATCGACATTAAATTTGATGCCAAAGAGAACCAGAAGTATCATAAGATCCGGATAGGCAAATAGAAGGTCAAGTTGCCAGTCTACAACAAAAATGATGATATGTCTGGTACTGTAACTGTGCAGCTCAAGGACACAAAGAAATATTAGCACCTAGGCATCAAGTGCTATCTCGTCGGATATTTGGGTATTCCATATTTTATTCAGAAATTTATTCTAACAAAGATCTCTCAACCGAATTTACGTCGTTGTCTAAAGAGCTTGAACCAGCTGGCATTTTGACTGAAAACAAGTCATATAAATTTAAGTTTCCTAATTTTGAGAAGGAATATGAAACTTTCAACGGAATAGCAGGAAGAGTCAGATATTTTATTCGAGTTGTTGCTGCCAAAAATTATAAATTCTCAATAACAAAGGAAGTAGATTTTGCTGTGTTACTGCCCGATGAATAAGTAGAAAAGACAACAGAAGTCGTGCCAATGAAAATGGAAGTCGGTATAGAAGATTGTCTACACATTGATTTTGAGTATAACAAGTCCTTTTATCACTTGAGGGATACCATTATCGGAAGGGTCAACTTCCATCTCGTCAAAATCAAAATTAAAAGCATGGAGATTGGTTTGGTGAGAAAAGAAACTTTTGGTACCGGAACAACCACCAAAACCTAAACCGAAACTTTAGTGAAATATGAAGTGATGGACGGATGTCCTGATAAAGGAGAAAATATTCCCATTCGAATGTATATGAAGGGAGTACAGTTGGCGCCCTCCTATAAGAACATTCACAACAGGCTTTCAGTAAAGTATTGGATCAACCTCGTCCTTCTCGACTAAGAAGATCGTCGCTACTTCAAACAAACTGAGGTAGTGATTTATCGGAAACCCTGATTGCATTTAATCTGTAAATGGTTTCTTAATAAATAATTCTTTTTCGTTGGTTCGTGAATATTAGATTTAAATATCATGAAAATTGACTTAAATAGGATCAAATTTTAAAGTACACAGTTAACAAGGGCAATTTATATCTTATCTTGTTAGAAATAGAGCTGATATTGCTATTTTCTTGGATAGATTAAATACTGTTAAAACTTTCAGTAAAGCTTAAATAAAATTAAAAAAGTACTCAAGAGCATTACTTTACTGATAAAACAGTTCGCTTACAAACAATATCAGAAAACCATTTTTTTGGTTTTAAAGTAGCCATCGATAATCTTCTAGCAATATCATGTATCAATCTAACAAATAACGGGCTGGCTCCTTGTATCAGTTATTACGTTCTGATGTATGAATAGATGATAATTTAAAATGAGAAGATAGCATAGAAAAAGAATATTTTCAACTCCCTCCTCTCCCATTAGACACCACAAGTATTAATTTAAACTTGCTTGGGCCTCAGCCCCTCACCCAGAAAAAGCTTGGAAAGGAGGAGAAGATGCTCTCTATGCATCTCCTAATGTCCTAATTGTTGCCGATGGAGTTTCGGCTTGGAATAGAGTCGGAATTGACTCTGGAATATACTCTAAGAAGCTCATTGCCTTGGCTAAGGAACTGATAGAAAGCTAAAAGAAAATGTATTACATAGAAAACCCACAACAGTTGGCCATCAGCATAGTCCAAAAGAATGGAGAAAAAGGATCATCAACTCTGTCTATCTTAACTTTAAATCCTTACACGGGTTTACTCAAGAGTTATCACATTGGCGATTCAGTTTTTGGACTATTTAAAAAAAATGGGTCTACTGTAGTAGTATAATAGCAGCAAAGTTCATTTAACGTTCCATTTCAGGTTTTTGGCGGTAATATAAATGTTATAAAAAATGATAAAATGGCTGAACCACAGTAGGTTTCAGATGTCTTTTCTGGCCTTTCAGATCAATTTACACTCGAATAGCTCAAGGAAAGTTATATTGTTTTAGCATCTGATGGACTATGGGATAACCTCAATCAAGAATAGATACAGAGATAGTTAATATTTTCTGCCAGCTGCAATTTGGTTGAAAAGACGATGAACTTGATGAACAAAGTCAAGTATTATAGTGATTTGTAAATGTACGAATCACCCTTCTATCACAAAGCTTTAAAACATGGCCATAAGGCACCTAAATGCGGAAAGGTGGATGATACAACAATGATATTAGCTCAAGTCATCGCTATCTAATAAAAGTATCAGATCATATTTTGATATTTATACTAATTAATACTTAATAATAGAGCTTATTTATGATAGCAGTAGCAAACAATAGCATTGATTAATCTAGTCATTCGTTATCCAAATTGTGATTGGATTTAAAGTCACTGATGCCCGTATTTTTGATTTTTATCAATTTTTCATCATTGAATTCATAATCATTTAGGTTTGTTTAAGCTTTCCTGTTCTTGTACTTCACAACTCGCGAAAGATTGAATAATCTATTCTTTTTCAAATAAACTTTATCTAAGATATCTGGTTCTCTTTGATTCAGTTTTTTAGTACTAATCTCACAGAATATATGATTTTTTACTTATTTTAAGGGGTGAATGGGCTGATTTTTTATAAATTCGTAAAACACTATTGCCTGCAAGTTTTTGAATGTTTTTTAAAGAGAGGCAGTTCTGATGGCTGGCAGATGGTGTGAGGGAGGAGTTTGATTAAATGCACATTTTTCATAATTTTACTTGTTATCTTTAGATTTGTTGCCTAAAGATGAGATTTTTTGAAGATGATGCTTGGTTTGATTATGAAAAAAGTGATACTTTCTTTCATACACATTTAAATTATTTTTTAGCTTTTTGAATATGTTGCTCCCTTCTTCGAGTTCTTTGTTTTCCCAGCCAGTGAAACCTTCAAGGGTATCAAGCACGGAAAGACTTGTAGGTTTTATTGAGTTTTAATGCATTCCTATAATCTTCTTAAGCGATTCGATATAATTTTAGTAATAAAAATTTATTCACCATTTCAGGGCAATTATCGAGATAGTATTTTTTACAGTAATCCAAGACATGCCAAACACAGCATGCATTAAATTAAAAAAAGTTTAATTTATACTTATATTTTAGACTGAGAGGTTATTATAGAAAAATTGGACTATTGATCAGGATTTATAAATTTTAATACGTCTATTTGCCTACTAATAATTCCATCTTTACCATCATCTGATATTTATCACTTTATTAGAAAAAAGAGTCATCTTAAAAGAACATGATTTTAATAATAAAAATTCGCTCACGGGTGGGTTTGAACCACCGACCTTTCGGTTAACAGCCGAGCGCTCTACCGACTGAGCTACGCGAGCAAGTAATATCCTTTTCCTTATCATCTTTTAATATCTCAGCCAATATGAATTCGCTTCTTCTTTTTTGGTGGCAAACCCATAAGACAAAATATGATTATTTGTACAGTATTTAACTGAAATTATGGTATAGGCATAGTTCCTTCGGGAACATCAGTTAAAATTGGAACAATACAGAGAAGATTAGCATGGCCCCTGCGCGAAGGATGACACGCTCAAATCGAGAAGTGTATCCCATTATGTTTTTATTTTGAATCATAAATTACTTCATTCCTAAAATACAAATTGAAACAACTATCTTTTAGTTAATCAGCATAAAATAAAGATAAAATAATCATAGAATTTCATTTTCTCTGGCCTAAAAATGAATTGAGGATTTAAGAGAATTTTTGGACCGGATATGCTGTTGCTTTACAGTATTAAGCATTAAGTCCAATTTTCCCTTAATTTGTTGATAAGCTGCTTGACTTTGAGACTGTTTTTGCAAAAATTACATCTATAGATTGCTTAGATCTTTAAGTTACCTAATTTTTTGTGCTTCTTTTATCTTTATCTCTTGAATCTAACTGTTCTTCGTCGATTTGAAAATTGTTTGCTTGGTTTATTGAAATTTCATTCGACTTTATTTTCCTGATTCCTCTTCAGCAGCAATTCTACTGCGATTTAGACTGTTTTATTTGATATTTCTTGTTTTGTTCTCACTTATCTAGCGATCAGCATTTTAAGATTTTTCTTCGATAGAGAGATATGTATCCTTCCTTTATTTTTTGAGATCATTCAGAACTTCCTTGATCTTGTGTTTTCGCTTCTCTCCAATTTTGAGCAATTTGAGTCTATTCTCCTCCGTTTATTGTTGTAGCTGTTGTTTATTGGCTGAAAGCTAGATTATGAAAGAGTTACATAGCTGTTGTGTTAATTTGAGATTTATCTGATATGCTTTATCTTTGTGAGCAATCCAAGCTGATTTTGCATCCTATAACTGTTTATGTCATCATTGATCTGCAAGGCCCTAATTCGGTTGTGGGCTACTCTCACGTTGTTTTCAGCCTCCACTAGCTTTTTAAGGGCACGAAAACTGGAATCTTGTTTATTCCTTTTTAGTACTGGATGTTTTTCCAAAATTTCACTGTTCTTCATAATTATAGAAAATCAGGAGTATCTTCGATTTTATTCACCAAATAACCATACAACTGATTGCATTCTTTTCATAATCAGTATACTTTATAACTATTCTGTCGAATTCATTCGCAATAGAAAAAGTATTCAAAATTCTATGTGAGTCATATATTTTTAAATGATTCTTTATTACATATTTTACCACTTCATTTCAATATCAATCATATCAGCAGTTGATGACCAATAATCTAGCAAAGTGGACGCCGGAGGAAGATCAGTTATTGCGAGAAGGAGTTAACAAGTATGGAATCAAATGGGAAATGGTCAAGAGTTACATGCGAGATGTCCGTTCAATTAATTCCATCATCAAGCGGTGGCACGGCAAAATTAAGTATGAAAAATAAATGACTGTCATAAGATAAAGCACTGGAAGATTTCCAAAAATACTTCCAGAAAGTCCAGTTAATCTTAATCTAAGGTTTAAAAAACCTGTGGAAGATCAGCCTAATGACAGTGCCGAAGAGAAAGCTTTTAACTGGAAGAAGAATTGGGTTGATCGTGATGATAAAAAATTGAGGTTGCTTGTTGTATAATCCGGCATTATGAATTGGTCAATACTTGGCTAAGCGATTGAAGCAAATCCTGAGGAGGTTGCTATGAGATGGAGAAAAGTAGTATACCCCAAAATGATTCGACAATCTTGTAAGGTTGGAGGATCACTGAAATGGTCGGCTGAGGAGGATAAAATATTAAGTATCGGGTATAAGCAAAATATTGACTGGGAAGAGGTCGGGCGGTACTTTTTACCCCAACGATCGATGGGTTCTTTTGAAGCTAGATGGAGGAGAATTGCAAAATGCTTTGAAGTTAAGTAAGCGACTCAAGACAAGTATCAAGCAAGAAAAGATTGTTTGAAAAGAATTGCTAAAATGCGTAGGTTAGCTGTGTAAAAAGAAAATACCATTCTCTAGGAGAACTTAATGGAAGAGCATAAAAGTGACAAAATAGAAGGTAATAGATTGATGCAAGAAGAATGATGTCTATTACTCAAATGTTTTGCTAATTAAATTGGATATTTTCTATAAAACATTAAATTTACTTGTATTATTTTACTAATGCCCATGAAATTACTAGCATTCTAAATATTTTCATAAGAGTTTTACGATTCCTTTTCACAGATTGTGATGAAAGAATTGGGCAATCGGAATATTTGAAGATATTGAATATTAATTAAATATATATTAATTTGTTAATGGTTAAGAAAGAACAGAGAACTGGACTCACTGAGACTGCCATCGATACCACCATCAATGTCCATAAATTGGCTCACCGAGTACAGTTTAAAAAAAAAGCTCCTACTGCTCTCAAGGGTATTAAACAATGGGTTGCAAAGATGATGCGCACTTCAGATGTCAGAATTGACCCAAAACTTAATCAATTTGTTTGGTCTCAAGGCATTCGTAATCTCCCAAACAGAGTCAGAGTTAGAATTTCACGAAAGAGAAACTAAGAAGAAGGAAATACTAAGGGAGAATTCTATTCACTTGTACAACACGTTCATGTTGAGGACTTTTCGTCAAGGCTTACTGAAAAGGCCAAAGTGTCTGCTTGATTAGTCATACATATTTAACAATGCCCATTTTCTGTAAAAAAGACCTAAATTATAGTATGGCTTTAATAATAAAATATATGGTGACATAAGACAAATTTTCCCTTAGCGCGTTTAATTTTTTAAAATTTGTTGTGCTATGCCAATCAAAAGTCTTTTAAATATTAAACTCAATAATTTCATAATTTTAACCCAATCCAATTACATGAACAATGCAAGTAGTTAAATATAAAATAATCTAAAGAGTAGATACTAGATTAAATTTGATAGAGTAGATAGTTTTTATCAAAATTAAACATTAATGCTGTCATCCACTCTAATTTCTTTCTGGCAGATAGGACATTTAAATTTGCGTTTGTTTCTATTTTATTGAATGATCCTGATGCTCGCATTTTCTGATATTAGGTGTCCACAAGCAAGTAGGACGGAAACTTCGCTACTGGAGTGAACTTCTTTAGTGACTGGACACAAAAATACGCTATGATATTGATACTCCTTCTCTAGTTTCACTGAAAAAGGTAGGACAATCTATTACTGCTTTTACAACTTGCCTAGCTTTGTAGCATTATCCTTCCACATCACATTGGCCAGTCGTAGATATTATTTCATTACTTTATTTGAACATTCATATATCACCTTCAGTGAATCAAACTTATTTATTTCATTCCTCTTTAAGTACTCGACAACAAATTAATTAGCCAATGCTTGGCATTTTGCCTCATTAAATTCAAAAATGGCATATCTCTCCTTCACTGCTTATTTAAATTCCTACTCCTCGATTGATTAAAGCAAGTTTTGCCAATGAGATGAACTTTTAAAGAGAATATGAGTGATCAGCTGAGAAATTTATTCATTACACTTAAAGTGAAATTTTTTCATGAACATTTTCAAATACGATAAAGATTCAGAATACTGCTGCTTTTCAATCAAAAGAAGAACATTCAATTTTCGTAGTTAGTACTAAAGAAGAGTTTCGTAAGTTTAAAAGAGCCCCGAACTTTAGCACCATTTGATAGCCTATTCAGTTTAGCATCGGGATATGGCTTACTTAAAGCTCAAACACTCCCGAAAAATTTGTTTAGGATCTACTTAATCCTCCATTTTTCCCCATATTTAGGCAGACGCTAGCTCCCCTTACCTCAAGAAATGTTCGACTATAATTTTATCAAGTGCTTCGTATTCTTCAGGTTTGCTAATAAAGCTATTTAAAAATGAATTGAAGCGTTTCTATTGATTAATTTGATCATTTCTATTATTGATATTAACTTAACTGCTAAGCTTCCTACTTGATCTGAAATTGGATAGGTTGTTTGGATAAAAAGAATTATTGCGCATGCTTCGAATCAGATTTGATAGTTTATGATAGTAGTGCATGAAATATTCTCTTACTGTCTTTATCGGCTTTAATTGAATCAGCTAACGGTTTAGCTACAGTAAAACTGATTGAGTGTCACTATCATCATCTTGCATATTCTGCTAAGCTTGTTAGTAGAACACAAGCATTTGATCAATACAACTTTCTATCTTAGAATAGATGGCTTTTGACTTATCTTGATGCAAGCTAATCTATTCTTAGAGTTCTATTTTTTCGTATTATTCTTTCATTTAAAGATGATATTATAAATGGTTAGTACTTTGATTGCTACTAAATTATAGCAAAATAATCATACATTATGAATATTTGTATATGACCTTAATCGATTATTCATTTTTAAAGAGTAAATGCTTAACTCAAGGTAAGTATCAATTTAATATTTAAATGATACTTCCGATTTTATCAAAATAGTTAAGATAGTCATCACCATAAATTGCTTATTTTATTTTAAATTTATTAATTATTATGCTCAAAAGTATATAAACTCATTCATAAATTGTATTTATTATTGAATTGACCAATTTTTAAGTAAGAAAATTATTTTTAGTAATTACAGCCAAATTCAGAAACAATGATGATTACTAATTGTATATCAAGTAAAATTTACCAAAGTAAACGAGCCATCATCAAAATTAGCCAACATTTTAAACAGTAGATAAGGATTGGCACTAAAAGAAGAGTAGATTTGCAATGAGTCATGTTAAACAAAATAATGGTTCATATGATTCAAAGTTTAGATCTTAATTTATTTAATTGCAATCATGCCCTATTATAGTTTGAATGAATCTCTTCTTTTCTCCCCCCGTCAGAACATATTCTCTAGTGTTGCAACATTATCAAGCTCCCACTATCGTCGATCACCTCATTTCTACAGGCTTTGTAGAGTTTTAAAAGAATCCTTATGATGATTCCAACGATCCTTTCTATATCATTTACTCCAGAATCCATCAGCTCACCTTTAAGATATAAGGACTCATGACTAATATTGAAGTTAAGTATGGAAAACCAGTTGCGCAGTTAAATATAAATGAGAAACACTTGGGCATCAAAGCCATGAAAGATTTTATCGAGCAGAAATCTATCGATTATTTGAGCTATTTGGATATGGAGGAATCCATAATCAATGAAAAAATAGGCTCATTTACAACTTTGGCCAATAATTACGATACCTTAGTTAATACCTTGTCCCATATAGATGAGGAACTAGATTTAATTAAGGTCAAACTTTAAATGGTTAGTGGCAATGCTAACTTAAATGAGTTTATCATTTTGACAGGTATCTGCCCTCGCAAAAATAGGTATATGATTGAACGTCTTATTTTTCGTAAGACTTAAGGTCATGCTTATATAGTCTTTAAAGATAGATCGGAAATAACAAAAAGAGATATGTTCATCTGCTTTGTCAACAGAGGAGTTTTCAAAGCCAAAAAGACAAAAATTGCTAATATATTTAGCATAAATAATGGGATAATTTATTAATTGCCTAACATGTCCGCACATTTAATCAATTAGAAATAATCTCTCAATACTAAAAGAAAGGAATATTAGCGTCTATTCGAGATATCTTCTTAACAATTTATAAAGGCTTTAAGAGACTGTATTTATATTTCTGAAGACTGTTTGCAATATCATTTATTGCGGATGGATTTTCTCAAAAGGATCATATCTATTATTTGCCATAGTAAGCCTATTGGGTCTCCCGCTAATTTTCATTTGTTTACAATCCATGTCCCTGAAAACTAGGTTATGATCAACTTGCCAGTGCCTTTGATTTTGGTTTAAGGAAAATGCAAGCAAAGGACTCAGTTGCCCAAAATACCTTGCCTTTCTGAGGTTAATTATCTTGTTTAGCTTTACTCAACTCCGAAATATAACGAAATTCTTCCCTCTATCTTTATGTTTTCAACAGTCCCCATTCTTTTTGGCATGATGTTTAGTGATATTGGCCATGGACTGATGCTACTAGTCATGGCTCTCTTTTTTAAACTAAAGCCTATTTTCTACTATATGGCTTTTATGAGTATCTATTGTGGAGTTATTTACAATTAATTTTTTGGAATGAAAATCATATCTTGCTAAAATCTTGGTGTAATAAAGTGGGTATGGGGGGTGGCTGAGAACCGAATGAATTTTGAAAATTCTCTAAAAATGAAAATTAGCATGATAATAGCATTTGTTCATATGAGTTTTGGCCTTATTCTCAAAATGACCAATGAAATAAAGAGAGGACAAACCAAGCAATTTTGGTTTGACTCTATTCCTAAATTAGCGCTGATGTTTACAACAGTGGGATTTTTAGTTTTACTGATTATCCTCAAATGGTTTAATAATTATGATGATCGTGAATTCTAAGCCCCTTCCATTATAACATCCTTTTTATAATTATCGATGGTTGCATCCTTCCTATAGCTGTGCTTAGGCTACCACATAAGCCCAAAATACAATATTTTCGATAAATAAAAAGAGATAGCATCAATACTAAGCTTAATTAGTTTCTGTTCCATTTTATTGATGTTTATTTACCACACATTCAGAAAAACGTCTAACTATGAAGCCTTGCAAGTGACAGAGGAAATGAATCTAGAATTATCAAGAAGTAATGACAATTTTAATGAATGTATATCTGAGCCAATCTCGTATTATCATGAAAAATAGCATCAAGAAAGTGAGCTTGGACCGCTGGAGGTTTTCTAATATTTGCTATCTCTCATCAGCAGTACTACCTCATATCTTCGTCTTTTTGCACTTTCCCTCGCCCACGGAAAAATGTCTTCTCTTTTGTTAAATTTGCTTATGTCTACTTTGTTTGAGTCTGAGTCTATTTCAATTTTGAGGTGCATTGTATTTTTTGTAACAACTGCAGGAATGATATTAATCCTAGATTTGGTGGAGTGTGTGATGCATGTGGTTAGATTGCATTGGATAGAATGGATGGGAAAATTCTATTCTGGCAGTGGAGTTATCTTCAAACCTGAGAATGAAGATTATTTAAGTTGATTTGGCTATTCTATATAATATTTTATTTATTTATTATATCAACAATATTACAATATGATTTGAAGTATATTTGATACTCAATACTTCATTGTTTTGCCCTTTACTTTAATCCTTATCAATGGATGATAGCTGAAATAAGCTTATTGGACAAAAATTTCTGGATTAAAATATAATAAGTTCTTTAATATTAAGCATTTTATGCATGATTAATCAGTTCGAATCCCTTCCTTAGTCCGTTTACTCTCCCTTTCCTGAACCCGCACTAGTCATATGGCTAATTCTATTTTTGGTATCAATATTGAGTATCTCCATGAATGTGGTGAGATCTTGCACTTTCTGAACATGCGTGTCTGCCTCATCTCCTCCAAATGGAATCCATTTGATGTAGTCCTCTTAGTTTTCTCCTTTATCAACGCAAACCTTAATCTCATACTCCAAGCCAGTATATTCTGTTTAATTTTTGTTGTTGAGACAGTATAAATAGTAAATATAATTCCAAAGGAAATGTTTCTCATTTATATGCTAATCGAATTTTTCATTGTTTTTTTACAACTAAATTAAGATAAAAATACTTCTCCTCTTCCTCGACCGCAAATATAGCATTTATTTTTCTTGTCGTCAGTCATCTCCTACCTTTTTTCTCTCCTTTCTGAAAAAGTGTCAATCATAATACCGCTGACTATATTACCAAATAGCAGGCCAAAAAATACATAGTAGAGTAAATCTGTGAGAAAGCGCATGGGTTTTAACTCTTAAACAGAGCCTCCTATAGTGCCAGAAACATAGAGATCTAAGATACACCCATATATTGTATCACATGTCTAATTTGGATCTTTCTCAGCTACAAGTTCCAATGCATAAGTTTCATAAAATATTAGACAGAAGACATATACAAACACTATCCCCAACAAGCCAACAGAAAATAATTGCTTAAGGTTAAAAGTAATAGCTTTGAACACATTTTCTAGAGTCGAGTTTTGCATGAAGTAGTATAGGATATAAAGCATGAACAGTTTTTGATCATAAAAGGTGCCGAAGAATGAAGCAATGAAGAAAAGCATCACATTACCGAATTTTTCATCATTTGTTGATAGGATTACGATTGAATTATTGGAGATGCTAGTCGAAATCTTATCTGCTATTGACCCTAAAGCAGATCGCTTTTGTATCTTTTTTTATTTTTGTTCATCCTTTTTTTATTATTTTTACCCTGCCTTAGTTGTTTATGAGAACTCTTATTTTTTCTTTCGATCTTATTAGGCTTGCTCCAATTTTTTTTTCGCTCGGTAATTGGCTAGAACAAACTTGCATCTATAATACATAATGGAATAAATGAGAGTTATTGAAAATTGAATAACGTCCAGAAGGAGTATAACAGGCACCATCTTATTGGGAATTTTATATTAGACTTACCCGTACTCAATTATCACGTTTGTTGTAAATGACCAAACAATTATAATTAAAAAACTACAATAAAACAGAATATCTTAAAGCTGTTGGATCTTTGCCGGACTTATTTGGATTCCCAAAAAATTCTATTTTTCTATTTTAAAATTATGATTTATTTCAGTGAAGATTTCCTCTTTAAATTTCAGGAGAGATTTGATCTTTTACCTTTGAGTTGAGCGAGACACTTCTTCCATGATACGATTTCGAGTAGCATCTGACAATTTGGTGAGAATAGGATGCTTCGGGAAATATAAATATTGCTTGCCCATGGTTGAAAATATCTCAATTTTCAATATTTATTGCTTGAGCGCATCTAACATTTTTTAAAAGTTTTTTCCTACGATTTTTCTGGTTTCGATGATTTTGTCGGTTTCGATTTTGTTGGTTTCGATGATTTTGTCGGTTTCGATTTTGCTGGTTTCGATATTTTTGTCGGTTTCGATGATTTTGCTGGTTTCGATGAGGTATATACGTTTTTTCTCCTTAAAGGCTTCAGCACCTTAGCTGTCCTCTAGCTTTAGCAACACAATCATGACATTAATGGCATTTTATAAGTATATAGGAACGTGCATTTCTTGTTTTGCTTGATCATACAATAATGAACGCAGATCATCATCAGTATATATTTTAAGTAACTCGAAGTTTTTTTTAATTGTTCGCAGTAAGAATTGAACTTAGAGTTTATTTAAAAATGCCTTATTTAACTATGGATTATTTCCTTAAAGAATGTTTAGAATTACAAGAATACACTTTTGATACAATTAAAATAATCTCTACAAGCTTTGGGGATTGTCAAATCCCCTGATTTTTAGATTCTCTTTTTCATTAAAAAAACCAGCCATGTAGCACAAATCCTCAAAAAATGTAGTTTAGCAAAGGCTCAGTTGGTTTAATGAGCAGGGTAAAGCTACCACCTAGTTGAGGAAATCAGTCAAACTAAGCACAATAATGCTTGCCTCTTTATCCATCACTTTGAAAAGTCGTCTAATTTCAAAAGTTGTCATGCTTAAAATGTTAAAGGAAGCGTTTTTCTTCACATTATCAGTGTCAACCTGCTCCCTTATAAAATTTTTAAACTAGATGTTGTTGCACTCACAGAGGAGTTGCATAAATCTGAATAAGCAACCAAACACTTTCTTCTAGAGAAGCTATTACTAAATTTAGTCTTTTTCCTCTTCGAAATTACCAAAGCGCTTTAAAGAACGAGAAGAGTGTTCGTAGTAATCATAACGATCAATAGGTTGAACAACAAATTCGTCGTTGCGGGGGATGACAGTGGACGTTATTTCTGCAATTTTGGAAGATATCTTGCGACCGAGCTTACTGATGATCCTTTATATCTTAATAAAGAGTTAATTTTTTTTATCTGATTTGACTTTGGAAAGCAGAGAATTCTGGCATTAAGTATTTCCTCCCAGCAGATAAGCAATTCCAAACTGAAGGATACTGAGGATAAGATTGAGGTCATCAGTATGCTTTAATGTTTCAATGAGCAGCTCAGCTACATTAGCCTTCTCCAAAAACAGCTGAGCCTCACTGATTTCCTTTTTGCATTACTATAAATCTGATTTATTCCAACATTATATAGGAGTGATTTGACTTTTTTTATTCTATCGAACGATATACTGAAGAAGAATGCCAAAGAAAAATATCTTTAGATCGGTGGGTATTTCAGACGGAGAATTTGTGTTAACTTCGACGAAGATACGAATATACTAAGCAAAGGATACAAATTTTTACGAAAACTTATAATACTTCTCTGAAAAATTATCCACTTCATATAACTATTGGCAAGCTTTTTCAATAAATCCCTTCATGAAAATTATGAAAGTGTCTTTGCTATGCAGCTAATTGCTTAATTTTGTCAATTTTAAACTATGAATGTCAGCTTTTTTGCCTGAATCACCTTTTGAGAACAGCATAATTCTTAGTTTTTCAGCAATTTTAAGCTAATGCTGTTATTTTTCAGAACCAGTAGCCTCCTTTTCAACAACCTATTCAGTATCCTAATCATACGGCAAGAAGAAAGTTAATGGGAAATTTTTATCCATTTCAGGCCGTTCTTAGGTAAAATAGTTACCAATTTCAGCCTATACAAGCTTATACAACAACTTTTTTGATCTTTTCTTTAAAGCTAAAACCCTATTTTGACTGAGAGCTTTTTTCTTTTGTGTCTCTTTTTAAACACTTTCTCCTGGAGGATTATGTAATTTCTCTTAACTTTTATCAAACACAATATAGGCGCTTTATTTAAAGTAAATCAGGAAAATTAATTTCATTTTATTTGTTATCTTGTTAAGAAATCCTCTGAGATACTTATGATTATAATAATAGCTCAAAATCCATCTCAGTCTTTCATAAATTCTGAGAATGAAATAATGAAGATAGTATTTATATCGACCATAATTGGAATCAAGCTGCTTCCTAATTTCGCTTATGAATGTATGATCAGTCAGCAAATAGTTCAATGAGTATGCAATCTGTTCAATGTAAAGATAAATATAACTTTAGAAATACTTGTAACGGACTGGATGCAGAATATAGTATCTACCCAAACGCTATTTGGAAAGAATCACTATCAACTTATTTAGGTCGCTTATCATTAAAGGCAGTTAGAGTTTTATTATATCCACGCAAAGATCCTCCTCGATAGCGGTTGAATAGTAAAGTTCGTTTATGTAATTTCGAAGATGTGCCTTTAAAGGATAGCAAATGCTGGATTGGCTTAAAATCTGCATTAAAGAGCTATAACTGTGAACTTGTCTGCACTTTCCAATATTGACTGTTTGTTTTCCTTAAACTAAATTAGAAAAAAGGTTCATCAGGGTGATAAAATAAGTGAGCTATTGAAGGATAATAACTGGTTTTTCCTCACCTCTTCTTAAGGGCCAAGCTACTCCTGGTTTATCGATTGTAATAAGTTCCTAATTCAGATCCATCCATTAATGAATGAAATCTTAAATTCCCTTTTTTTCCTTGTCATTGATGTTAATTTATTTTTTATCGAATCTATAATAAATGGCTTTCTTTTTGGAATCCTGCAATTTTGCTAGAATTCTGCTTTGGTTGATTATAATGTGCTTGTCTTTGTAGTAGATAAGGGATCTTAAGAAATCCAGCATGTGGGACTTATAATAATTTTTAATGGGAACCTTATTGATCATTTAAGAAATTTCAATTGTCGTTATTTACATCTAAATTTAGTTATAGAGGATATCTTTATTGTCATTAAAAAGCTCAGCTAAGAAAAGAATAGCTTCGCAATCATTTCTTTCTCTGAGGATTTATTACTGCATTTCATCTTTAATGCCAATTGATTCGTGATTCAAAGTTGCCAAAATCTTTTAATCACGAACTGATTCAATATTTTAGTATCGATTGCGAATGGACTAGCATTCTTCTTGGGCATGTAGCTTAACTTTTTCAATCATATAAAACATCTCCTTCTTACTTTCTTTGAAGTTACGAGTTAGAAGAGTCAGGAAGCGATAGACATATTTCAGCACTTGTTTGGCATTATCACTAAAAGTATTGAGAGGCTGCTTGCTTAAACCTAGAAACTTGAGCATAATGGGATGCAAATCTTTATTTTTAATTAATCTTTGGTGAAATTTATCAATTCTAGATTACTAGTTGAAATGCTAAAAGATAGAGTAGTAGTCACTACTCCTCACCTCCCTCTCAAGGCAAGCTCCAATTTTGGTTGCTTCACTCAGCCAAGCCAAAAAGTTCATGATTTCAGCATATGGATTCACTTATGTGCCTGTGCCTTTACTATACAAAAGACTTTCCTCCTCTAATTTATTGAGTAACCTTCTCTTTTCCTTGATCACTTGAGCTATATACTGTCCATTTGCATTGTCATAGAGACTCAAGCTTAATAATAAGTTTTTGATATCTGTTGTGGAATAAAAATGTCTCTTCAAAATTTTGAGAGATCTAAAGAACAGCCTTGAATTTTTGTGGATACTTAGTTCAACCATGAGTGGAATCAAAAGAGCAATAGCATTTTTTAATTTTTAAAATTGGGGATCTTCCTTATCCAATATTTTAGCCATCTTTTCTTGCCAAAGCTCTGGGCTATAGAGCAATTGCATTTTAGCGTCTGACCTAAGTTTAGCGATATCAATGGCAATTTGATGGCACTTTTTAATGTTGTCATTTTTTTATTCATAAAGATCTTTATAAAAGGCCACACTCTCAGTCACAAGATTGTTAAACCGGAAATCAAAAATTATCTCAATGAGTTCACATGCCAGTGCTTTGCATCTGATGATCATATCCACTCCTGGAGTGGCCATGCTAACCTCCTCCTTAAATTTTTAGAATTATATTCTGAGTTATGCCCTGTTATCAAGTTATTCCTTTTGATGGAGAATATCATTCTTATCATTTTTTAAGATGTTCAAGAGAAGAGGTAAAATTTCGTTTTGCTGTTCCTCTACAGTCCACATACCATTGATTAATGTACTTTTTAAGAGATCCAGAATGGTATAAAGTCGCATTTTAACTTGAAGGGAATGTATCTATTTCTCCTTAATATTTTAATTTTTTTATAAACCTCCCCCACTGTAAAAGCTCTTAAAACCGATAATTTCTCCCTTGATAAACTGCATAATATTAAAAAATTTTTACGGTCTTTCCATTATATCACCACCCATCTGATCCAAATTTCGATACCTATTGATTCTCAAAACTGGATTTTGATCAGCACTCTATATATAAGCAAATGTAATAAGCCTCAGCACTGCTTTTTGCAAGTTTATATTGCCCTTTACTACTTTTTAAGTCATCTCATTGTCTTGCAATATAGCTACCAATATATCTAATATTGTAGGCTATTCTTGTATCAACTCAATCTACTCTTTATCATCATTTTTTTTAGGCCTCAGCTTTTACTCAATATGGTTTTTTGCTTAGGTATTCTTGCCATAACAAATATCGGCTAGGAGATTGAGATAGGCGATGAAATAATTAGACGTCTGATACAGATCAATTCTGCCTGACTCTTGGAAAAATTCTTACAATCTTCTGACAGCGAAATTATCTTTACTGATGTAGCACTAAATATAAACAGTCTTTATTTTACCGGTTCTCGGCTGAAGTTGCTCTTATTAGCCCACCTACTGAAAATCATTAGTCAATTTATAGCGAAATTGAAATGTAGAAGTCACATCTAAATGCTTTAAGAATTAATTCAAGATCAGATTTTGATTGCCAACAATGGGTGAGTTCCCACTTACACAAGAAGAACTAAATATGCTTAGAAATTTTTAATGCGGAGGCTTTAATGCGAATATGTTAATAATACGCTGAACCAACTGATTATTATTTTCCTTTAAAAATTTAGTCACTACCTCGTCATTGTTTTGCAGAATCTCATTAAGAGTTGCATGAACTGTCTCTTCCTCCAGCTGGATGGCATGGTCCAGGATAATATCCAGCCAATCACAGACATATATCTTGGTGATTTGGTTATCTTTAATAATCTGCCAAATCAGATAATAGGCCCTATTAAAGACTGTCTTTAAGGCATCATTCTCGCCTTTGGAACGTTTATATATTTCTTCTAATATTTTAACACCAATTGACTTTAGGATCTTAAACAATTTTTCACATATTTTGAGATCCATACAAATGTATTGGATCTTCTTATCAGGCAGGACCTCGCCCTCAATCTCTTCTAATTTGCAATTTTTTACAAAAGAAATTAACTTTTGCAGGGTAATATCAATATGTTCCAAATCTTTTGATTTAACTATCTTCTAGAACTCTTCAGTAGAAGAAGACTTCAAAGTTTTGCAAAAGTTTTATAGGACTTCGTACGTTGACAGAATTTTCAGCACTTGATTTTTGGATTCTTAGTCAATTTTCATTATTCTAAAACCGTGCTCACTCTCAGATTAGTTGAGTCTTATGGCATTGATTTGGAACGGGCTTTCTTCACGATACTTTAAATCAATCTTTTATATTTAAATGGATTCCCCTGCATCGATTTACCCTTCATTCATGACCTTTGGTCCTCCGATTTTAATCAACCCCTTATTTCTTAAATAATCTGAGATATTTGGCAATCCCTTTGCACTTTTGATGGTAATTTAATAGGGGTCTATCTCATCTCCCATCAAGTTTTGATGATTTAGAGCCGCCACTTGTAGATATTTATTGTTTAGTAGCTGCCTGATGGAGTAAGTTCCTGCTGTTCCCAGTTTATGCGAATCAATCGATTATTTCCAAGGTGATATCTTAAAAACAGGCAACTTCTATATTTACCATAAACTAGTAAAGAAGGGATATCCTGTTTCTTTGAGAGGTAATTTAATTCGGGGCTCATCTTACTATAAACAAAGGTAGCCCTCGTTTTTAGTATGAATTAGAAACAATAAATCATGAGTTCTAATTTGTTATATGTCCGATAAAGTTTAGTGAACCTCATGGAGGTGAATAAGCCAAGTAAAGCTTCTCGAATAGGTCGTAACGATATTGTATTTTTAAATGTTATTTTTTTCAGTGGAGATGTAGCAACGATTGGATATGTTTTTGATACGCAATGGAGACTAAAGCTGAATTTTATCTCCTTATTTTTAGAAAGACCGGAAGGGCTCTAGTTTAAAAACTAAATCAGGAGTTAGAGTTGTCGCAAGTTCAACTTTAAAAGCCCCCAGCCCACCGTCTGAGCAACGCACTGAACCTGAAAGATAGTCGTGAGAATCAACATGTTTAAATACAACATCTTCTCCAAATTTAACGTATTCTCCAGCTTTTCTGAATAGATTCAAGTGTACCCCTCAACCAGTAGAGCATATTCCTTTATCTTTCTGATCTCGTCATCAGGTGACTCAGCTTTATCAAATTGTCCTCTGGGAAGTATGTGGAAAAGTGATTGACGATAGAACTCACAATTTTTGAATGAACGAAATGTTGTATATTTAGCATCCTTGTCCGTGAATCCTTTGACGGTAATCATTCCTCGTATTTCTTCTTTTTCTGCATCAGTTTGGAGACATTTGTTTCCGTGAATTCTGATGATCTGTCCGAATCGTAAATATTCCTCCTTTTTTTCCTCTTTATGCATTTAAATAAGATATAATTAAATCCAAATATAAATTTTCAAAATATCGACAATGTAGACCATCCTGATTCTAGAAACAAATTCATATTTAATTATTATAATTAAGATAATATTGAGACCTTATCTCATAAAAATTTACTCCTAACATTTATTGACAAAGATAATTTAGTCTTCACTTTAGTTTAGATTCAGGAACCCTATTGATAAAGAAAGAAGGCCAATAATATTGTTTGATGATATATTCTAATAAAATATAGGAATTATACGTATCATGGGGTTG
>Ga0302280_1001005_pt1 | contig 24317 bp, 33 predicted proteins | sample III_Fen_E1_1_FD_198771 | JGI IMG/M metagenome (GOLD analysis project Ga0302280, IMG submission 198771) | Peat permafrost microbial communities from Stordalen Mire near Abisko, Sweden - III_Fen_E1_1 | ecosystem: Environmental > Terrestrial > Soil > Wetlands > Permafrost | place: Sweden: Abisko... | reverse complement strand
GTTGGGTTGACACTCCAATCGCAGCGTCTCGGCAATGTCTACTTACTCTGGGCTTGCAGAGCATCAAGAATCGCCAACGTTCTATCGTAGCCACAAAGACGGCTTTGACCCTCTAATGGGTACATTGAGTAAATATATTCCGTCGCTGGTAGAGCAATTTGTGGACCGAGAGGCCGAATGTCAATTACACAATTCTCGATAGTAATTGTGGGGCAAGCATCATCGCCATAGCAGAAGTTTCCACTACCAGTCGTTAGATTCTTCGCTGCATTTATTCCGATTGCAACATTAGCATAGCCGGTAGTTATTGTTGGAGGATTGGTCTGGTGAAAAGGTTCTGGGTGTGGATACAGAGGCCCGAAAAGGATTCTGAATGTAACACCTACTATCATCGCCACCAGCAGCGCCACTTTCAAAACAATACAAGTGGATTCCAATATCTTAGTTTTCATATGTATCCTTTCCCTTGGTGCCACAATGACAATCATTGATCCTTCTAGCAATGAAATATTCTCTAAATGCGTTTATTACATTGTTGGATATACAGTATGTTAATATAGCGCCCACGAGCAACATAGAGGAGGAAGCCGAGATGTCTGTTGTCTTAGTAGTAGTGGTGGTGGTGCAAAGCGCATCGGCCCAATAGCGGTATTGTAATTGGTGTCAGGGCGATTTTTGAAAATCATAAAATTCTCCTCAAATTGTGGTACTCGTGGTTGGGATTGAACCAACAACCTTTCCCTTATAAGGGGAATGCTCTCACCAATTGAGCTACACGAGTATCATGATATTTCACTGAGAACTACATACATGACTTCATCAACCCTTTACGTCCCAGCCGGTCAGTTACATATTAAATATGCACCACGACGATTCGAAGTTAAACCCGGAATCGAAGCCAGTCACTCCTCTGTTAGCCGTCTTAGGGAACGAGGCTCACCTTGCGATGAACTCTGCCTCTTGCCTAGACCGTCCACTTCCAGATAAAGGGTCGGATCTCATAGCTTCGGCTATGACGCTTTTCCTATTACATTTTGGTCTGCGCGGATGCCAGTGTTGGTGAAGTCATGTATGTAGTTCACTTTTGTTTTGTCACATTGGTAGCAATTACTTCTAGTAAATTAGTAGCCTCTTCCGAAGAAAGGTCAAAAGATTTTTCAATTATTCGATGGGAAAGTTGCCTCACCTTGAGGTCAAAATCCATTGAAGATGAAAATGGGTGGTTCAATAGCCATCCAAAAAGAATAGCAGTTCCTTTTGCCATTTCCCAAATATATTTAAAAGTTATTTTCATACTGATCCCCAAAACGATTTGAATGCCCTCGGCCCACTATTTAGAAAAATGAATATTGAAGCAATTCCCAAGAACAAATATCCGAGACTTCCAGTTAAGAGATTCCAAATCAGTCGAATAATCGGAAACCGCCTAGTTTCTTTGTTTATGCACCACAAAGATTTCAAAAATTTTGTCATATTTTCCTCTCTATGTTTCAATGGTAACAGAATATTGTTTCGCTGTCAATAGGGCTTGAGCAAATGCTTCTTCTCGACTTGCACAATGACTGGAAAGAATCGTCATTTGAAACCATCCCTTACATTTTTCTTCCTTGAGATGACCTCGCAAACCCCAGCCGTCAATTGGACTGTTGGTGTAGATTAAATTTGCAAATCGTTCTCCAAGACTTGATAGCCAAGGACATAAAATTTCATTACTCATATTCCCTCACAAATATTGATATTTTCCATTGGTTTGAATTTCAACCAAAGCATCCTGCCACTCAATTAGCAGATTCTTCTTCACCCGAAGCCAAGTGGTAATAGCCTCTGGATTACCGTTCTCTTCCCGAAGCTTGGTAAGCATGTTTTCAACTTTATCCATGCTTTCTGTGATACGGGTAACGTCAAGGGTTTTGACAGGTTCCGGGGTGAAATCCTTTGGAACTCCGAAAATCAGGCTGTGAATTATTTTTTTCATGTTCTAAGCATACCAAAAGAAAATTGAATTGTCAACTGATTTTCATTATGCTTCCAAAAGATAGATTAAATATTCATCTTTAGTTATTGCCATTAATTCGTCAGTAAAAAATAATAGCTTCTCAATCTCTGCGAAATTTTGGAGAATTTCAGTTATTGGACCGCAAACATTATGTCCATAGTGTCCATATCGTGGATCATATCCCCTAGCATACATCCCAACTTTCAGTTTAATTCCGTTTTTGTCAGTCATTATGACTCCAGAAGATAGATTAAATAGTCATCTTTAGTTGTTTTTTCGAAGGCTGCGCTGGGAAACCATACGGCGTATGCCGCCGTATCTTGTCCTTTGAATGGTACAAACCATAAGGTCTTTTTTCGCATAGTGAGAACCATGCCAAATTTAAATCGAGTGTCAAAATTGGCGGTCATCGTCGGTATTTTCACAATATCATTATTTTTAATTTCATCCATACTATCACGATACCAAATTGAAAGTACATTGTCAAATTTGCAGGTAGAATCGTTGTCTTCCAATGATTTTATACAATTTTGTTTTCTTTATTTTCAAAGGTTTATTATTGAAAAACAGAAGGTTAGGAGGAAAATAAATTCCCGATTGGTGACTCAACAATGTTGAAGCCAACACCATGTAATAATTAATCTGATCCTTGGGAATATGAATTCTGGTTTGGTTGAATTGATTTGAATGAACAACTTTACAAACCGTGCTGCCCATTCCAGCCCGAATTCTATTCAAAATTACTTGTCCTACTGCCGTTTGTCCAAGACGAGATTCACCCCTTGCTTCACGATATATAGTCTTCGCGAGACAAGACTGATCTGTTTCAGCCTTAATTATTCCATGATTTAAAAACAAAAATGCTCCAATGAGCAAACTTCTCATTATTTTATGCATAAAGGTATTTATACATGAAAAATAATTTTTTGTCAAATTTTATTCTTTCCAGATGAAATGACAGCAGATGCTGAACTGTATGCACTAGAACTCAAACCACTTGCAGACAATGCATTTATATTTTTAGCTTCGGTCATCACTCCAGACAACGCTTGACCTCCCAACGAAGCCATATTCAAACAATTTGTAATATTGCTCAAACCGGAAATTTCATTTGCCATGGGTATTTGTGATTCCAAGGCCGATAAGGATGCCAGCATTGAGGGAAATGATTTCAAAATTGAACTTGGATTTGGGCATTTCAATAGCATAGGTGGTTTTGGTATCATATCCATGTTTACGTTAATGCTTGCTTCCCAAACTGAAAATACAATTGATACCACAAGTTTATATAATGCATCCATACTTTTCAAATCGGCCAAAACATTTGAAGCAACTGCGCCAAGAATAGTCTTTGCAAAATCCTTTACCTCTCCACTCGAAAATGACATTGAAAGATTATGGCTTGATGCCAACGATGAGAAAGAAGATATCATAGATAATCCAATAGCTGCTACTCCCGCGATTGAAGATATTTCTGCAACCGTTGAGGCAATACTATTTGTACTTGATCCCGATGATAAAGAAGATGATGGTGAACTTGGAAAAGTCTTTGAATATAAATTCAAGGCAGTATTATTGATAAGATTTCCACAGGCTCCTGCTAAAATATCCAAAGTATCACACGAAGTTCCATTCGATAAAATAATGGGATATGTTACGGTTCCACTTATGGCATTCGCAATATTACTACTGTCGGCAACAATATTTGCATAATCATTCGTATAAATCAAAGGGGAAAGTACCGAGATACAATTACTTATAACATCATTATAGTTTGTACCACCAAGAATATCATCAACAGTAGGATTTCCATATGTACCAGAACCATTTCCAAATGATGCCTGTAGATTCGCATACATATTAGCTGATACTGGTTGACTCATGACCATTATAAGATTTGTATTTTGCAATGGAGTAATTTTACTCATGGCATTTCCCACTTCAGTAAGACTCTGTAACTTTGATAAACCTGAAATACTATTCACCAAGGTTTGAATAAATGAATAGGTATCCAAAGTATCTCCAATATTTTTTTGAACAGTATCATATAATGATCCAAATAGAATTTTCAAATTCAAGCAATCAGACCAATAATAGATATTACTTGCGATACTCGGCCCAATATTAAAATAAGTTACAACAGCATCAAGATCACCAATATCCTGTAATGCAATATTTGCCATGTTTCCTAAAATTTCATCCAAGGGATTCAATGCCACAATTTGAAATGAATCATCGGAAGTTTTTCCAGAAGGATTTCCAATAATATAGTCGAAAAGTTTCTCGTTGATAATCATGTTACTTTTTGTAACAGGATCAAATATTGTTTTACCGAAAAAATTCTTGTGAAGATTTCCAATAGTTTTATCAGTATTCAAAATTTCCTTGAAACACTCGGCATTACTAAACCCAGTATAAGCAATTGACGGATTCATCAATGTTCCCATCTCAGAAATAACATTTGCAATATTACAAAATGAAGTTGCGTCATTTCCGCCAATATTAGAAAAACCACCGGTAATTGAAGACTGAGGACCACCTACCCATTGAGCAGTTGCAGCACTCTGTAAAGTTGTCTGCGCCGTCGCAGCATATGATTGTGCCACTGTCAAAGATTGAATATAGCTATTCGCTCCATTCGCAAATAGATTGGAGGTATTTCTATATGCAATCTCTATCATAGGACCATAACCTAATTTGCTAGTCGATTCAAACGGAACTTGATCGAACAATACCGGAAACGAATTTGATCCTAACGAGATTAGTATGTTTGCATTTGCCGAAGAAATTGCAATATTCGGATTTGAATTTATTCCATTATAAATCGATAGATAATTCGACACAGGCAAAAACGACAGATACGCAGAATAATTAGCGGTGATATCAGGAGCAGATAACCCACTTCCATTCTGTAATTCATTAGCGGCAATTATTTGAAGTCCAGTCAATCCATTCATATTTGTATTTATCCATGAAAATATCCAATGTTTTTGCTGTTTACTACTTAGTTACTTGTTAGGAATCCTGTATAGATATATAGGAGAAAACCTAACAGGTGATCAAGTAGTAAACATTTACTAAAAGGGGTAATTAATTAGTTACTTGTTAGGAATCCTGTATAGATATATAGGAGAAAACCTAATAGGTGATCAAGTAGTAAACAGCAACACTAAATAGTAAACAGACGAGGAAAATAGACCAAACCATATTGTTTCAACAGACCTCGTTAAAACTTGACAAGAAATTTATTATCGAGTAGTATGGGGAAATATGAACAAGAAAATTAAATTACAAACATTAAAACCAACATCGTTTAAGGAACCTCATCCTTTATATTTTAAAGGAGATGGAGCAAAATTTGTTGGATTTTCAGAGCCAACCTTCCCTGATTATACTGAGCAATTATCGTGGAGTCACGATCAGTATCAAATGAAAATGGTTGAATCATTTTCGTGGTACGCAAACACTGCTCAAGACAACAAAGATTTATTCAAATTGGCGATCAAAACTCTTTTATTGACTCCTCGTGGACAAGAGTTGGCGAAGAAGATTGAAGGAAGTTTAGTTGATCTAAACCCCACCGTAGTTAAATTTATTCGAATGATGCATCTGGGTTTTTATCCAAGATTTCACGAAAAACGATTTATGGTTAAAGCCTTTCGGAAGTGTATTAAATCCCAACATACTATACAGTCAGAAACGGAAAAGGTAATTACAAAGCCAAATATTCAGGTTGCCTTGAATGCGAAAGTAAAGCTTGTCAAGGGCGAAATTGACGATCTATTTACAAAATTTGTTGACAGCAATTATACACTGGGTCATCAATCTGTCAAGAGTATTGCCAGTCTCATTCCTGCAAATCGATTCAAAGATATCATTGAATACTTGAACAATTACTATCTTACTGACCATCGACAAGCCCTTGCTGGAAAAGCTGATATGGTCGAAGCATATTCCCATTTATCTAAAAAGGAATTGAAGAATTGTGTTGCATGGATTGAACGCGCAATTGATGAAGTTGGATTAATTGGAGCCAGCAAAAAAGTTGAGCGGAAACCTCGTAAGAAAAAGACCTTGACACCCTCTAAAATTGTTGGTAAACTGAAGTATATGAAGGAATGTCCTTCATTGAAATTAACCTCTGTTAATCCGATTGACATTTTAAAGAGCACGGAAATTTGGGCGTATGATGTGAAGAAGAGAAAACTTCAACACTTTGTTGCAATGGCTGGTTGTACCTTCGACGTAAAAGGAAACAAAATTCTTAACGTTGACAATACGAAAAGTTTCCAAAAGACAATTCGTAAACCAGAGGAACAACTTTCCGAATTTGCAAAACTTGGAAAACCAGCAAGCGGAAAATGGTTTGCAAAAATCAAAGCTGTTGAAACCCAAATTCGAAATACTTTTGGAATTGATTGTGTAATTCTACGAACGGTAAAGTAATCTTTAGGTCAAGTGCAAAGCGATTCATATCTCTCTCACTTTGCACTTGACACAATCAATGGTTGTGATACTAAACTTTTTGGAGTCCTAAATATGAATGAAGATGAGAAGTTTGTACGAGGAATGTTTTCAAATGCTATATGCGAAACTACCGCATCTGGTAGACACAGCATTATCATCGATGGTGACCTTGTATCAATTGGTTATTCCAGTGAAGATAAAGCATGGGAATATGCAAGAAAAATCCTTTCAAACAAATTTGTAAAGGCGTTGGAGTTTTAGATGGCAAGAGAAGATCAAGTGTCAATACGAGGGAAGATCGTTAGAGTATTACCTAACACACATTGGATTGTTGAGTTGGAAAACGGTCAGGAGATTCCCGCATATCTTGGGGGAAAACTTCGAAAGAATTTAATTCGAATTGAACCGGGTGATGAAGTTCAATTGGAGCTAAGTCCGTATTCCCTTGAATTAGCGAGAATTGTTTACCGATTTTAGTTAGAAGTAATTTTGAGTCAAAAAGAGCCACGCTAAATAATCATAGAGAGAATATATGAATGTTTATTGGCAAACACCGGCTGGACTCATCGCAACTGTAATTAAGAATACTTCCTTTGAATATGAGTTTCTTTGTTACACCAATAATGAGCCAGCCAATTTTACAATTATTAGTGGACAACTACCAGACGGTTTATATTTGGATGGATTGTATCTATATGGAATTGTTCCATATGATGTATTATCTGGAGTATACAATTTTACCATTAGAATAACATCAAAAGCGGGAATGGTGGTTGACAGATCATTTGCCATTGACGTTGTGAATGTGTCCGATTCTACTCTATTTCCAAATTCAAACATTGGTATATTTCCAGACGGCAAAATAATAAAAGCCAACGTTACTCCGCTATTTTACATGCCGGAGTTCAATTCTAACATTGTGATTTCTGGTGGAAATTTTCCAAACTTTTTATCATTGAATTCAAATACTGGAAGTATCTATGGATACATTGATCCAACTTATCTATATTCAAGTGCCAATATAAATCCGAACATGGAATATGGCAAGCCAGATCTTCCAAATAGCAATACTACAACTTTTACATTTTTTGTAAGTTATAACTCAAATGCTAATATTGAATATTCCATGACGGCAATGCCATATAATAAATTCTATGGTAATTCAATTTCAAATGTTGATTATCATCCTCCGATGATTTTGAATAGTAATGCGACTGTCAATGTATCTGGTCAACATTTTTCATTTCAGCCAGTGACCAAGGATTTTGAATATAATTCAACAAGTTATACATTATTGTCATCTGGTAATATTCCGGGAAATGTTTCAATTAATTCAACAACGGGCCTTGTGACTGGTATTATAAATCGAGACACCATAACACAAGAAGATTATAACATTACCTATACTGCATCAAAGACTTCCAACTCTAGTTATCACAGTAATGGAAATATTACTTTGAATATTTTGGCACCAGATGTTGAAAAAATTTCTTGGTATGGTAATCCATATCTTGGAAATATTGTAGCTGGTATGCCTTCCAGTTTGTCAGTTCATGCAAATATAATTGCACCATTATCTACCCGAACGATTGTTCCAGCAACTGCTAATTGCACCTTGAAAGTTGTAGGAGCAAATATCATATTTGGTGGAGATAACTTTACCAATGGATCTTTTATTTTGGTTGAAGGTGGAAGTTGCAATACAGTTGCAAATTTGGTGGTAAGTAATACCAGCAATGGTTCCATCACAGGGATTACAATCAATTCAGAATATCAACAGTATACACAATTACCAAGCAGTCTAACATATGTTTGGCAAAATCCAGATGGTGAGAGTGAAAATGCAATTATAGAATTGGATTTTGGAATTGATACAATCAATATCATTGACACTGGTGATTTTTATGATACTGCAACAATTGGAATTGCCGACGCAGGACAAACAACCAATCCTATTATAAATGCGATTATCTACGATGGGCATATTGCAAATACAAGTATAGAAAACACTGGTAATAATTTTCAAGTGATTCCAGCTATAACAATCGAAGGGATATCTACAATTCAAAAAATTAACTCCATTGTATATTCTTTGGATAACTCTTCTTTACCAGATGGATTAGAATTAAAAGATAATGGAATGATCGTTGGAAGGGTGCTTCCACAAACTCCAAATATCACAGAATGCTATTTTTCTATAACCGCGACTGCGGCACATTATATTACCTCATCACAAGGATATGTATGTACGGTTGTGTCAGAGTCTCCAGCACCATTGACAAATCTTTGGATGGAAGTGTTTTTAGATAAACATGATTATGATGCAATATATTCTGCAACGCATGATCAAAGTGTTATAAAGAACACCGATATTTTTAGACCAGACGATTTTTATTTTGGGATACCAGATCAACAACATATTCTCATGGCCTATGGAATTTATCCAACAACCTCAAACATCATTGTTCAGGCCGTACAAAAATATCATTCAGAAAAGCAGTTTTTATTTACAGATATTAAATGGGCGCAATCAACAACTGAAGGATATGAAGTATTATATATTCAGCCATTGGACATATATACCAATACTGAAGGAATCACTTTTTCTGGCGATATTACAACAAATAAGGCTGTTGGGTACCCTGCCACCCTTCCAAACATAATGGATCGCTTGGTGAGCCATCTGAGTGCCAGCAATGATGCTTTAATACCAACATGGATGAGTGACACTCAACCCGATGGAACGGTAATTGGATTCATCCCTGCAATTCCTATTGCTTATGTAAAGCCAAACACAGGTAAAAGAATTCAGTTTTATTTGCAGAAATATTTTGACAATAATTATCCATTGAATACCATCACGGCGTTGTCCGATAGATATGTTTGGAATTGTGGATATAGTGAAAATTGGAATTGTACTCCTCAATATGTTGTGACTGGCTATAATCCTTCGGATGTATCATTTGCCAATGGAAGTTTTACAATCAATTCTTCTATTCCAACATCGACATATTCAAATCTTTATCCAATTGCATATGAATGGTTGGGAAATGTAACAATTGATATTGCCGATGGGGAGATTGTCTCAAATATAAATGCAATGGCAATTGATGGAATTTCCGCAAATATAAACGCCATTGGTAATATTCAATTGATCAACAATTATGGAACTCCGTTTTTATTATATGATGGTGTGAATTCTCCATTACATAGCTTTGGATTATTATCAAATGCCTCAATTATAGAAGCTGGGTGGAATGTAAATGGTAGTAATGTATTTCTTCAAGAAGATGAAGGATCTATGTACATCGAATTTCCAAAAACTAAATAGATACAGGAGAAAATAATGCCTTCGCAGATCAATACAAATTCTATCGACCCTACTTTTCCAATTCCCGGAGTGAATCAGCCAACTCAAGGATTCAGAAGTAATTTTCTGGCAATTCAAAATGCCCTTGTAGAAACAAGAAATGAAATGAACGATCTTATAAACAAAGTTGTAGTATCTGCTCCATTGACATATGGTGCTAATACTTCAATAAATAATTTTGGAGGAATGATAAATTCGAATTTATCATTGATGGATTTTGCATATACCTCATATGATTATGGTGACATTTCTTCTTCATCTACACAAATTGTAGATTTCAATGTTGCCCATACTCACAAATTCAATCTTACCGTTCCGTCAGTGCAAAGTATCAATGTTGAAAATTTCCCAAATATGGGAGAAAGTGAAATTGTAATAAGTGTGACAGCAAACACCACTCCACAATATGTAGATTTTTCGGCAGTAACAACGAATTCGAATGTCTATTCAAATTTTCCAAATGCAAATTTGGTTATCACAAATACTAATTATCCATATGTTGTAAAATTGAATAGTTTGGACGGAACCAATTGGAATGTAAAGTTAGTAAGCGGTCCCTCAATTTTTTATGAGACAACTCCACCATCTTCAAGTGTCGGAGCAAGTGGGGATATTGCCGGAATGATTTCGTATGATTCAAGTTATTTTTATATTTGTGTTGGAAATTATGACGCTCATACTTCGATTTGGACTAGAACCACTCTTTCTACATTTTAGTATTGATTTGTATTTAATTCATTGGTAATATGGCTTAACAAGGAGAAATATGCTTCAAGTAAAGAAATTAAATTCAAATGCGATTATTCCAACCTGTTCTCATCCCGGAGAAGATCTTGGATTCGATCTATATTCAGATGAAGACATTGAACTAAAACCAAATGTTGTCACAAAAGTACATACTGGAATTGCGGCTCAATACGTGTCAGACGATGCAAAGTATGGTCTGTTGGTTAGGGATCGCTCTAGCATGGCTTCAAAGGGTATTATGGCATCAGCAGGAGTGATTGATCATTCCTATACTGGCGAACTTTTGATTATGCTTACCTATATTAGTCATTGGTCAGATTGGCCATACCCTATCAAGAAAGGTGACAAAATTGCTCAGGTTCTTCCAATTGAAGTGAAAACTGGTGTTGAGATTGTTGAAGTTCCTGAATTGCTAAACAATACTCGCGGAGAGAAAGGTTTTGGAAGTTCTGGGAGATAAGTATGCATGATTGGTCAACTTTGAAAAATTCCGAATTGGAAGAAAAAATTCTCAAAATATATCAAATTGTGTATTCCAATAATGAAGCTCTTGCTCAACAAGCCTTCCCAATATTAGAAGACTTGAAGGAAGAACAGAGTAGACGATACGATATTAAATATGACAAATATTTAAAGAAGCTGGGTATGGAACCGAAAGAGGATGATTATGGTCCTATTTCCATAGGAGAATAAAAATGAACACAGGTATTAGAATACACTATGAATTTCCAGTTGTTGTAGCAAGCGATGCTACAATATATCCAGTTAATTTCAAAATGGATATTCGTCTTAATGCTATTACCATGAATAGTGAAGAACATAGTATTGCCATTCATAGACTTGAATTTTTTATGAAAGAGATTTTTAGGGATTCTCTTATTATTGAAAAAACCAATCCTGCGTTATCAAAACTCAAAAAAACAAAATTGACCAATATTGTTGTAGAACTTCCCGGACCACCAGTTGATCAACTTGTGGGATTGGTGCTATTCAATAAACTTCAGGCTATTATCGAGCATGTTTTTGTTGTCGATAATCTGGAAATTATAGGTGACAAGGGAAATCTTCACTATACAATTGAAGAAGAAATTGATATCAATGAAGATGGTAAGACACTTAATTGGTGGGATCGTTCAGATATTACCGTAAATGATGATACTAAACATCCAATGTCAGATTTTTCATGGGATGATGTTGATCTTGAATTTCCAGAGTATGACGAAGATGGTGAGATAATTGTTATCGAAGGTGATAATGAAACAGAATAGTTATGGGATGGTCGGAGTATCGCAACAAGAAATCTTTGACCATCTAAAAATAAATCCGAATTTGGATATTGAAACTTTATTTTTGTTGGACGACGAATATAATACAAGTGTCGAAAAAAATTATTCTGAATTGCCCAAGTCAAATTTGTATATTGAAGAATTAGATCTATCACCAACCGAATTCTTTGAGTGTATGAAAGATGAATGGATAATGCCCGATGAATACAAAAACATGGATATAAAAAGATACATATTATCATTATGCCAGAATGCTAACGAAATTGAAAGAATAAATATAGAGATGGGTTTATACGAGCGATTGAAATTATTGAACGTTTTGCGATATTGTAAATACCTAAGAGATGTTGCAACTCAACATAAAATTGTTTGGGGAGTGGGAAGAGGAAGTAGTTGCTGTTCATATGTTCTCTATCTTCTAAAAATTCATCGAGTTGACAGCATCAAATATGAGTTAGATATTACAGAATTTTTGAGAGGATAATGATGGCAAGAAAAATTATTGTATCGGCGCGTGGGAAAAAGATAGACTTTGATGCATTGAAAGCATCAACTCCGAATGCACGCTCTGTAGGAACACGAAGAGAATCGGAGTCTGTTCCTAATAAAAAGCAAAATCAACTAAAAGTGGTTCCCGTAAAAATATCAAAATTGAGTTTACCATCTCCTGCTCCCAGACCAACAAATATGGAATCATCTGAGGAAATTGAACAAGAGGTAGATGCAATTGTTGAAGAAATTGATATTTTTGTTGAGGGCAAGTCGCATGGTAAGAAAAAGAAACCGGAATAAGGAGTTATAATGTCGAAAAGTGTTCCACTAAATCCAGTCATCGAGTGTACAGAAATTATTCCCTTGCATAAGACAGTAATTGTAAAGGATATGTTCTTTGGAGAGACTATCAATAATTCGGGAATAATTCTTTTGGATGATGATAAGAATGAACGAGGTATTCATCCACGATATGCAGAAGTATATGCAATTGGTCCAGAATGTAAAACCGATATCAAAATTGGTCAATGGATTTTGATTGAACATGGCCGATGGACTCGCGGATTTGATATCAACATTGGAAACGAAGATATTACTATTCGTGGAGTTGATCCAAAAGCTATACTTGGAGTGTTCAACGAAAAACCAATTGACGGAAGTATTGAATTTCCAAAAGATTGCGCCTACAACGGAGTTCCGGTATAATGAACGAAGACTACATAAAATCTCTAAAAGATGCCAGAACTCAAATTCGAGAAATTCAAGAAACTCAATCGAAACTTATTCGTGAAGTGATCAACGATGTGTTGCTTCCAATTGAACGGAAATGTGACCACAAAAATCCAGACGGAACTATGGCTGGTCCGGTAGGAATGCTTAGACAATGTTCGATTTGTAGTCGAGATATGTAACCAAAGGAAAAACAAATATGGATCTTAAAAGTACGTTATGGACTGAAAAATACCGCCCAAAAGCTATTACTGATTATGTGTTCAGTGATCCTCAACAAAAACTTCAAATTGAAAACTGGATTGAAAAACAAGATATTCAGAATGTGATTTTTTATGGACCAGCAGGAACTGGAAAAACCACTTTGGTAAAAGTGTTGGTAAATGAACTCAACATTGATCCATATGATTTCCTAATGATCAACGCAAGTCGAGAACGAAGTATTGATGTTATCAGAAATCAAGTTTCTTCGTTCGCTGCTACAATGCCTTTTGGAAGAATGAAAATTCTAGCTCTGGATGAATTTGATGGTGCCACACCAGAGGCCCAAGCCGCTTTGAAGGCTGTCATTGAAATGTATCCATTGTGTAGATGGTTATTTACAGCAAATAGTAAAAATCGAATTATCCCTCCAATTCATAGTCGATGCCAGAGTATGGAAATTGCTAAACTTGATATCACCGAATACACCACCAGAGCCGCACAAATTTTGGTTGATGAAAATATTGATTTCGATCTTGAAACTTTGGATATTTATGTTAAAGCATATTGGCCAGATCTTCGCAAATGTATCAACTCACTACAACTAAATAGCATTGATGGAAAACTGATTTCTCCATCATCTGTAAATAGTTCTTCTGCCGATTATAAATTGATCGCTCTTACCTTATTCAAAGATAAAAAATATCGGGAAGCTAGAAAAATCGTTTGTGAACAAATTCGTCCAGAAGAAACCGATGATTTTTTTCGTTTTCTATATGACAATCTTCATCTATTTGGCAATACTCCTGAACAATTAGATCAGGCAATTATTGTGATCAAAAATAATTTAGTCAAGATTCCATTGGCAGCAGATCATGAAATTCTCATCTCTGCAACTATTACCGAACTCATGCAAATCGCAACCTCATAGGAGAACAACTAATGTACCTAATTTCACATTATCTCGTGGATATAACTACCGCAAATGCAACTGAACACGTTAATCTGGTGAAGCGGCTCAACAGCACCGATCTTAAACGCTCAAACCTTATTCTAGACGTTACAAACCAAGAGGTTGTAAAGTGTCGTGATTATTTCATCGATGGAGAATTGGCTCCACGAGATTTCGACATTATTTTTAAGCATTTCGAATCTGCTTTTGGTGTCAACAAGCCCAATCCAGTGAATACTCCGATTCCAGAAACAATCACAGTTGGATAGTCATGATATCCTCACAGAATGGTTGGTAAAACGATTTACTAACCTCATGGTGAGGTCCATGAAGGAAGATGATGGAATGATACAAGAAAAAGCCCTCAGATTAATCTGAGGGCTTTTTCTTTGAAAATATTCACTGGTACAAATCTAAAATATGTTGAACAAATGGACTACGAACAGAATCACCTTTTTCAAATTCTACGAAGGCCGTCATAGGAGATGGATGGTCTTCAATTTTATCAATTAGATCGGCTAAACCATTGTCATTGTTATTAAATTTCCTATCGATTTGTTCTAAATCCCCGGAAATAAATATTTTGGCACCTTCGCACGCTCTTGTAAGTAAACATTTGACTTCTCCGATAGAGCAATTTTGCATCTCATCGGCCACGATCCAGCAACGGTCTAAATTTCTACCGCGTAAAAACGTTATAGCCTGAACTGAAATAACATCATTTTCAATCATTGTCATAACTTCTTTGCGTGGATAGTAGTCTTCGAGGAAGTCCAATAGTGGAATCATATAATTTTCCAACTTCTGAAATAATGTTCCCGGTAATGCACCCAAGGAAGCAGCGCCATTTTCAACTCCATACAAGGGACGCAAGATTACAATTTTATCAATTTTCTTTTTCTGAAGTGCCTGAATAGCTTGGGTCATGAAAATAAATGATTTTCCGCAACCAGCAGGTCCGATAGTTGCTACCAATTTGATATCATCGTCCATGCAATAATTTAAAAGATCTTCTTGTCTTTGATTTCTTGGAATAACTATAGCAGGTTTTTTCAATTGCCCACGTTTACTATATGGATTGGAAATTGGTTTAGAAGTTGAATTTGAATCGAAGGATTGTTGGGGGCTTTTCTTTCTACGCATTAAGTTTTATCTCCTGATACTTCTTGTCCAACAATAGTATTTATGGGAAGGTAATTGACTACCTACAAGGATAAATACTTAATGGAGATGGATATATGGCAACGATTATAAAAGGTATCAACAATAATGTGGCAGATTATGCAACATCTTTAGCCAATTCAATGACCACAAATAGTACGATTGCCAGTGAACTTGTTCAAACATTTTTGCTTATTGCTCAGAACCTTGGAATATCGGTTATGGACTTTATTGAATCGGTTGAGAATGCAGGAACTCTTCAACAACAGTCTGTATATTTGGCAACATATATAAATTCAGTTCGACCTCGTAATGCATTATTTGGAGCAATTGGAACCAACATTCCTCCGACATTTATTTCAAGGGAGATTGGTGCATAATGGCAAACAAATTTTATCAAGGGATATTTACTCCAAAGAATCCTCATAAGTATGTTGGAAAGAAAGCGCCAATATTTCGGAGCGGTTGGGAAAAAAATGTAATGGATTTTTTTGATCAACATCCTTCAGTGGTTCAATGGGCATCTGAGAGTATTCAAATTCCATATCATGATCCTCTTACTGGAAAACACAAGATGTACATTCCCGATTTCTTTATAATCTATTTGGATTCTAAGGGCGATAAACATGCTGAAATAATCGAAGTTAAACCATCCTCCCAAACAGGCCAAAAGAAAACAAAATCTGCAATCAACAATTGTCATATTGCAAGAAACACTGCAAAATTTTCGGCGGCAATGGCTTATTGTGAGCACAATGGTATTTCATTCCGCGTACTTACTGAACTTGAAATTTTTGGAAAGAGGTAAAGATGATTATCAATACAAAATTAGAACAAGAATTTGATTTAATGCCAATAATAGAAGAATCAGATGAGTCTTTGGAATTGGTTCCAGTAACTGATGACCCAATAACTCAAATAGCTGGTCTTGATAAGATTGATGCTGCATTACCGAGAGTATATGGACTTGATGCATCCGATAATGAATTTGATGCTCTAGCAGAAATGGCTGTGAAAGCCCATAAAGATCTTATGGAATTGGCTATGAATGTTGATTACAAGAATGCTGGTGAAATTTCAAGTACGGCAGCGAGTATGTTGGGTCATGCAATTGCTGCAAAGACAAATAAGATTAAGAAAAAATTAGATATGATCTCTCTTCAATTGAAAAAACAAGCCTTGGATATGAAAAATACCACACCTGATGAGAACCAAGTAACAGGGGAAGGCCATGTGATGGATAGAAATGAGCTACTAGCTAAATTAAAGAGTGGAGAAATTTAAGACCACTTAGCGAAATGCGTCGGTTTAAAGTTGTAAAAGCTAAATACAATTAGAGGATTTAAAATGAAGAAATTTTCCCAATATTTGACGGAACAAAAACACAATTATTCATATCGAGTTAAGTTGGCATTCAAGCCAACACCAGAAGATATGCAGAAGATTGAGGATGTATTGCAGAGATATACTGTGTTAAGTATTTCATCTCCTAAATCATTACCCATTCAAGCTGTCGATAAAAGTTTTCCCGGAATCAATAGCCCAGAAACTTATATGTTTGAGGTAACAGTAGAATATCCCGCAAGTGCAGATTTCGTTCGTCATACAATTTCAAACGTTGGTTTTGATTTTCAAAATGTTTCAGTTGTTGATATTCTTCATGATCAGAGTATTGAACGCGATGATCAAGCCATTGCATCAAATAAGAATCTTCTTGGTTCAGATTATCCAAAAGATGATAATGCAAAAATCTCCAAGGATAATTTTGGAGATGAATACAATGAAAATTTTGTCAAGAATAGTATTGGAAGCACAGATAAAATGATTCCAAAAAATCTGAAGGACATTAAGGGCAAGACTCTCAATGATCCAGAATATCCAATTGGAAAGGATAGTGCAGTTGGTACTAATCCTCCGACGAAACCCGCAATCAAATCGTTCGCTCGATAATTAGGAGATAGTGTAATGGATTTTAAAAAAATTTTAACAACATTCAGTAATTTACAAAATGATAACTATTCTGCTACTCGAAATGATCACAAAGTATCGGAAGGAAATGATGCCGTTTGTTCTTCGTGTAATGCAACTGGAATTGTTCCATGCAAATCATGCGATGAAAATACACTTGATGAATGCCAAGAGTGTTATGGAATTGGCGAAAGTGTGTGTGAAAAGTGTGAAGGTAAGGGAAGCATAATGGAAGATTGCAGTTCAGATCCTTATTCAAACAGTTTGAATATTACTTCAAATTATGACAGTGTGAACGACAAAACAACTTTGACAGTCACTGCCTCTGGTTCCGAAGCTGACGAATTGGCCTCATTGCTAAAATTGAGTGGAGTAGCAAAGCCAAACACTACAGATATCATTGCTGGGCCTGTGATGCCCCTTCCTGCTCCCGATAGCTTTGGATCGGTGGGTGACATGACTAAAATGCGTGATGCTGTCTCAATTCAAAATACCCCGGTTGTGGAATCTTATGTTCTTCGTCTGGGAAGCAAATTCCTTTTGAATCGTCCTCATACTGAAGAAAATTTAGACTATACCAAGGATGTAAAAGATGCTGCAAAGTATACTGATCTTGCACAAGCGAAAAAAGATGCTGTCCTAGCGTCAGGCACATTATCTGGATATCGGAAAGTAAAAGTTGTTCCCGTTTCTGCATGTGAAGTGTCAGAAGGAACATTAACACCAGAAAGAAAGAATACAGATATTTCAAAAGATTGGGACAATACTCCAAATGAACAGATCATTGGTTGGAAAGCAATCATTGATAACGCAGATGGTCCGAACAATCCAAAAGCACAACATAAAAATTATCGTATGGGTGATAATCCATTGACAGTTGAAAAAAATAATGAGAACCTTCATGAAGATACAAAAATAAATTCTCTAGCAGAAAATCTTCTGAAAAAATTTCATACAACTTTAAATGAAAATGTTGACTATGTTTACAATGCAATTCTACATCGCGTTGAACGTACAATTCCTCAGATGATTCGTAAGTATGGTATGGCAGAAGTTGAAAAGAAAGCAAGAGAGATTGCCGATAATGTTGGAGATGTGGATTCCATTGAACCACAAGATTTAACAATGTGGATTGAACATCTCAAAGCGTCTTTTGAGCCGGAATTCAATGAATGTTCAGATTGTATTGATGGCGTTGACATTACCGGAAATGAATGCTCCACCTGCTATGGAAGTGGGAAGTTTGCAGTTGGCACAAATGCAGATCATTACCTGTGAGGAGAATCATGATATCAACTACAGATTTAATGAAATCGTACAAACAATTGCTGGAAGATGCAGAAGGATTTTCTTCCCAAGATCCTGTTATGGATCTTGCAAGTTATCTTTCTAAAAACCTAAAAACAAAAGACGAACAGGCAATCCAACGACTGATTGCTGGGTTCCTAGCAAAACATAATTTTGATATTGTGCCAATCAATGGAATGATCGATTCAAACGGTCAAATATAAAAAGACACTAACTAAAATTTCAATGAGAAGCCAGCATTTTTCACATATTGCTGGCTTCTCATCGGCAAAAGGAAAATAAATATCATGGCATATCAATCGGCAAATCGAGCATTATCCCCGATAAATAAAAGAAAAATTCTTGATGCAGAAGAACAAGACTTCTCGACATTCGTCCACAAATTATTCATTCCCACTACATTCGTCAGCAAATACATTCCCGTCACAGATCATTCAATTATGACGAATGATGAAGTTCAAGATATGATTCATCATTTGATCAATTATAATCGAACACTTGGAGTTTTTAAGAGACAGTGCGGGAAAACTTCTACTCTTTCTGCTTATGCAATTTGGATGGCATACAATAATCCAAATTACCAAATTTTTTTTGTGGCAGGTAGATACACCATGCAAAACATTATTGAAGATCTTGCATTACTGAATATTCCGCTATACTCTAAAACCATTACTAAAATTGTTTTTGAGAATGGATCAACTATAACACAAGGAACATCATGCTGTGGGCATAGAGCCGATCTTATTTTAGTAGATGAAGCCAATTTTGTGAATGATAAAACATTCGAATCCCTCTTACCTATTGCAAATAGTTATAATTCAAAAGTTCATATGTTCTCAACCATATGTGATCCATTCGCCACATTTGCAATGATGTATCGAGAAGCTAATGCTGGGAATATTCCATACATTGCGTTCGGCGGCTAAATACCTATATGGAAAGAACAGTGTCACCACTACGAAAAAAACGATACCCCCTTGTAGAAGACAAACATGAATCTGGTGGAGATGGTAAACTTCGACCAGATCATGCAAAAGCAATGCCAAATGCAACTTGGTATCCAACTATGAGTGCATATGGACATTATCGCGCCATGATATTAGCTGCCAGTTTTCCAGATGAACCAAAAATCGGAAAATCAAGTATTAGTGCAGACCATCCGTTTTCCGCTGGATATTCATCGGCTGACCAAGATATGATAAATCGCGCTGCTAAAATATGTGGATTTGCCCCTCGAAAATTGAGTAATTCGGCATCTGCGGAATCTGACGAAATTCATAATCATAGTCCCAATAATCATAATTCAGGAATTCATCCCACAAAAAAGTGAGCCAATATTGGCTCACTTTTTCAAGTTCAATATGTATTTCTTGTATCCAGAATTCCAAATTCGATGATAGTTTTTTGCATTTGTCATTTTGTCGTATTGGTCTTTAGATATTCTAACATGACCATTGGTGTACTGGTAGTTTGGTGGCAATTCCTCGATTAAATGAAATCCCATGTTGCAGAAAATATTTCCAGTAAACAATCGGTTATCGGATAGACCAATTATTTCACTAATATTGTTATTCACGCAGTATGAAATTATCAATGCAATAACTATGTCATTTCTATTTTCATAGTTTGGATTCCAGCAAATCCGATTAATTTCCATATATTCTTCGCTGGAAGTTAAACCAAAACATCCTATTATTTCGTCTTTATATCTCGCCAATACATATATATCACTAAATGATTCTCCAAGATAATGATACAAATTTAAGAAATAGTCAATTTCAGTAGTACGAGAATAGGTAATATCACAAGTAGGTTCAACTAGTATCTTTGGTCTTTCCGTTAATAATTCTTGGAGATATATTTTAAAAAGGTCTTGCTTATCATCCCACTCATCTTGGTAAATCTGAATCAGTCTATCTCCTAAAGAGGTTGCCAGTAAGTATTTTTCGTAATCTTTTTCTGGCCGTCGCATAAATTTTTCAGAATGCCATATTAGACCATGATATTCTACCGCAATTTTTTTGCTAGGAATATAAATATCATATTCTTTTTTGTGATTGCCGTCTCCTATCCAATGAGAAAATATAATCTTTTCTGATAGAATAGATGACAAAAATCTGTAAATATTTCCTACAATGGAATCCATTGTTTTTCCGGGATTTTTGCAACCACATGAAGTAGTAGCTCCAGATATAGCATTGTTAAACCATATAGATATTGTCTTTCCACATTTACATGCAAACTTTATTTTGCTACTATAACCCGATCCCCATCTATCCGGCAATTCTACACTATCAACAATAGTCAGCCAACCATATTTAATTCCTAACCATTCTTCTTTGGTCAGGTAATGACAGCTACCACATGATATAGTTCTTTTCATTGACATATTTTTAAATACCGGATGCGTGATATTTCCACATGAACAAATACAAGCAAATTGCTTATCTGAAAATGGTGCCCATTCATTCGGCAATTTTTGCTCTGGATTTAAGGTAAGTTCTCCAAACTTTTGTTCTAACCAAAATTCTTTTGGTTTGTAGGCACACTTTCCACATGATTTACCAATAGCACAAAATTTAACAGTTATGGCGTGACCACAATCGCATATGAATTTTAAATATCGATTTGACTTTTTAGCCCATTCATTAGGTAATTCTTGATCTGGATCTAATGTTAATTTCCCCCATGTATGTTTTAACCAATATTCTTTTGTTTCCTTAGTTCCTTTCATTATAACTCCTATATCTAAAAATCATACCAAAACAAAAAACAATTTTCAATAACTAAATAGTTATATGGCGAAGTTTAGCGAAAGTGAATTACTTAAAAAGCCGTATCAACAAACGACATTTACCAATGATCAATTGCGTGAATTTATGAAATGCGCTGATCCAATTACAGGTCCAAAATATTTCATAAATAATTACTTCTTTGTTCAACATGCAACCCAAGGAAAAATTTTATTGAAATTATTTCCATATCAAGAAAAATTACTTGATACCTATCATTTTAATCTAAAATCAATTTGTATGCAGCCGCGCCAATCTGGTAAGACAGCCACCGCCGCTGGATATTTATTGTGGTATGCGATGTTTAAAACTGATCAAACAATTTTAATTGCGGCCCACAAACTCACCGGAAGCACGGAAATAATTAGCCGCGTAAAATTTGGCTATGAGTCATGTCCAGATTTTCTACGTGCTGGAATTCTTGATTATAATAAACAGAGTGTTACTTTTGACAATGGTTCTAGAATACTTGCTCAAACAACTACACCGACTACTGGGCGTGGATTATCTATAAGTTGTCTTTATGCCGACGAATATGCATTTGTTCCGCACAGAATAGCATCGGAATTTATGAGTTCTATTGCACCCACTCTTTCCACTGGTGGAAAGTTTATTATAACTAGTACACCATCATCTTTGGAATCTGAGTTTGCAAGATTATGGAATGGTGCAAATGATATTATTGATGAATTTGGTAATACTCGACAAGATGGTTTAGGTAAAAATGGATTCAAAGCATTTTCATCTAAATGGGATGAACATCCAGAGCGTGATCAAGCATGGGCAGATCAATTACGAGCAGAACTTGGCGATGAAAAATTTCGAAGAGAAGTTTTATGTGAATTCTTGGTAGCAGAAGAAACTTTGATCAATGCCAATACTTTACTTAAATTAAGGGGGATTGAACCTCTTGAAAAAATTGGTCAAGTTAGGTGGTATAAGAAGCCCACGAAGGGTAATTTGTATGTTGTTGGTTTAGATCCCAGTATTGGTACTGGTGGCGATCCAGCGGCAATTCAAATTTTTGATGCACGGACCTATGAACAGATTGGTGAATGGACACACAATAAAACTGTAATTGAAAAACAAGTTGAATTATTGAAAGATATTACAAGTTATCTTGTGGGTATTACTGGAACGCCAAATTCAGTGTATTATTCTATTGAAAATAATTCAATTGGAGAAGCAATTCTGGTAGCAATTAGAGACTTTGGAGAAGAGAATATACCGGGAATATTTCTATCTGAACGACACAAAATGGGAGTGGTCAAACAATATCGAAAAGGGTTTAATACAGGTTCAACAACCAAATTAACGGCATGTTCAAAACTAAAATCTGTTATTGAATCTGGAAAGATGCAATTATATAGCAAGAAACTGGTTTCAGAATTGAATTCATTTGTGGCATGTGGTAACAGTTATAAGGCAAAACCCGGAGAGACTGACGATCTTGTTATGAGCACAATTTTGATTGTTAGAATGCTAGAGCAATTGAAAGACTTTATAACAGATATTGAAGACGATGATGACTTTAATGAAGGTTCATTTCCAATGCCATTCATCATGGGGATATACTAAATAATAGTAAGGTGCAAAATATAATGGCAACTCAGCAATTTTTTTATGATAATAACATTCGGTCATGGATAACTCAAATTATTCGAGTGTTCAGTAATTTTACAGTTGAGTATGGTCTTGATGCGAATGGCAATCAAATGTATTCTCGTGTTCCTGTTATCTGGGGTGATTCATCATTCAATGCAGCCACAATCCTTCGTTTGAATAGTGAGAATGTAATGCCATCTGCTCCTCTCATTTCAATTTATGTTAGTAATTTGAAATACACAAGGGAAAGAATTCAAGATCCTACCTTTGTTGATAGTCGAACAGTTAGAACTAGAGAATATGATGAAGAGACGGGAAAGTATTTGAATAAACAGACGAATGCCTATACTGTCAAAAAACTGATGCCAGTTCCATACAATCTTGTTTTCAAGGTTGATATTGTTACCTCAAGTACAAATCAGAAATGTCAATTGCTTGAGCAGATATTGCCATTATTCAATCCTGCCATGGAAATTCAGAAGAATGATAATTACTATGATTGGGAAAGTTTGTCGATAATTGAAATCAAAGATGTAAATTACAGTAATAGAACTATTCCTGTTGGGCAAGGTTCAGATTCTCTTTATGATATTGCAACATTGGAATTTGAGGCTCCAATTTGGATGAGTCTTCCAGCCAAGGTTAGTAAGATGGGAGTAATCTTCAAGACAGTAATGAATATTTATCAGAACGATCCACAATTATCAAACATGATTTTGGGAACTCCTCAAGTTGTAACCTTCAACAATTATGGAGTCTACTTACAAAATGGAAATCTGAGAATTCTAAATCAAAATGTTCAAAGTCCAAACTCATCATTGTATGGAACTCCTCTTGATTGGAGCGGAATTCTTATGGCCTATGGAAATATTATTCCAACGATTTCTAAAATTGGTTTGACCTTTGATAATAGTAATGATGAAATTTTAGGAACAATTTCAATCAATGCAAATGATAGCAGTATTCTAACTTACACCATCGATCCCAGTACAATGCCGTCAAATACAATTTCAAATATTTCTGGTATTATTAATCCACCTTCTCCTATTACTCCAACAATTGGTGATAGTTATCTTCTAACTGGTGATATTGGGCCATACTGGCCGTATGAAAATTCAAACATCCCTGTTGTAAATGGATATGCAAATACAAATGACATTATTCACTATGATGGGAATGTATGGTCTACAATCTTCTCAAGTGAAAATAATGTCGGTAATATTAATTATGTATGGGATAGTAA
>Ga0302280_1000998_pt1 | contig 24418 bp, 20 predicted proteins | sample III_Fen_E1_1_FD_198771 | JGI IMG/M metagenome (GOLD analysis project Ga0302280, IMG submission 198771) | Peat permafrost microbial communities from Stordalen Mire near Abisko, Sweden - III_Fen_E1_1 | ecosystem: Environmental > Terrestrial > Soil > Wetlands > Permafrost | place: Sweden: Abisko... | reverse complement strand
AAATCCGCCGGGTCCGAAAAGGTTGGCGGATTTTTTTTGTCCACAACTTAAAATATGTCTTGCATATTCCAAAATTTTATTGTATATTTGATTTTAGAATTCAAAAATGTAATACATGGCCGAACTTTACAAAACATGGTAAATCTTGATAAATCGATTGATTTTATGCAGGGTTGCCGATTTTTGAATTAATTGTTTACATAATGAAAATAAAAACCGAGAGGACGAGCATTGCCGGCAAAAGCATTCTGTCTGTGGTTGCCGGTACAGATTGTCCACAATTAGATGAATTTGGCCACTGTAGCCGCACATTTTTAAAGATCGAAGACATGGGAAGCACCCATTGGTCGGTGGGGATAAACCAGAACTCCCCAAAAAATTTCGACAACCCTGAATCTGTGATCATTGCTTTTAGCGGCGACAGCGAATGCGAAAACCTGCTAAAAGCATTAAAGTTTGCGGTATCAACCCTGGAATCGCAAATAGAGGAGAACAAACAAAAACTTCAAAATCTTGTAGAAAACGATAATTGACACGGGGCTTTTGCCCTGGCTATCTCTTTAACCAGAACCCGGATCAGGGTATGTAGTTGCTATGCTAATATATATTTATCAATGGCGCTATAAAAAAGTATAGTTGCTATATTTTTTATGTTCTAAAAGTGAACATTTTTGCATTTAAAATCATTTATAGGAATATATAAAGCCTTATGCATTAGCATGGAGGTTATTATTGCATGTTAGGATATGGAACAAACTAATAAAACACACTTGGGTAAACTAAAAGCTGGAAGTTATGGAATACCAAAAAGCAAAATTCTTAAAAACAGGCAGGGACGAATTTTATGACACCCTGAAAGAAAGGGTAAATGCCCATATGAAGGCCAATAACCTGAGCCGGTACGCCACCCCGGTGATGGTTTCAAAACTGATAGCGCAATCAGCTATATTTATCACCTGCTATACATTGATCTTAACCAACAGGTTCACACCGTTGCAATGCCTGGCGCTTGCCATAGTAATGGCAATATTGAGCGATATGTTTATTTTCAATGTCGGGCATGACGCTGTGCACCATGTTCTTTTCAAAAACAAAAAATTGAATATTATCGCCTATACGATGTCATTTTTACTCATTGGCGATAATGCCAATATGTGGAAAAAGAGGCATTTGGAATCTCATCACAATTATGTTAACATCAATGGCATGGATTCTGATATTGAGGTAATATGGTTGCTCCGTTTTACGCCATATACCCCCTTCAGGAACATTCATAGATACCAGCATATATACGCGCCTTTTATCTATCTGTTTTATACTTTATATTGGGTAACCATTTCGGATATTAAATACCTCGGCAAAAAAAGAATATTCAATTTTATCAGGGTGCAAAAACCCAATATGGATCTATTGCAGTGGGTACTGGCAAAGGTATTTTATTACGGGTATTTGATCGTTATTCCGATAATTGTGCTGAATATGCCCTGGTGGTACATTATTATAGGTTTTGTATTGATGCACTTTGTAAGTTCTTACCTTGTAATAATGGCACTGATATGTACCCATTTATTTGATGGGGCAAATTTTGTCAGGGCTGATGAGGAAGGCGTGTTGCCACATAACTGGGCAGCCCATCAGGTAGAAAACTGCCAGGATTTCGACTCTCAAAGCAAATTTGCCAATCTTGTTTTAGGAGGGCAAAATACTCATACCGCTCACCATTTATTCCCACGTATTTGTCATGTACATTATCCGGCCATATCAAGGATAATTAAAGCGACGGCCATAGAGTATGGCATTAAATATAACGAAACTACGTTTTTGGGCGGCATAATGTCGCATTACAGGTTGTTAAGAAAATATGGAATAGAAGAGGCAATCAGGCAGGAGAATGTAAGCACAGCTATGGCAGCCTGATCCTAACCTTTGATAACTATTTAATTACTTTTTACATAGCTTGCCTTAAGTTTGTAATTATCCAGGCTTTTCAGTTGTGCAGATACACTTGCTTCCCATTCCTTTTGCTTTTGCGTATCCAGGGAATGTTTGGTTTCAGCATCATACCGGTTTTCTTCAGCTGTGCACTCACCTGCAACACGTTTGTAAATAGCATCAAGTTCTTGTTCAGAAGCATTATGGCGAAATGAATATCCTTCCAGTTCCTGCCTTAGTTTCCGGGCATAAACTTCTGCCAGGTCGAAATGGCATTGTTCATGCCTGAGCACATACAGGGAATTAGTTTTTGTCCATGAACCATTTTTATTGAAATAGCACTTCACATCTGCATTGAACTCGTTTTCAATGATAGTATATTGAAAAGAAATACCCCAATCTGTAATAGATGAAAAATCACTTCCCTCCTCCGGCTTACCCTGAAAATCACTCCAGCTTAAAAGGCTATTATGATTCCAGTATATGCGGGTCTCATTATTGGCTTCCGGCTTAAAAGCCATAAACAGCAACAATATCAAAATGTACCTCATATATATTAAACGTTAAATGAGGCATATTAATTTTATAAATAAATATTAAGAAGCTTATAATTTGGGAATTAATAGATTAAATCGTAAAATTGGAAAAATAAATCATAAACCAACCATGAAAAGAGAAACTTTACTAAACAGGAGGCTTTTAATACTTTTATTATTATCAGGCTTTCAAATATCATTATTTGCTAAAAGCGTAAGCGAAACTACTGCTGAACTCGTTGGCAAGAATTTTATAGTCCAGAGTACAACAATTAATATAAATGAACCTCTTTCATTGGTTTATAAAGCAATGCCTCAGTCAAACAGTAATTCGTTTAAAACGAGTCCGCCGCCAGATTTTTATATTTTTAACTTTTCAAATGGCTTCGTAATTGTAGCCGGTGATGACAGGATAACCCCTATTTTGGGGTATTCCAATGAGGGAATTTTCAGAACAAATAATATCTCCCCGGAAGTAAAATATCTGCTGGATGGTTACAGTTCTCAAATTGAATCTGTAATAAATAAGAACGCGGTTGCCGTAACCTCTACATCAGAAAAGTGGGATAATTTAATTAATACAAACAATGGCCCGGCCTCGGGCCCTCAATCAACGAAAAGCGGTGTAAGCCCGCTATTATCAACAATTTGGAACCAGTCCCCTTATTACAATAATGACTGTCCATATGACAATAATGCAAGTGCATATTGCGTAACTGGGTGTGTTGCTACAGCCATGGCTCAGGTGTTAAAATATTGGGATTATCCTAAAATAGGAAGCGGTTTTCATTCATATAAATCTAATTCTTATGGAACGCTTTCAGCCGACTTTGGAAATACTAGATATGGCTGGAGCAGTATGCCGAATGAAGTAACAAGCACCAACAACTCCGTAGCCACCCTAATGTATCACTGCGGTGTGAGCGTGGAAATGAATTATGGAGTTAATGAAAGTTCTGCATATGTTATCGCTGCTGATAATTCTGTATGTGCAGAAAATGCCCTAAAAACAAATTTTAGTTATAGTTCTACTCTCCAGGGCCTTAAAAGAAGTAATTATTCCGATGCTACCTGGATAAGCAAATTGGAATCTGAATTGGATAATGGCAGGCCTGTAATTTATGCAGGGCAAGGTACCAGTGGCGGACATTGTTTTGTGTTTGATGGCTATGATGTCAATGACAATTTTCATGTGAACTGGGGTTGGGATGGCTATTACGACGGATATTTTGCCATCAGTTCCTTAGACCCTACCGGACAGGGCACCGGAGGAGGCTCCGGCAATTACAATAGCTATCAGGAGGCCATTATTGGCATAGAGCCTCCAAAAGATACCGCTACCTCAAGCAGTTCCATGGAACTTTACGATTATCTTACCCCGAGTGCTTCCAGCATTGGTTATGATCAGTCATTTAGTGTAACATATAATGTAGAAAATGCAGGCAAAAATGATTTCAGCGGAGATTTCTGTGCTGCAATATTTGATAGCAATTTGACCTTTGTAAATTATATTCAGATACTTTCTGCAGAAAAATTACCTTCAGGTGATGTTTATAAAAATGACCTCAAATTTTCAACATCAGGCATACTCGGTATGTTACCCGGGAAATATTACATTTATGCTTATTATAGGTCAACTGGTGGCAATTGGGTAGCTTTGACAGGCAACGGCAGCTATGTTAATTCCGCTTCAATATCTGTGACAAATACAAATGACTACGCTTTATATGCGCCATTAAAAGTAAGTGGGGGCAATACAATTGTTTCCGGCAATTCTGTTTCCGTCCAAACTAATTTTGCTAACCTCGACCAAACGAATTCTTTTAATGGTACCATTGACCTTTCATTATATACCATTGATAGCGGTAAGTTCATTGCCCGCGTCGAGCAAAAGACGGGGGAAAGCCTGTCGGCAAACAGTTATTTTTCACAGGGTTTAACCTTTAGCAATTCAGCGCTTGTAGCCCCTCCCGGTACATATCTTTTAGCCTTGCTTGCACAGCCATCAGGCAGCGGCTCATGGTATATCTGCGGCTCTCAATATTACCAAAACCCAATTGAGGTAATAGTAAAGGCCGCTGCACTTCTGGCGGATAAATATGAGCCAAATAATACAGAATCAACAGCTTACAATTTGCCATTTAGTTTTAGTGGAAACAATGCAAGTATAAATACCGTTGGATCGAATTGTAATACAGGTACGGATTATGATTTTTATAGCATTTCTTTGGCATCAGGCTACTCTTATTCCATATCAGCACGGATGGATGATGCTAACGAAAGCTTTAATGGTAATACATATACTCTTAATGGAATTTATTCATACTCTACTGATGGAGTTACATGGAATGGACCTTATACCGGGGCGCTTGCCAATAATATAGCCGTAAATAACGGAGGTACGGTTTATTTTGAGGTCGCGCCATCTTTTTCTGGTGAAACCGGTACATACCTGCTGGAGATAAGTGGAACAAGATCTGCAATTTCAGGAATTGATAATTTACAGATGACTGACGAAGTCAGGATTTATCCTAACCCTGCAAAGGACAGGGTAACTATAGACATGACTGGCTTTTCAGGTAAAATTCAAAAGGTATCTATGGTTAATATGCAGGGCCAGGAAGTGTTTGTATTAAATACTGTTTCAGGCGGGAAGGTAATCCCCATTGACACTCAAGGCCTCCCACAAGGCATATATTATATACAAATACAGACAGATAATGGAATAATTAATAAGATGATAACTGTCCAGAAATGAAAGCGCTGCCAATTGTATTTATCCTTATTATATGTGGCTGTATTGATTGCTCTTCAAGCCACATAAGCTTCGTTCCTGTTTACAGTTCCGGCCCACCAACCCTGGTGTATAAAACGCGGGCCGACTATAGCAATAATGTACCCATCATATTATCTGATGATAAAACAAAGATACTTGCCTTTCCGGATCCGGTAGATGTATTTATAAATGGCAAATACCCAACCCCAACTCAATTAAAAGATGGCTATTTGCTTGATAACAGGGGTATAAGTAAAAATGTGGCATTTCTAAAAATGACTTATACTGAATATGCACGCTTGCCTAAACCACCCACAGCAGAAGAAATGTTTGCAATGATCATAGACAAAGAGCCCCTGACCGAGCTTTGCAATTGTGGCAATAGGAATGCGATTCAAAACCCTAAACAACAAATGAATCAATTAATAAGGCACAAACAATTGCGTACAGTTTGCAAAGTGATAAAATAACCCTATTTAAGATTTTGGTTTCTCTTCTTTCAGGTCCCTTATATTCAACTTTTTCAAGTCAGGAGCCAGGAAAAGCGTACTGATAACAACAACAATAGTCATTATGCCGCCGAATATAACAGAAGGTATAGTACCCATTACTTTAGCTGCCACGCCGGATTCAAATGAGCCTATTTCATTGGATGAACTAAGAAAAATACTATTAACGGATGATACCCTTCCGCGCATATTGTCAGGCGTAAGAAGCTGAATAATCGTTTGACGAATTACTACGCTGACATTATCAAACACCCCGCTTAAAAACAGGAGAAAGAACGAAAGATAGAAATTCCTTGAAATAGCAAAAGCGATAATGCAAAGCCCGAAACCTGTAACACAAAGAAGAAATTTTTTCCCTGAATTCACCGCTGGCAAGTGGTGTGCCAGGTAAATACCCATGAGCACAGAACCAACAGCCGGTGCAGCCCGTAGAAGGCCAAGCCCCATGGGCCCGGTATGCAGGAGTTTTGCAAAAATGGGCAGCAATGCCGTTGCGCCACCGAAAAGCACCGCAAACAGATCTAGCGATAGGGCGCTAAGGAGTATTTGGCTGCTGAATACAAATTTGATCCCGGCCCGAAGCCTTTTGATAGTGGGTTCATTGGCTACACGGCCTATAATAGGCTTGGCTTTAATGAAAGTAAGTGCAAAAAAAGAAATAAGCAATAAAATAAATACAGTAAAATAACTGGCGGTAACCCCTGCAAAACCATATAAAAATCCACCCAAAGCCGGGCCGGTTACTGCGCCAAACTGCCATATAGAACTATTCCACGCTGATGAAGACTGATAATGCTCGCGGGGGACTATCTGCCCTACAAAACCGAATATGGCAGGGCCTATAAACCCCCTGGCAATGCCAGTGAAAAACAAAACAATATAAATGGGCATGATGCCGAATTGTACAAGTACAGAGGAGTTGTTCAAAGTAAATAACCCTAATGCAAGGGTGCATAAAACTACTCCTGCCATGCAAAAAGCAATGATCCTTTTCCTGCTGAACAGGTCGGCTATATGCCCGGCGTACAGCGATATTCCTATAGCGGGCAATGCCTCTGCAAGCCCGATGAGACCCAGCGCAAGCGGATTGTCATGGCTTATTTCCAGTACCTGCCAGCCAACTATGATGGCAGTCATTTCTGTGGCAATGGTGAAAAAAAGCCGGAAAAACAGGAAAGCATTAAATTCACGGATGCCTAAGACTATATATGCGCTGTTCTGCTTTTTGGGTGCTTTATCGGGTTTACTCATTCGGGGCAAATTTCGGAGAAAGATTGGGAAATGATAAGAATTTGGGAAAAGATAATAATTTTAAAAATAGCTAAGTTACCGGAGAGTTTTCAACTTGGGAAATCTTACGTGCGTAAACCAAAAACTGCAGTACTACTACCACTATTTTGTATACAAAGCACCTACTAATTGGCTACTATTCAGGTACTATTTTACTACTATTTTCGTACTATTTATACTATTTTGTACTATTTTTCCAGTTTGATTTTTATTTCTTACGTGCATAAGGAAGAATTAACAATAAATAAAGAACGAAACACTTTTTCATAAGGGCAATATAAGGAATTTTTCTGAGGTTTCCAAATAAAATGCTAATTTTATAGTTCAATATACGAACAAAAGAACTGAAACTTTATGATGAAAGTCAAACTGGCGCTTTCTTTTTTCCTCTTTTTAAGCTTAGCCGGCAAAATGGCGGCACAAGGCAAAGTAAATATTTTGCTTACCGACACGCAGGCAATAGATTTTTCCGAATCGGTATATGAAAAGATGAATGTGAAACTGTGGAACGCAGCCGCAGGTGGTATTATTCATGCATATAAAGACGCGGGGTTTAAAGAAGCCTATTCTGCAAAACAAGTTAGATTTGAGTTGGGCTCTGTGTCTGAGAAAAAAAATTATGCAAAAAATGACAACCCAAATGTTTTATTAGACACTATCTTAACCGAGATATATTATCCTGTGGGAACAGAAACTTTAAAACTATTGCCCATCAGTTCATTTAAAGACAATACTTTGAAGGAAGTCAGTTCAATTTTGATGTATAATGCAGTTACGAGCGAAAATACTGCCTCTGATCCACTTTTTTACATGGATGCTTCGGAATGCCTTCATCAATTGAATGACACCGAAACTTTGCTTCTTTCCCTTATGCTTGAATACAATAGCCATGAAAGCACGAAAAACATTGGAGAAATAAATGAAAAGGTTATCGCTTCCTTTTCAATGGCCTACCTTAAAAATATTGAGATAACACTTTATAACTGCGCCCAGAGTGGTAGGATACGTTCTTATGAAAATGATTCTTTTAAAACCGCGCGTAAATTAGAAGATTATAACAAACTGGGCGGATATTATGATCAGGAAAATCATACTTTTAAACGATTCAATCCAAACAATTTGCAGGGTTTCAGAATTGGATATAATTGCATAAACAATGGTTTAGACATCAGTAGCAAATTGTTTGCAGTTGACGTTTTATATAAACCTTTTTTGGGGGATATCGCTACCTCTAATTCATATCCTATGTTTTCGTTAAGATTGGAAGACTTTCAAAATCAAATTAGCGCTGAGCAAAATGCATGGTTGCTTGGTTTATGCTATCATTCCTTCCTGATGCAGTTTGATCAAAGTATTTGGAAATATGGTTCTAAATTCGTTTACCATACTTATTGATATTTTTCTACTCGTACTTTTCAACTGTTATGAAAGAGCAAGTTGCAAAAAATTAATTTATATTTGCCATAAGTCTTAAAAACAAATGAAACCGCTTAAATTTATCACTGAAGCTATTGGCTGGGTACAAATTGCAGCCTCACCGATACTTGGAGGGGGTATTATTGGCTTCTTAGTTTATCTTTGGATGGGAAATACAACAGGAGCAATTATCGGGATTGCAATTGCTTTGCTTGGATTGGTTTTGGGGGTTGTTTGGGCAACAAGGGTCTGGAAAAAGAAAGGCACGGTTCAATTTATGTCAAAAGTAATGGCTACTCCCGAACTTGATGAGGATGAGTCAAAATAAAGCAAGTATAATGCAGGTTACTTCACCTAAGGACATTTTCGCAAATTTCAGTAACTATTAACTAATGTTCTCAATTTCTGGCCACATCATAGACATCCTTTCCGGCAACCAATTCAAAGGAACAATCTACGTAAAAGATGGCAAAATTGAATCTGTAAAACCAGAACTTTCTGTGCCCAACAGGTATATTATGCCGGGCTTTGTAGATGCTCATGTGCATATAGAAAGTTCTATGCTTGTGCCTTCAGAATTTGCAAGGCTGGCAGTAACCCATGGCACCGTTGCCACCGTTTCTGACCCGCACGAGATAGCGAATGTGGTGGGTTTAAAGGGTGTTGATTATATGATTGATAATGCGAAGCAAGTGCCGTTTTATTTTAATTTTGGCGCGCCATCCTGCGTTCCCGCTACAAGTTTTGAAACGGCCGGGGCGCATTTAGGCCCTGATGAAATAGAACAACTCCTTTGCAGGGACGAAATACGCTACCTTAGCGAGATGATGAATTATCCAGGCGTACTGCATGGAGATAAGGAAGTTTTGGAAAAGATAAAGATCGCGCAGAAATATAATAAACCTGTAGATGGCCACGCTCCTGGCCTGCGTGGCGAAGACGCGAAAAACTATATTGCTGCCGGAATATCTACCGACCATGAATGTTTTACAAAAGAAGAAGCGCTCGAAAAAATAAAATACGGCATGAAAATCCTCATCCGTGAGGGCAGCGCTGCCAAAAATTTTGATGCGCTGATAGAACTGATTGCCGACTATCCTGACAAGATCATGTTCTGCAGCGACGACAAACATCCTGATGCACTGGCAGCAGGGCATATAAATCAATTGGTACAACGTGCGGTAGAATATGGGTTTAATTATATGGATATACTCCGGGCCGCTACATTAAATCCGGTAAAACATTATAATCTACAGCACGGCTTACTACAAGTAGGCGACTCCGCCGATTTTATTGTTGTAAATGATTTGAAGAACTTTGAGGTGCTTGGCACTTATATCAAAGGCGTAGAAGTATCAGCGGCAGGGTTAAGTTTGATTCAAAGTGTGGAAACCGGAATTATCAATAATTTCAATTGCAAGCCTATACATGAAAGCGAGCTTGCCATTTCCGCCCAAACCAATAAAATTCGCGTTATTGAGGCCATTGACGGACAATTAATAACCAAAGAAAACATATTCGAAACAAAAATAGAAAACGGAAATGCGGTAAGCGATACTGAAAAAGATATCCTGAAAATGGTAGTTGTTAACCGCTACTCCCCCGCCCCGCCAGCCTTTGCTTTTGTCAGGAATTTTGGCCTGAAAGACGGGGCTATTGCCAGTACGGTGGCGCACGACAGCCATAATATCATCGCCGTTGGCGCTGACGATGCCAGCCTCGCACGGGCTATTAATTTATTAGTAGAAAACAAAGGGGGGATTTCTTTAGTGAGTAAAACAGAACAAATGGTACAAACTCTTCCAGTGGCCGGGCTGATGAGTATGGAAGACGGCTATTCCGTTGCAGCCGCCTATCAAAATATGGACAAAGCTGCAAAAGCGCTTGGCTCAAAACTTGGCGCACCATACATGACCCTTTCTTTCCTTGCCCTGCTTGTTATCCCTCAACTTAAATTAAGCGATAAGGGCTTATTTGATGGGAGCAGTTTTAAGTTCACCAGTTTGTTTGTGTAGGTTTACTCCGTTCTCTTCACAGAAAAAGAGCCGTTCGTCACGGTTATCCCACTACTTGTGCCTGCAGTTGGCGTAAAAGTACCACTAAAAGTACCTGTAATATATGTTCCTACTGCACCATAAGCTGTTACGGATAAGGTTCCGCTGGTGGAAGAATATTCACGGTAAGCAGTCGGGTTAGAAACCGGGGAAATAGAAATAATAATATCCGGGATACCGGCGGCTAAAAGCTGGGCATTTTTTATAGTGGTTTGCCCGCTAAAAGCTACAATCACATTTACAGTAAATGAATCTGCAGAGGCGCCTACCGAAACTGAAGTAATATTTGTCTTGCTTATAAAAGTATCTATTGTTTTCTTAACGCTAAGGCTGAAAACCTGGTTTGTAAAGATATCACCATTAATTGTCAAAGAACCGCTACCGGATGATTGAGGAGTAGTTGTAGAATTATTTGATGTGTTATTTGTAGCTTTATTGCAGGAACCAAGAGCAAATGCAGAAAGAATCAATAAATAAAGAAATATCCTCATTGTGATTTTTTAAAAGATTGATTATTATAGCAAATATAGAACATTATTCAGAATTGTCATAATAATTTCAGTAAAAATAAAATATCTTCTTGCCTTATTCGTCTTAAACCACCAAATGGCTACCGGAAACCAAAATTTAATAAAATTTTCATATAAAAAAGTTTTGGAAACTTTGGAATTGTTTTTTGTTTCCGTAGTTTTGTGCCGGATTTCAAAAAAATGATGGAATCAAGATGATTAAACAAGATAAACCTACCAGTACCTACATTTCTTTATTCTTTCTTGCAATTTTTTGCGGGCTGTTTTCAGTTAAAGGCAATGCTCAGGCAGCACATGGAGACACCACTTATCTCACCTTGCAGCAATGTATTGACTATGCATTGAAAAACCAGAATGATATAAAGAATGCCAAATTAGACGAAAAGATTGCCTTTCAGAAAAAAAGGGAAATAGCCGGGGCTGCTTTGCCACAAATAAATGCCAATGGCGAAGTCGATTATTATTTCGACGCCCCAAAATACTTCTTTGATAACGAGATAATTCAGACTGGCCTTGTATATAACACACAGTATGGCGCTTCGGCAAGCCAGTTACTCTTTAACGGTACCTATCTTATCGGTAGAGAAGCTGCTGCCAGGTATATTGATCTGATGAAAAAGACTACTCAGAACACCGAGATCCAAACTCGGGCTAACGTTACAAAGGCATATTATTCTGTAGTTATAAATAAAGAACGTATTCACCTGGTACAGGCCAACCTCGATAAATTGAAGGACTTGTTAAAAGAAACCCAGGCTATGAATGTTCAGGGTTTTGTAGAAAATATAGACGTAGACAGGATCAGCGTACAACTTGGCAACCTGGAAGTAGAAAGCAAAAATGTTCAAAACCTTGTCAGGTTAAGTTATTATCTTTTGAAATTCCAGATTGGCATGCCAATGGATGAAAAAATAAAGGTAAGCGATAGTATTGAATCTAAGGAATTTAAAGATGAAGCTAATACCCCTACGCAGTATGGCGACAGGATTGAATATAATATAATGCAGGTGGAGAAAAACCTGTATGGCCTTCAGATCAAAGAATACAAGTTTGGCTATTTACCATCTCTTAATGCATTTGGAAGCTATGAAAACCAAACATATACCACTGTTGACCATTACGATGCCTTTGATAAGGGAAAAGTTTGGCTGCCCACCGGCGTTATTGGTGCAAAACTAAGCATACCTGTTTTTGACGGATTCGTTAAAGACGCGCAAATACAAGAAGCTAAACTCAGCTATCAGCAAACACTGAATAATGAATATACTTTAAAAAACAGTATAGATCTCCAGACAAATAATGCTATTGTTAATTACAACAACAACCTTAGTACCTTACAGATACAAAAGAAAAACCTTGACCTCGCCAAAGAAGTGGCAAGGGTAACGGAGATAAAATACAAACAGGGCGTTGGAAGCAACCTTGAGATAATAGATGCACAAACCTCCCTTCGTGAAGCTGAGACAAATTACTATGAAGCCCTGTATAACGTGGTCGTTTCACAGGTTGACCTGCTGGTGGCAAGAGGGAAATTTTAATTATAAAGAATAGTTTAGAAAATGAACAATACAACCCGAAACTATATAAAAATGTATAAAAAAGGCATATTCATACTCATGCTTTTGACAGTAGCTGCGTGTAGCAGCGGCACTAAGGACAAAGCAAAGCAAATAGATGATCTGAAAAAGAAAAAAACAGCTCTTTTGCAGCAGAAAACTGATATTGATGTAAAAATAGCAGACATTCAAAATCAATTAAAAGCCCTTGGCGATTCTTCTCAGGGGAAAATAGAAACGATTTCAATAATTCCCCCTCATCCGGGCGAATTTAAACACTATATAGAAGTACAAGGGAAGGTGGAAAGTGATGAGAACGTTATTATAAGTGCAAAAGCTGCCGGGGAAATAAAAAGCCTGACGGTAGAACCTGGTGATGTTGTAAAAAAAGGACAGGTACTTGGTAAGATTGATGCCAGCATCATTGAAGAAAGTATAGAAGAGATAAAAACATCCCTGAACCTGGCACAAACTGTTTATGACAAGCAAAAAAACCTGTGGGACCAGAAAATAGGAACTGAACTTCAATACCTGCAGGCTAAAAGTAATTTGGAATCGCTTCAAAAAAGGCTGAATACTACCAATCAGCAGCTTGATATGTATTATATAAAATCTCCAATTGACGGAACTGTGGATGAAGTCTTGCCGAAAATTGGCGAATCAGTAGGTCCCGGCTCACCAGTGGTGCATGTGGTGAACTACGCAAAATCCAAGATCACTGCAGAGGTGGCAGAATCCTATATTTCATCAGTGAATAAAGGTGATATGGCCATGATCGTTTTTCCCGATGAAGATAAAACAATAAGCACCCCGGTGAATGTTGTTAGCCGGGCCATAAATGCAGCTGACAGGACTTTTAAAATTGAATTGAAACCGAATGGCAACGATATCGAACTGCACCCTAATATGATAGCAGTGGTAAAAATAAATGACTACAGTAATAAAAAGGCTATGACCCTACCTGTAAACCTGATTCAAAAAGATGAAGAAGGGACTTTTGTATATGTTGCAGTGAAAGGATCGCATGGGTTTGAAGCGAAAAAGAAATTAATAACCACCGGCATTAGCTATGGCGGAAATATTGAAGTAAGCGGACTGGACGCCAATGACCAGGTAATTAATTCAGGCTACGAAAATGTAGTAGACGGGCAGGCAGTAGCATTTTAAAGAATAGTTATTAGGACATGAAATTATTTAAACCAACATCATGGTCAATTGATAACCGGACAAGTATTTATGTGGTTACCATCATAATTACACTCTTCGGTATATATTCATATAATCATCTCCAGAAGGAAAAATTCCCGGATATTGTTATACCTACAGTAAACGTTACTACGATATATCTCGGCACCTCTCCGGCGGAAATGGAAAATCTGGTTACCCGCCCTATTGAAAAACAAATAAAAGCAGTTTCGGGCGTTAAAAAGATAATATCCAGTTCCATACAGGATCTATCGATCATCACTATACAATTCAATACTGATGTAGCTGTATCTGAAGCAAAACAACGGATTAAAGACGCTATTGATAAAGCGCAGCAAGACTTGCCGCAAAACCTTACACAGGAGCCAAATGTGCAGGAAATCAATTTCTCCGATTTCCCTATTATGCACGTAAACCTGTCTGGTGATTTCAACCTTGATAAACTAAAAAAATACGCCGACAACCTAAAAGATAAAATTGAAACCCTGCCTGAAATAACCCGCGTAGAAATTGTAGGCGCAAGGGATAAAGAAGTGCCTATAAACCTGGACATCTATAAGATGCAGGTAGCTAAAATTACTTTTTATGATGTAGTGAATGCCATAAAAGGTGAAAATGCCACCATTTCCGGTGGTTTAGTCCGCGTAGGCGACCAACAGCCTGCCGTACGTGTGGAGGGCGAATATACCGATGCAAAAGATATTGGAAATATTGTAGTTAGGTCCGCCACCGGAGCGCCGCATTATATCCGTGACCTTGTCACAGATTCAGTCCGCGAATCTGATAAGGAAGCAGAAAGCTTTGCCCGACTTGACCATAAGCCGGTTATCACCTTAAATATTATAAAACGTTCTGGTGAAAACTTAATCAGCGCATCTGATAAAATTCGGGATATATGCGCCGACATGAAAGCTAATGAATTTCCAAAAGGCCTGAACATAACTATTACCGGCGACCAGAGCGACCAGACGAGGGATACGCTGAAAGACCTTATAAATACTATCATCATAGGCTTTATCCTTGTTACCCTTATACTGATGTTTTTCATGGGGACTACAAATGCTCTTTTTGTGGCGATGTCAGTGCCTCTATCCACATTCCTCGCATTTTTGATATTGCCTGGAATAGGGTTTACCCTTAATATGATTGTTTTATTCTCATTCCTCCTTGCCCTCGGTATAGTAGTAGATGACGCGATAGTTGTAATCGAAAATACGCACCGAATATTCCATAGCACAAAACTTACCATTGTAAAATCAGCCAAATTTGCGGCAGGCGAAGTATTTGTGCCTGTACTTGCAGGAACGCTTACCACCCTTGCACCTTTTTTCCCGCTTTCATTCTGGCCTGGTATTGTTGGTAAGTTCATGTATTATCTGCCTGTTACTTTAATTATTACGCTTATAGCTTCATTACTTGTAGCGTTTATCATAAACCCTGTATTTGCGGTATCTTTCATGAAAAAACATGACCCTGACAAAGCAAAAGCAAATACTCGCCGTTTTTGGGTTATCCTCGGCATCCTGGAGGTTTTTGCCATATTCTTTTATATCGGCGGAAGTCCGGGCATCGGTAACTTTGTGAACTTTTTAATCGTATTCGCTGCGCTTGATAAATATGTATTTGTAAAATGGATCAATGGCTTCCAGAACAATGTATTGCCAAAATTCATGCGGGGCTATGAGAAAGTTTTAAAATGGGCTTTGTATAAAAGGCACCCATGGATTATCATGGGAAGCATCGTAGTCCTTTTCTTCTTTTCCATATTTTTAACCGCTATCCGAGCGCCTAAGGTCGAGTTTTTCCCATCGGGCAATCCTAATTTCGTATATGTTTATCTAAACCTTCCAATCGGAACAGATGTAAGAGTAACAGACTCTGTGACAAAAATACTTGAGCAAAAAGTTTACAGTGTCATAGGTCAAAATAACCCTGACGTAGAGTCTGTTATTACTAACGTGGCCTTATCCGCAGGTGACCCTAGCGACCAGACTCAAACCATCAATGCGACTTCGCAAAAGGCGAAGATCGAGGTGGCTTTTAAAGAATTACAATACCGTAAAGGAATAGCCACACAGATTTACTTAGATAGTATCCGCGATGTAATAGCGGCAATGAAAAAACCTGTACCAGGCGTAGCTAAAAATTTATTCGCCGACGCTGATATTACTGTAGACAAAGAAGCTAATGGCCCACCAACAGGAAAACCGGTAAATATTGAAGTGTCTGGTGATAATTTTGATACCCTGATCAATTTATCAAAAAGGGTAAAAAATTATCTTAATTCATTGCCCAATAGCGGTATAGAAAACCTTCAGAGCAACCTTCAGGACCGCAACCCTGAAATAAATGTGGAAGTTGACAGGGAACGCGCCAACCGGGAAGGGATTACTACTGCTCAGATAGGTAACGAATTACGGACTGCTATTTTCGGCATGGAGGCATCAAAATTTAAAGATGGAGAAGACCAGTATCCTATACAGGTAAGATATTCTGATAAATACAGGAAGAATATTGATGAACTGATGAACATGAATATTACTTACCGGGAAATCACTACAGGCCAAATACGCCAGGTGCCTATTTCCGCAGTAACGCGTGAAAGTTTCGGCACTACTTTTGGCGCTATTAATCGTATAAACCTAAAACGAGTGGTTACTTTGTCATCAAATGTACTGAATGGCTATAACGCCAACGACGTGGCGGCTAATGTTACCAATGTCCTGAAAAACCTTCATAAACCGGATGGTTATGAAATTCGCCTGACTGGTGCGCAGGAGGACCAGAAAGAAACCGGTGATTTTCTCGGACTGGCGCTAATGCTTGCCATAGGCCTTATATTCCTTATATTGGTTACGCAGTTCAATTCGGTTTCCAAACCATTCATCATTCTTTCTGAAATATTATTCAGCATCATAGGTGTATTGCTTGGCTTCTCAATATTTAAAATGACGATATCCATCGTCATGACAGGCGTAGGTATTCTTGCGCTTGGCGGTATAGTGGTAAAAAATGGCATCCTGCTTGTTGAGTTTTCCGATGTGCTCAGGGAACGCGGCCACCGTACTATTAATGCCATCGTTCAGGCAGGTAAAACACGCCTTACGCCGGTATTATTAACGGCCATGGCATGTATGCTCGGGCTCGTACCTCTTGCGCTTGGCATGAATATAGATTTTGCATCCCTGTTTTCAACCGGCAACCCCCATTTCTTCCTCGGTGGCGACAGCCAGGTTTTTTGGGGACCACTGGCATGGACTATTATTTTTGGGTTAAGCTTTGCCACAGTACTAACACTCATCGTAGTTCCGGTAATGTACCTGCTGGTATATAAATTCAAAGTTTACCTGAAAAGAAAACACATACTGCCAAACAATAAAACGCAGGCTGAATTAGATAAAGCCAAGCTTAATGGCATAAAGACTGAAGTCGAAGAAGAAGAGGTGATTTTTTAATCCCTTGTATAACTTATAGCCCTTAACCCTAAAAAACTAAAAAAGCAGGATGTAGCTACATTCTGCTTTTTTAGTTTTTTATTCCCGCTTCTCTGCTTAATTTTGTTGCAAAATAAACGACATTTTATTAATTTAATGGATTTCTCCGTTCTCAGTAAAAACCTGAAAAAAGATTTTAGTGCTTTCCCTAAAATCAGGATTGCAATTTTAGGGGATACACCTACGCAACTGCTTCACCAGGCCATCAGGGGCTACGGCTACGAAGTTGGTATTAGTTTTGAAATATTTGAAGCTGACTATGACCAGATAGACCGTCAAATATTTGAAACCGGCTCTGAATTTTATGAGTTTAAACCTGAATTTGTCCTCATTTTTCAGTCTACACAAAAAGCCCTCAACAAATTTTATAAAAAGAAAGAAGGGAAAAGCCACTTTGCAGACCAGCAAATAGAATACGTACGTAGCCTTTGTGATACGTTGAATGACAACCTGAAAGTCCGTATTATTTATTGCAATTTCCCTGAAATACCTGATACAGTTTTTGGCAATTACGCCAATAAGACTGAATTATCCTCAACCTGGCAGTTTCGCAAAATAAACTTAGGTTTGATGGAATTGGCCGGAAATATTAAAAACCTGTTTATCAATGATATTTCCGCTATTCAAAATATGCTTGGCAGGCAACAGATATATTCACCTTCCACATACACTAATACAGGAATAGCTTATGATATTGAATTTTGGCCACTGATTGCAAAAAACACTGCGGATATAATTCTTGCCATAAATGGTAAACAACTTCGCAAAGCAGTAGTACTTGACCTTGATAATACCCTATGGGGAGGCATAATAGGCGATGACGGGCTCGAAAACATCCAAATAGGCGATCTCGGAATCGGTAAGGCATTTACAGAATTGCAACTTTGGCTGAAACAGCTAAAACAGCGCGGCATTATCCTTAGCGTTTGCAGTAAAAACTATGAACACGTAGCCATGGAGGCATTTGAAAAACATCCGGATATGATTTTACGTCCTGATGATATTGCGGTTTTCGTTGCTAATTGGGAAAACAAGGTGGATAATATCCGGTATATCCAGTCTATTTTAAATATTGGGTTCGACAGTATGGTTTATCTTGATGATAACCCTTTTGAGCGTAATATGGTGCGTACTGAAATACCTGCAATGGTGATCCCTGAACTACCGGAAGACCCCGCTGAATACTTGCCATATCTCTACACACTGAACCTTTTTGAAACAGCTTCCCTGTCTGAAGAAGATGAGAACCGCACAAAGCAATACCAGGAGGAAGCCAAAAGGGCCACCTTGCAACATGCCTATGCTAATGAAGATGAGTTCCTGGCAAGCCTTGAAATGGTGTCTTTGGTAAAACCTTTTGATAAATTCTATACCCCTCGCATTGCACAGCTAAGCCAGCGGTCTAACCAATTTAACCTGAGAACAGTAAGATATACTGAGCAAGACATTCAAAAAGTAGCAGCAGATCCAAATTACCTGACTTTATATTTTACCCTCGAAGATAAATTTGGAGAATACGGCCTTATAAGCCTGATAATACTTGAGAAAAAAACAGACTATTTGTTTATCGACACATGGCTTATGAGCTGCCGCGTGCTAAAAAGGGGCATGGAGGATTTCGTGCTGAATAGTATTATGCGATTGGCAAAAGAAAATAATTTTACCAAAGTAATAGGTGAATATATACCCACCGAAAAGAATGAACTGGTTAAAGAGCATTTTCAAAAACTCGGTTTTGCCCAAAATAATGGTCTTTGGGAAATGGATGTACTTGCATTTGACGAAAGAAAAACATTTATTAAAATAAACCCGTAAATTAATTTTTAACAATAAAAGATTATCAATTAATTCAAAACAGAATAAGTAAAAAAATGGATAATGGACAGATAATGGAGGTATTAACCGGCATATTTCGGGACAAGCTGGATAATGATAAAATTAACTTAACCCCCGAAACTACTGCAAAAGATGTGAAAGGCTGGGATTCCCTTACTCACATTCAACTTATAGTAGCCACCGAAAAAAAATTCAAAATACGCTTCACATCCTCAGAAATAGCTAATTTTAAAAATATTGGTGCAATGTGTGAAGCCATTGCACACAAAACTACCCTCTAACAAACTATTTTTATATTTTATTTTGCTATCTCATTAAAAAGTGCGAATTTTGCGGTTCAATTTTGAGATATGTCAAGAATTTGTGTTTTAACAGGTAAAAAATCATTGAAGGGGCACAGCGTTTCCCACTCCAATGTAAAAACCAACAGGCGGTTCTATCCTAACCTGCAGGAAAAAAGGTTTTTTATTCCTGAATTAGATAAGTGGGTAACCTTAAAAGTATCTACCAGCGCTTTACGTACTATTAACAAAAAAGGCCTTTACCCCTACGTCAGGGAGATAGAGAAAAAAGAAGGCATTAAAATTTTATAACCATGGCAAAAAGAGGCAACAGGGTACAGGTAATACTGGAGTGTACCGTACATAAGGAAAGCGGCCAGCCCGGCACATCAAGGTATGTAACTACCAAGAACAAAAAAAATACATCGGACCGTATTGAACTGAAAAAATATAACCCGATATTGAAAAAATATACCGTTCACAAAGAAATAAAGTAAAACTATGGCTAAGAAAGTTGTTGCAACGCTGAGGAAAGCAAAAGACCAGGTAAAACTAATACGTGCAGTAAAATCACCAAAAACCGGTGCCTATACTTTCCGTGAAGAAATGGTAGCGAAAGACCAGATCAATGATGTTCTGAAAAATAAATAATAAGGGTTTTAGCCTGGAAAATAAAAGAAAGCTTTCCATTAGGAAGGCTTTTTTTATAAATAGGCTAGAAAATTGTCATTCAAATTTTTAAATTAATAATTCAAAAATTCTCTTATGGGGATATTTGACCTTTTTAAGAAAAAAGACACGGTGGCTGAAACCACCCCGAAAGAAACTGAAGAAGCCTCTTATGAAAAAGGGCTTGAGAAGACTAAAACGGGTTTTTTTAGCAAAATAGGCAAAGCCATTGCAGGCCGGTCTACGGCTGACGAAAGTTTTTTAGATGATATTGAAGACGCGCTCATCTCTGCAGATGTAGGTTTGGCTACTACAATTAAGATCATTGACCGGCTACAGGACCGGGTAGCAAAAGATAAGTACCTTAATAGCGCTGACCTCAATAATATACTTCGCGAAGAGGTCATTGGCCTTTTAGCCGAAAATAAACAAAACCAGGTAACTGATTTTAAAGCTCCCGCACAGGGTGAGCCTTATGTGATAATGGTAGTTGGAGTAAATGGTGTAGGCAAAACTACAACCATAGGCAAACTGGCTTACCAATTCAAAAAACACGGACAAAAGGTAGTTCTGGGAGCTGCTGACACTTTCCGCGCTGCCGCAGTAGATCAGCTTACCATCTGGAGCCAGAGAGTGGATGTACCGGTCATATCGCGCGGAATGAACGCTGACCCTGCTTCAGTAGCATACGATACGGTGCAGTCTGCCAAAGCAAAGGGATTTGATGTAGCTATTATCGATACTGCCGGAAGGTTGCATAATAAGATAGGCCTGATGAACGAGCTTACTAAGATCAGGGACGTGATGAAAAAAGTAGTCCCGGGCGCTCCCCATGAGGTTTTACTGGTGCTTGACGCCAGTACTGGCCAGAATGCATTAGAGCAGGCTAAACAATTTACTGCTGCTACTGATGTAAATGCTATCGCCCTTACCAAACTTGATGGCACTGCCAAAGGCGGAGTGGCTATTTCTATCTCTGATCAGTTTAAAATACCGATAAAATACATTGGCCTCGGCGAAAAAATGGAAGACCTGCAGGCATTTGATAAAGTTGAATTTATCAATGCACTGTTCAAAGAATAATTATAAATTTTGAATTCTTAATTTTTAATTATTGTTAGCTTTTAACTATTTACTATTCAAAATTGAAAACAAAGCCAACACGCACTCCGCAAATAAACGTCATTACCCTTGGCTGCTCAAAGAATATCTATGACAGCGAGGTATTGCTTGGGCAGTTGCATGGCAATAAAATACCTGTACTGCATGAAGGCAAAGTAAGGAAAGAAGATACTGTAGTAATAAATACTTGCGGGTTTATTGACCGTGCAAAACAGGAATCTATAGACACTATACTGCAATGGGCAGAAGCCAAAGAAAAGGGCAAGATCAGCAAGCTTGTGGTGATGGGCTGCTTGTCTGAAAGATATAAGGAAGACCTTATAAAAGAAATACCGCAGGTGGACGCCTTTTTCGGTACCAACCAAATGGCGGAGGTTGTAAAAAGCCTCGGCGCTGACTATAAACACGAATTACTTGGCGAACGGCAGCTTACTACCCCATCTCACTACGCTTTCATGAAAATATCAGAAGGGTGCAACAGGCCCTGCTCTTTTTGCGCTATTCCTTTAATGCGCGGAGGGCATGTTTCAAGAAAAATGGAAGACATAGTACTGGAAGCCAAAAACCTGGCGAGAAATGGTACAAAAGAGCTCATCCTCATCGCCCAGGAATTGACTTATTACGGCATTGACCTATACGGAAAGAGGCGGCTTGACGACCTTTTAAGGGCGTTGTCGGAAGTAGCAGGCATTGAATGGATACGTTTGCAATATGCCTACCCTACCCAGTTCCCGGAAGATATACTGGATGTGATAAATGAGCGCGAAACTATCTGCAAATATCTTGATATGCCATTGCAGCACTCCAGTGATAATGTGCTGAAAGCCATGAGGAGGGGAATAACCCAAAGGCGCACATACGAATTGGTGGATATAATTAGGAATAAAGTGCCCGGCATTGCATTACGTACTACCCTACTCGTTGGCCACCCGGGCGAAACAGAAAAAGACTTTGAGAACCTTGTAAAATTCGTCCAGGAAATGAAATTCGACAGGCTGGGGGTTTTTCAATATTCACATGAAGAAAATACCCATGCCGGTACGCTTGAAGACATTATTCCTGCCGAAGTAAAACAGGAACGTGCCGATATAATCATGGATGTGCAAAGGGATATTTCCTTCTCAAAAAATGAGGCTAAAATAGGCAAAACCTTTAAAGTGATGATAGACCGTCTGGAAAACGATTTCTGGATAGGCCGTACTGAATTCGATTCACCGGAAGTTGATAATGAAGTGCTTGTTCCTTCAAAAGACACCTATCTCCGTATTGGTGATTTTGCTAATATCCTTATAAATGATGCGCTGGAATATGATTTGTATGGTACAGTGATTGTTTAAGCGCTGCAACAATGTTGCAACTTGCTAACAGTCAGCATTAAAGAATCAAAAACCTTATCCATTTTATTAAATTTCCCGTACCTTTGCCCTTTGCTAATATATTTAATATTTTGAGATGAGCAAAGGAAAAGACAGCATTCAGCACCACCATATTGATTCACATAATCATACACACGATCATGCGCATGACCATGCTCACGGGCATAGCCATGGTCTCGGTGGCCACCACCACCACGGCCCGGATAGCGGCAAAAGCCTGATATGGTCCGTGGTGCTAAACCTTGGCATTACTGCCATTGAGATTATAGGCGGGATACTCTCGGGAAGCCTTTCCCTGCTCTCAGATGCGGTACATAATTTTACAGATGTATTCTTTATCGCGATAAGCTATGTAGCGCTGAAACTCAGCAAACGAAAAAGCGATGCGAAAAGGACTTTCGGGTACAAACGCACTGAGATACTTGCGGCGCTTATCAATTCTGTACTGCTCATAGCCATTTTTGCTTTCCTTTTTGCGGAAGCAATTAAACACCTTTTCAACCCCGAACCAATCAATGCCCTTATAGTAATAGTTGCCGCATTAGCAGGTATTATCCTCAATGGCTCAAGCGCTTTGCTGCTAAAGGGCCATGCCCATGGAAGCCTGAACATAAAAGCCGCTTACCTACATTTGCTATCTGATATGCTATCTTCAGTAGCAGTATTGGTAGGTGGTATCGCTATTTATTTTTTCAAGGACTATGCCTACTGGATCGATCCGGTTTTAACAATAGCAATAGGCTTGTATGTACTTAAAGATGTGGTTTCAGTGATAAAAGAAACAATCAATATCCTAATGCACTCCACTCCGCCGAATGTTGATATTGAACTTATTAAAACAGATTTAGAGTCGATTCCACAGGTAAAAAACCTGCACCATGTACACATATGGAACCTGAATGAAAAAGAAGTGTATTTTGAAGCACATGTAGATTTTGAACAGGACTATCCCCTTAGCCAGGTGGACAAATACCGCAAGGAGATAGAAAAGATCCTGAAAACAAAGCATAATATTATGCATATTACCCTCCAAACGGAATACAACTATTGTGATAATAAGGACCTTATCCAAAATGAAACAGCGAAAGAACATGTTCATCATGACGACGACCATGAACATGAAGGCCATGAACACCACCATTGAAATTTTGAATTTTTAATTCTTAATTTTGAATGAATAAAAGAACAACCCATTAGCTCCTTTCATAAATACCTGTCTGATATTCGTTTTTGGATATTTTTATATTTCCTTATAAGGCTCTTTGCCATTACTTCGCCACCGCTAGAAACAGCCCATAACTGGCGCCAGGCCACCGTGCTGATGGCTGCCCGCAACTTCTATGAAATTGACCCTAATATCATTTATCCACGCGTAGATATGGCCGGGGAAAAAACCGGCATTACCGGGATGGAATTCCCGCTTTTCAATTATATCATTTACCTGTTTGCCAAAGTTTTCGGGTGGAGCCACTGGTATGGCAGGCTAATCAACCTCATTGTTTCTTCATTCGGGGTTTATTGGTTTTACTGCCTTGTAAAAAAGTTCTTTAGCCAAAAAATGGCCTTCTCTTCCACCTTTATTTTACTGAATTCACTATGGTTTGCCTATTCCCGCAAAACCATGCCTGATACATTCAGCGTTGCCCTTGTAATGGGTGGAATGCTGGCTGGTTTCAATTACCTCGAAAAGGGAAAATGGTGGCAGCTCTTGTTTAGTTTTTTGTTGATTCTAATGGGTGTTTTGAGTAAAATACCTGGCGGCTACCTGCTTATATTATTTGGGTTCCCTGCTTTGGATAAAACATTGCTGATCAGTCGGAAAGTATTACTTTTTC
>Ga0302280_1000996_pt1 | contig 24424 bp, 20 predicted proteins | sample III_Fen_E1_1_FD_198771 | JGI IMG/M metagenome (GOLD analysis project Ga0302280, IMG submission 198771) | Peat permafrost microbial communities from Stordalen Mire near Abisko, Sweden - III_Fen_E1_1 | ecosystem: Environmental > Terrestrial > Soil > Wetlands > Permafrost | place: Sweden: Abisko... | reverse complement strand
AAAGGTGCGCCGCACGACCAGAATTTCAGTGACGTTTAGGACCGTCAGCAAGAGTACATAGGTAGTAGTTCTATGATCCATTTGTTCATGACGGAACCGTCTCTTCTAATGATCTCTCGAGGTCCTTTTACGAATATACTCAGTGGTCTGTAGTAGTCTATTAGGCTTTTCTTGAAGTTCTTGTTCACCAAGAACTTGCTTTTGAGGAACACCTTACCGTCCTTACAGACAATCTTGTCGTTTTCGTCGTCAGTCCTTATCAAAAAACGGAAACACTGACTGGAGGACAACTGCTGTTGTAACCTCTCCTTGTTGACAATGCATTGCCCTAGAAATAGATTGAACGCTTCGTTAAATGAGTTATACTGATCGTCTATTGGCGATATCGACGTGAAGTAGATCCACGGCATTTGATAGTTATACCACCTTTAAACCTTTAGAGATTAAAACGCCGACTTCTAAGGCATTTAAAATTTTGAAAATGTTTGGATCTAGTAAAAATCAATAATCTCTAAAGGTTTAAAAATTTTTAAACCCTAAGAATGTAAGTCAAAGTTTTGGCGTAAAGATGGAACCTATATTTAGAATTAAAAATACAAGTATTAAAAACGGACGAATTGACCACGTAGACATTGGAGACGCAACTGTCGTTGATTGTTCCAATTGTACTTCATTGACCGAATTGCCACTATGGCCCAATGTCACGAAAGTCTATTGTTCCAATTGTACTTCATTGACCGAATTGCCACTATGGCCCAATGTCACGAAAGTCTATTGTTCCGGTTGTTCTTCATTGACAGAATTTCCACTGTGGCCTAATGTTACAGAAGTCTGGCATTGCAATTGTACTTCATTGACCGAATTACCACTGTGGCCCAATGTTACGGAAGTCTGGTGCGAAAACTGTCCTTCATTGACCGAATTTCCACTGTGGCCCAATATAATAAAAGTCTGGTGTATCAATTGTTCTTCATTGACTGAATTGCCACCGTGGCCCAATGTCACGATAGTTGATTGTTCCGTTTGTCCTTCATTGACCGAATTGCCACTGTGGCCTAATATAATGAAAGTCTATTGTACTGGTTGTCCTTCATTGACAGAATTACCACTGTGGCCCGATGACACGAAAGTATATAGTGACTTAACATTTAAACGAGTCAAATCTAAACCAGTATATACTTTAGTAGACCCTAATAAGACCATATACAGTTCTCAAAGTGAGAAATGTTGTATTTGTATGGAAAACCCAAATGAAATAATATTTGACCCATGTTATCATTTCGATACCTGCATCAAATGTGCAGAACAACTAAAAGTTGTATCTTCAAAATGTCCAATATGCAGAACCAGGATTGCGTCACTGATAAATTTTACAATAAAGTCATAATTTGATCACCGGCGTTCTAATCTCTAAAGGTTTAAAAAAATTTAAACCCTAAGAATGTAAGTCAAAGTTTTGGCGTAAAGATGGAACCTATCAATTTCAGAATAGACAACACAAGTGTTAAAAACGGACAAATTGACCACGTAGACATTGGAGACGCAACTGTCGTTGATTGTTCCAATTGTACTTCATTGACCGAATTGCCACTATGGCCCAATGTTACGAAAGTCTGGTGTAACAATTGTCCTTCATTGACCGAATTACCACTGTGGCCTAATGTTACAGAAGTCTGGCATTGTAATTGTACTTCATTGACCGAATTACCACTGTGGCCTAATGTTACGATAGTTGATTGTTCCAATTGTACTTCATTGACCGAATTACCACTGTGGCCCAATGTCACGAAAGTCTGGTGTTATAATTGTCCTTCATTGACCGAATTACCACTGTGGCCTAATGTCAATGAAGTTGATTGTTCCTATTGTCCTTCATTGACCGAATTACCACTGTGGCCCAATGTCACGAAAGTCTGGTGTTATAATTGTCCTTCATTGACCGAATTACCACTGTGGTCCAATATAATGAAAGTCTGGTGTACCGATTGTCCTTCATTGACAGAATTACCACTGTGGCCCGATGACACGAAAGTCTATAGTGACTTAACATTTAAACGAGTTAAATTTGTATATACTTTAGTAGACCCTAATAAGACTATATACAGTTCTCAAAGTGAGAAATGTTGTATTTGTATGGAAAACCCAAAAGAGATAATATTTAACCCATGTTATCATTTCGATACCTGCATCAAATGTGCAGAACAACTAAATATTATATCTTCAAAATGTCCAATATGCAGAACTAGTATTGCTTCACTGATAAAAAATTTCCCTACCATTATAGTTTGATTGTCTTATATGAACATGTATTCTCACTGCACGGTGAGCTGTTTATTACTGTCCCGCAGTAGGTCTTCGGATTACTCCTGAAGTCTTCGGGTTTATAGATCCCCAGACTACTTGCTAAGTGGGTAATGTAGTTGAACATATCCTTGAACTCGTCGTTATGCCCATACGAAATACTCGCCACATGAGCCAGTTCGTGAAGGATGACAAACATACTCGTGTTAGTATTTTCGAAGTTTCCACTTTGGTCCCTTATACATATCCTTATCTCAGTACTTTTGTTGAGGGTGTACGCTGCCGATTTTTCACTGGAGTTAGTCTCCTTCAATTCACATGTCATCCATCGGTGGTATAGTCGTTTGGCTATGTCTGGATCTGGGAGGCTGTGTAGGTTCATGTAGTCTACCAGTTTATTGACATTCGCATTTAGTAAGGCCAAGTAGTTTGCGGCATTCTGTCTATTGGTATTGTCACCGACCTTCCGGACCTCGTAGTTTTGTCCATCGTAGTTACTTACAAAGGGCGAAACGTTGTCGACAAAGCAATATCTGATAATCAAAAACCCGAAGATCGCAAAAACAACGGTGACTATGACATAGATCGCCACCTTCTTAAAATCCCTCATTTAATAGGATCTCACATATTTTTTGACCAGCTTCTAGAGGTCCCTACCTGCCAACTTTTTGAGGTCTTCGTCGTCATCGTCGATACTCTCCAAAGTATTATAGGCCGCCTGTTGTTCGGCCTCCTTCTTATTGCTTCCACGTCCAATACCCATTGGATGCACTTTACCGTCGATTACCATCCTAATCTGGATAGTGAATACCCTTTTATGCGGAGGACCTTCTTGAGATAGTACCTTGTACTCTGGAAGCTCTATGCCCTTTATCTGGGCAAATCTCATTATCAGGTCTTTATAATTGTCATCCTGATGCAATAGATTTAGATCTACGTGCTTTTCAATGAGCTTAATCACGAAGTCATTCGAAAACTTGAACCCTAGATCCAAATATATTGCACCCAGAAATGCCTCAAATGCGTCCTCCAGTAGTTTATCGTTGACGTTCCCGTCAGCGTCCCTTTTAACTATCGATCCGGCCAGTACAAACGGTCCGATTCCTATCAACTTCGAGAATTTCACACAGTGTGTATCCCTGACTATTTTAGTTCTGAGTCTTGTAAGGAAGCCTTCGTCCTTGTCGGGGTACTTATCAAACAAAAACCCTCCGACTATCAGATTAAACACTGCGTCTCCCAGATACTCCAGACGTTCGTTTGACGCCGGTTCCTTACCCTGTACTAAGTAACTACACACTGGAAGACCTTGGTCAAGCGTGTACTTAATATACTTGTTCAATGACTTATGCACTAGAGCCCTCCTGTAGTTTTCTAGGTGTTTGGGTCGCATACCTCCCAAAATTGTCTGGATCTCCTCCCGACTGATATGAGGCTTAGTTAGGTCTAGCTTAGTATCTGTAATGTCGTCCATCTCTTTTGAATATATTGGAGACATTTTCTTAAGGCCGTTAATTTTTGGGATAGTGCCGGAGATGGACAAGATCTTCGTCAATGTCGCCAGTTACAGAGACCCTGAACTTCCCAAAACAGTACACGATCTGATATCAAAGGCGATGTGGCCGGAACGACTTAGGATAGTCGTTTATGAACAGAATGATCCGGAAGATCCCACAGTTTTTGGCGTTTATCCCGTAAGTCAGGTACTTGTATTACAAACCCACTTTAGTCTCGCCAAGGGGCCCACAGTAGCAAGAGCCAGGATCCAAAGGGAATATGCCGGAGAAGAGTACTACCTTCAAATAGATTCTCATATGAGGGCCATACAGAATTGGGACGCAGAACTAAAGCATATGCTGGACCTAGTTCCTGAACCCGCTGTACTAACTCAGTACCCTCCGGAATACTCATTGGATTCAGAACAGCTGAATTGTGATAAAGTCAGGTCAGGCCTCTACATACAAGGGTTCGGTCTGAAGGATCGCTTCACGAGGATCCAGTCTAGTTTAGTACAACCGGTTGATAGAAGATATTTCCCGTATACCAGTAAGGGTTGGAGTGCTTGTTTTTCGTTCTCTCGAGGTAGTATCGTTGGAGACGCTCCATATGACCCAAGTCTTGAACACCTATTCTTTGGCGAAGAACTGGACATCACCCTCAAGCTGTTCACCAGAGGATACTACTTCTTCAGTCCACATCGGTCTGTATTTTTTACCCTGTTCAAGAGGAGCCATCGTAGGACCTATTGGCAGGATATACCGAGTAGTAAAAGAGACCCATTGGAACTGAAGTCTAGGATCAAGCTGTGGGACAGAATTTTGGAAACCAGAGTGGGACCCAATGACTTGGGAACTGTTCGTACTGTCGACGACTACATGAAATTCGCAGACATAGACAGCTTGGCCAATTCCAGACTAACCAGTAGAGCCAAGTCCTTCAGGATCCACTCCACTAGACCTCTACTTCGGTAGAGTTTGTGGTATTCGCTGAGGCCTAGTAACCACACAGTGTTTTGTGACCTGTTTTGGGTCGCTTGCCCGGCAAAATTCGCACGGGTCCGGTCGTAATCAATTGATTAAACGACGAGGTCTGCGTAAATTTTCGGTGGACCCTCCTCAGTAGGTCTGATCACAATTGGCTTCCTACATAGGCCTACTTTTCTATAAAACTTTTTAAAATTTGAAGACCATCATGGTCATTAATCAATTGATTACGACCGGACACGTGCGTAATTTGCCGGACCTTCGACCCAAGTAGCGACGTTTTTCAGTGGAATTTAGTGGGTTACTGACCTTTCGTGACCAGTGCCAAAAGGCCTACGGCCCCTATGGCACACCGCCGATAAACCCTTTTGGAAGGACTAACTCGCAAAAAGTCCATGAAAAAGGGTTTGTCGGCGGTGTGCCATAGGGGCCGTAGGCCTTTTGGCACCTTTTGCATGGTTCGCCAACTCGCCAACCCGCCAACCAGCCAAACCCGCCAAACCCACCTGTCCGACCAAATTAAAAATTTTAATTCTTTAGGAGATCTAAACCAACGAGACCAAAGAGCAATGACGACCTGTCCCGTTTGTTATAATGACTATGTTGAAAAGGACGCTGATACTAGAAGCGTCGCAAGTTCAGTAGGTACTGGGGAGCCAGATACTTGTTCTTTCATTTGCGATACCGGACTGCAGTGTAGACTAAGGAACAGCTGCGAAGGCCTTTGCAGTACCCACATCAGTTACAGGACTAAGGTCACCTGCGTTTGGTGCGATAGACACTGCTGCAAAATATGCTATAGGACCTATTTTCTGGATTCGCCTGAAGAACCTATGTGCATTCATCCGGAGTGCAAAAAGGGGTTCAGTTTTGAGTTTTTACTGGGTGATGATGAGGACGGAGTCCAGAGGTTCTCAAATAAGTTCGTATGGGGTCCTTTGAAGGAACATCGCGAAGACATCTTCTTGGATCGAATTATGGCTCGTTTGCCTACATTTCAACAACTAGTCACTGACAAGGTATCCAAAGAGAGGTACAAGGAGAAGACCTCCAAAATTGAAGAGAGACTCCGCGAACTTCACCTACAAAACGCTGAGACCATCAGGATCATCATAGTACGAGAGGAGTACGGTAAAAACGAAGAAGAACTATACAAAACAGTAGACAAGAACAGGGCGAGAATCCAAAAACTTGAGGAATTTAAACGCCAACTGTACCTCAAAAATAGACCTAATGCTCCAAAGAAGGAAGAAGACGACGATAAAGTCCACAAAATCCACGGTAGCTGCCTTCGTAAGAGCGCCGGTTGTAACGGGTTCATCAACCACGAATGGGAGTGTGGGGTGTGCTTTACTAAGGTCTGCTCCAAATGCCACTGCCTTAAGCTGAAGGACCATGAATGCGATCAGAACGAAGTTGAGTCAATCAAGGCCCTAAAGGAAATTTCTAAAGCTTGTCCAGGGTGCAATCAAATGATAGAACGTACATACGGTTGTAATCTCATGTGGTGCCTTAACTGCCACAATTTCTTTCAGTGGGAGACCCTAAAACTCATAAAGAAGACCCAGTACTCACACAACCCCGAGCACATCGCTTGGCTGGCTAAGAACAACAAGACGTTGGGTAATCTGACCCAGAACGAAGAGAACGTATGTGACGTTGACTTTCATCACATTAGAGCCCTGAACATTGAGCAGTCTGATAAAGACGTCCTCAACGAGAACCTTCGTGTGTGTAACGAAATCAGGGACGATATCGAGACGTACAGGAACCCACTGGAAAACAACATTGAGAAGCACGCAATTGACTTTCTTAGAGGGAAGATTACCAAGGTTGATCTCAAGAAACTAGTACAACGCAACTACAAGTCCTCCAAGAAGTCCGAATTCGCCAATATGCATAGGAGTATGTACATCGATAACGTCAGAAATGTCCTTATCTTTTCGATCAACGAAATCAAAAGACTTGAAGCCGACAAGCAATCCATCGACGATATCCTTCAAAATACCTTCGTTGTTCTGGATAACTCCAGGGAGTACACTGAGAACAACCTAAAGAACCTAGGGGCTCTGTTTAACTCAGAGAAGCCTCATCTGTCCAACCTGGCCGTTAGGTCTGAGTTTAATTCCAAGAAGTATGTGGCTGATTTTCTCAAGTATCTGCACAGACTGAGGACAGGGAAGTTCCAACTTGGCAATGGTAATTACAAACAGGTTCTCTACAAAGTAACCAAGGTAGTCGAAAATACCAGAAGATATGGCGATATAGAACTGATCGAATTTCTAAAGGCAAACCCCGCCTGGATACCTTCCGAAGAAGACATTCTAATGGCCAAAAAGGAGGTTTACGACGATATATGACAACAGAACGTGTGACGTTAAGTCGTTTACATAGGGGGTTTATAATGGAAGTGATTGAATAAATGTTCCAGGACTTTTACTTGGTAGTAATCACCTGTATACTGCTCATAGTCAGCTACCGTTATCTCAACGAGAACCTTTGGGTCTATCGTAGACAATTTGTCGACTACCTCACCGATGGTAGGATCACCAAACTAGAGGAAAAGAACCACGTCGAAACATTTAGTCCCTTCGGTGGCAATGGAGGCAATATCAATGGGTTGGACTTTGCCCTGTACGACCCAGGGCCACTGCCACTGCCACTTCCACCGCCACTGCCAAATTTTGTCCAAGCCGGGAGCTCCAGATATGCGTACCACTCTGGGTACGATCCTCTGTCACCGTCTTGGCATGTTGATCAACCCGTTGGCTTGATTAAGGTACTGGACGTGAAGAAGGAGACCACCGAAGTAGTCGAGAAGAAGGTCGAACCTATTGCCGAACCGGTCGTTGTAGTAGTCACAGAACCGGTTGCCGAACCAGTTGCCGTTGTAGTCCCAGAACCAGAACCAACCGTTAGTGTTGTCCTAAAGCCTGTCGACTAGTTGATTGAGATAGTCATTTCCGACCATTGCACGCTTCATTTCGTTTCTGATGCTCTGTACATCGGACCGATCCCTGATATTTCGGATCTTAACAATGTCGCAGTACGGCTTGTAAATTTCCGTAGTGATGTAGACAATGATACCATTCATTACCAACATCTCTATGCTCGCGAGGAAGTCGTAGGTGTACAGCTTGTACACCAACAGACAGACCTGAAGTACTACGAACGCCGCTCCCATGTACTTGACGTTCCACCTAATCTCCTCGTCGAGCTTAGGAATGGTTCCAATGGCCTTATCGTAGTGACCAATGAGGTTCTTGGCAAGTCTGTTGAACTCGCCCTCGTTCTTAATATACCCCTTGAGACTGGAGTTCTTGCTGTCAAACGACTCATTCTCGTCCTCAAGTTCTTGGACCTTGGTACTGAGTTCGTTGATCTCGACTTCCAAGTTCCTGACCTTCTGGTGAAGGTCATTATTTTGAATGATCAGATAGGAAGTACTGGCCTTATCCCCAGTGGTCGACGAAGCACCGGCGAGTAACCCGGACTCGGCCAAGCCTCCAAAGTAGAAATTAACTGGTTGTTTAGGGTCCATCTGAGAGGCTCCGTTTGCCACCAGTCATCAGGTCGGCACTACGCTTCGAAAATTTTTAATTTTGCGAAGTGGTTGGAAGGTGACTACGCGTCGGATTCGTAGATTGTTATGCGGTACTATACTACGAACTGGACCACTTTGAATATGTCTTTGAAGATGTGTTTGAATATACTTGAATTTGTCATGAGTTCATTGACGTCATAATTTTTAGTTCAAATACAGTTCAAACACAGTTCAAAAAAGGACGTCAACAAACAATAGGTATCGACTGACTCAACTCAGTGAATTTAGACTACTACTAATCTTCGTAACCTACTTAAAGAAATAAATTCTATCCAATTAAAAAGAGCGATGGAGTTTGCGTGCTCGTTGTGTGAATACACTTCGTCACAGAAAATTAATGTCCATAACCACATCAACCGAAAGAAGCCATGTGGTCTAGGTGATAAAGAAATAGTAGAGATCCCTATTGAGATCAGTTGCAAGTACTGCAAAAAGAAATTCTCCTGTTCAAAATCATTACAGTTTCACATCAAGAACAACTGCAAGAACAAAGACGAAGCTAAGGACGAAGAGATCAGGAAACTAAAACAACAGAACCTAGAAATGGCCAGACTACTATCAACCAACATTAAACAGGCCATACGAACGGAAGCCCGCAAAATCTACAAAGAGAACTTCTCGATGACCTGTGTCCACTGCAATAACGACAACAGAACTAACATACAAGTATGTCACATAGTCCCGGTAAAAGACTTCAAACCTCCCTATACCGGCGTAAACGACCTAGATAACCTAATCGGACTATGTGCCAATTGCCACCTAGATTACGACAAAGACGGCAAATTCGAGGTCACCAGAACTGTAACGCTACACAAATTTCTTGTAAATCATCTAGATTATCATATTATCTAAAAAATTGGCCAGCTTAGAGTTCTGGACAACCCTGGACCCCAAAATGGAGAAGGAACAGGAGACATACCATCCTCATTGGCAGGACGTTATAAAGTCATACTTTAAGGCCAATGGGTTCGTTAAACATCAGACCGACAGTTTTAACGAATTCGTTGAAGTAGGCATTCAGAAGATCCTCAATGAAGTTGGCTCTATTGAGATCAAAACGTCCAAGGAGTCAAGGGGCGGAGAAGCGACCTACATCATCGAATTTGGCCAAATTAGCATCAAGAAGCCAGTCATTAGAGAACATGACGGCACTACTAATGTCCTCTATCCCCAGGAAGCGAGGGACAGGAACTTAACCTACCACTCTAGTCTGTACTGCGATATCAAAGTCAAAACCATCAAGAACGGAGAAGAGACCTTCAAAGTCAGCAAAGAACAACTGGGCTATATCCCAATTATGCTCAAGTCCAAGTTCTGCCTATTATACGGTAAGACAGAGAAGGAGTGCAAAGACATCGGAGAGTGCAAATACGACGAAGGCGGGTATTTCATAGTAAATGGCAATGAGAAGGTAATCATTGCTCAGGAGCGTATGCCCAACAACATAGTGTACTGCTTCTACAAGAAGCCACCTTCTAAGATCATCTGGCAGGCTGAGATCAGGTCTCAGTTTGAATACCACATTAAGACCACCAGTACGTTCTACATTCGTATATTCGCTAAGGGGTCTAGAAGCGTCGCTAACAGCAACCCCACTTTTACGGATATTGACGGAATCAGGGGTCAGATAACCTACATCAAGCAGGATATTCCCATCATCTTTATCTTCCATGCCCTCGGATATACCTCCAAGAACGAAATCATCGACATAGTAACCAATGCCAAAATACCGATCGGCGGAACCACCGACGACCAGTATTTTAAGAACATCCTCAAATTTCTCCGTTGTTCATTCGACGAAGCCAACGAGATCATCAAGGAAGAAAACACTGAAGAGCTCGATAGATCAGAACTTCAGGAGTTCTGTCTCGACTACATTGGTAAAAAGGGGTCGACTATGTACGGCTCAAAGGCCGAAAGGGTCAAGTACGCTACCCAGATAATCAACAGGGAACTACTACCCCACCTAAACCTGGAGTACGAGGCCATTTTTGAGACAGAACTTCAGATAACAAAGACTAAGGCCCACTTCATTGGATATATGGTCAACAAGCTCTATGCAAGTTACTTGGGCACCATCAAGGAAAATGACAGGGATCATCTGGCCAACAAGCGCCTTGATCTGACTGGTAATTTACTGACGACCCTCTTCAAAGGCATCTTTAAGAGACTATACAAGGAGGCCAAGGTCAATCTAACCAAAAGCATCGAGTCCAACAACAGCTTCGACCTAATGAACAACATCAAAAGCAAGTCTATTACCAACGACATTAAGTACGCCCTAAGCACCGGCAACTGGGGACGCCAAACCGGTGGAACTCCCCCTAAGACCGGTGTTGCCCAGCAATTGAACAGACTTACTTTTTCTAGTGCATTGTCTCACCTGAGGAGGGTCAATACCCCACTGAACAGAGAAGGTAAACAAGCCAAACCTCGTCAACTACACGCTACGTCGTGGTCCTACATATGCCCTTGTGAAACGCCTGAGGGGGCATCGTGTGGCCTCCTTCGTAACTTGGCTATTACCTGCCATGTATCAATCGGGTCTAACAGGACCTTCGTAATACTAAAGAAGTTCTTTGAGAAGTACGTACTTGACAAATTCATTGAAAAGCGTGAAATGATCACAGAAACGCCCCTCTATAAGGTATTCCTGGACGGGGCCTGGGTAGTGAGTGTAGACGAACCTATGGTTACGTTCCTAGTCGGAAAGCTGAAGAAGTTCAGAAGGAAGCTAATGATCTCCTTCGATACATGCGTATGTCTGGACAAAGAGTCGAAAGAGCTCCACATCTTCACAGGTCCGGGCCGATTTTGCAGGCCACTGTTGGTAGTAGAGAACATAGGTCAACTGAATGAAGAAACGAAGGACTGTACTTGGATCGAACTACTATCAAAAGGAATAGTAGAGTACATCGACATAGCCGAAGAGGAAGAAATCATGATAGCAATGAACCTGAAACAGCTGAACAAAAACCCCGAAGAATACACCCACCTGGAAATCCATCCATCGGTCATTTTGGGTATTTGCGCAAGCATTATCCCCTTCGCGCAGCACAATCAAGCACCTCGCAACATTTACCAAAGTTGCAAGATGTGTACCCTTGTATCGATGGCCAATGGATCTAAAAAACAAATTAAAGACGTAGTAGTTGGGGACATTATAGTGTCGTGGAACAAAGATACTCTTGAAAGAGTTTATGCTAGAGTACTGGACCATTATGTCAAACCAAATGTTAATAAGGCTTACAAAATCACCACTGTCTCCGGTAGGGAGATAACAGCGACAGAGGACCACCATTTTTGGACAAACAGGGGTTTTATGGAGATAGGTGATATCATCAAAGCAATTGCGGAAAATCCTGAGATCGACACGACTAAAGTAGACAGAGAATACGACGCAGAACACACAATAGATAGTACAATCATTAAGGGACAGCGTAGGAAGTTAGGTATTTTGACAGACGCTAATGGTGATGCAAACGAGATCGAAATCCTAGTACAAGTGATATACAAACTCGAATACGAACTCAACAAAATGAATGGACTGACCAAGAAATATGGCAAAATGTCCCCAGAAGAACAACAACAAAGGGCTTTTTATAGAGCCATGTTCGACAAGGTTAAAAAATACAACAGCGATATGAGCAAGTTACGGATAAATCCCAACAGAACGGACGTCGACGTTAACTTCAATCCAGACGACATATATACAATAATTGAAAACGAAATCGACATCGTTGTAAGTGAGAAGGTGGTTAAAGAGAAAAACCAGGTCCTTCTAGCAGTTAATCTCTTCTCCCAACCTATCTATCAGGACCTAACAGAGCAGGTAACCATATTGACAGAACTACAATTAAGTCAGTGTTGTGACGAACACCATATAGCTATTTTCGACAAATATAGACGAGAACTCAACAGATTTATAGGCCAAATCGACCTATCTGTTGCAAAGATACTAGCTGGAATTGTCGGACATCTATTGACAGATGGAAGTATCAATGTAAAAATTGGTGGCACTGCCAGGTGTTCTTTTTGTACTGGATCACTTGAGTCAGCTAATGAAATACTGAATGACCTAGAGCTGATAGGGTTTGTAAGAAAAACTCCCGTATATAGAGAATCCATTATGATAAAGGATGGAGTTGAGACTATAAAAAGAGGGTATAATATTGGATATACAGGTTCAACTGCATTCTTATTCGTTGCCCTTGGCACTAGTCTGGGAAAACGAGTCAACCACGAAATGAACATCCAGGACTGGATCTTGAATGGTCACAGAGAAATCAAAAGATCTTTCTTATCGACATTGTTTGGCGGAGATGGTTCTAAAATGCGTTACAACATAAGTAAGGACAATACATACATATTCACGTTCAATACCTTCTCTCGAAGCAAGATCAAAGACGAGCCATTGATCAGAAACCTAGAAGAATTTATGGAGAATATCAGTGGGATGTTACTAGAATTTGGGGTCGAAACCAACTATATCCATCGACTAGAAGGTGATTACGATTACCAAGCAGTACATCTTGGAATGAAACAAACCCAAGAGAACATGATCAAGTTTTACGAAGAGATCGGTTACAAGTACGACAATTACAAGCACCAAGAGTCTGGCATGATCATTGAATACCTAAAGCACCGAAAGTACATGAGTAAGGAGAAGTTTGAGACTATAAATCAAATTAGGGCGATGATAGACGAAGGCAAAAGCAATAGTGTCATTGCCAAGAAATTTGATAAGAAAACGTCTACGATTTCAGACATCAGAAAGGCCTACAAGAACAACAGAACATTGATGACACGAAAAGAAGATAGTTGCACAATTGACGAGTGGGAAAAGATGACCGTAGTCAAAAACAATACCATCTTTGTACCTATTGATAAGATAGTATACGACCCCAGTGTAGAAGAAATCTCGGACATTACAGTGGAGATAATTAAGGGCAATAGCCCAGCTTTCATAGCAAATGACTTTCTCATACATAACAGCAGCATGGGTATACACAAGAGACGTAAGACTCTCAACTAATGCCCATAACAGGGAGCGGCGGGTTCGCAAGGACCCTATGAATGGTGTGATACACACCGCCGTGATACTCCCTAGTCGGCGTTGAATCGTACTGGTCGGGTGGGATAGACTAAGTGGTTTAACGTGGTACGTAGATGACAATCTACACCCTGGGTTATACCAGCAGGCAAGACTCGTGAAAACGGTCAAAATTCACAAAGGGTCGGCAGATTCTAGTGGACAAGACCGTCGGTCGTTGACAATGGTCAACGGTCGCGACAGACTGGGTCACAAGTCGGTGGTTTAAGGAGAAACTGCTTAATGTACAGTCGGGCCAACGTAAAGGTTTAGGACTTGAGCGTTGCCTTCTATGATCAACTGGGTTTGAAAAGAACAAGTTGGGAAGTAGAGGGGTTGGGTCGAGGTGGACCCAATGGAAAGGTTGTCAACTTGGACTGCACTTTCACCAGAAAGAGGTCAAAGACAACAAACGAAGCAAGCTATTGGAATTTACGCAAATAATTTTGACCAACGTTTTGATGCTTTAGCACACGTTCTACATTATCCTCAGAAGCCGTTGGTGACTACTACCTTCATGAAATATATGAGGTTTAAAGAACTACCGGCAGGTATCAATGCCATTGTGGCCATTGCATGTTACGGAGGATACAATCAAGAGGATTCTATCATCGTTAACAAAGGGGCTCTGGATAGGGGTCTGTTTAGAAGTACCTTTTTCAAAACCTACGTCGACCAGGAGAAGGAGATAGTCAGGGTAGGAGGTCTAATGGAACAATTTGAAATACCCAATAGGAACGACACCAAGGGCATTCAGCACGGAAACTACGAAAAACTTGGGCCAGATGGTATCATTGAGCCGGGGTCTAGGGTGATAGACAACGACATTATCATAGGCAAAACCACTCCGATAGCCACGAGCAAACAGGAAATAAGCCAGATGAAGAAGTTCAAGAAACGTGACGTAAGTACTAGTATGAGGCAGAATGAGACAGGGGTGATAGACAAGGTACTTGTTACCACGAATTCAGATGGATTTAAGTACTCCAAAGTGAAGGTAAGGAGCATCAGAGTACCCGAAGTGGGCGACAAATTGGCTTCTGCCACAGGCGATCACGAGATTTTGACTCTAAGGGATGGTTGGAAAAATATTAAGGAAATTACACTTGAAGACGAAGTTGCAACTTTAGTAGATGGTTCGTTGGTTTATGACCACCCTACAGAAGTATATGCATACGAAGATTATGAAGGAGATATTTATGAAATTAGTAATACATCTATAGATCTTCGAGTGTCAGGATGTCATAAGATGTTTGTTTCAAAGAGAAGAAATGGTACTTATCAACCATATAATTTTGAACTTGCTAGAGATATACATGAAAAACGAAGAAAATACAAGAAAGATGCAGAATGGGAAGAACCTGATTACTTCTTTGAATTACCAGGATGTAATATCGAATTTAATACCCCTGAAAAAATGAATTCTTGGTTAATTTTGTTGGGTATATGGATTGCTGAAGGCTGGAACGATGTTAATGCAATTGGAATATGTCATTGTAAAGACAGAGTTGGAGATGCTTTGTATGAAAATTTACCTATATTAGGATTAGAATACACAGAAAATATTGATAAATTTCCTTTTTATAAATTATGTATTAAACACAATATAATAGCTGATTATCTTCGTCAATTTAGTCCTAATGGATCACTCACAAAATTTCTCCCAGACTGGTGTTTCAAATTAAGTAAAGAACAGACACGTACACTAATACATGGTCTTATGCTGGGGGATGGGCATATACAAAGAGGTACACATTTTTATTACACCAGTTCTGATAAATTGGCTGATCAGATATCACAATTAGCCCTTCATGCTGGATGGTCAGCTCACAATAGATTAAGATCTGAGGGACTTAAAGAATTTGTTATCAGAGGAAGAGTTTGTCACGGTAATCATCCTGGTTGGGTAATTACTATTATCAAAACTAAACTAAACCCAGAAATTAACAATGGACATAGTGCAAAACAACATGCACAGACTGAAGTATATATTAAACATATCAAAGAACCTGTTTATTGTATAAGTGTACCTTCAGAAGTATTTTATATACGTAGAAATGGTAAGTGCGTATGGACAGGAAATTCCAGGCATGGGCTTTACAAGAGACTGAGAACTCGAATTTAAACCCATAACAGGGAGCGGCGGATTCGTGAGAATCCTACTGGAGCGTGTGACTATACACACCGCCGTGGTACTCCCTAGTCGGCATTGAATCGTACTGGTTTGGTCCTAGTATAGGACAGACTAAGTGGTTCAATGTGGTACGTGGACGACAGTCCACACCCTGGGATTATATCCCAGCAGGCAAGACTCGTGAAAACGGTCAATATTCATTGGTGGTTGGCAAATCACCGTGGACAAGACCGTCGGTCGTTGGCAGTTGGCCAATGGTCGCGACAGACTGGGTCACAAGTCGGTGGTTTGAGGCGAAACTGCTTAATGTACAGTCGGGCCAACGTAAAGGTTTAGGACTTGAGCGTTGCCTTCTATGATCAACTTGGTTTGAAAAGAACAGGTTGGGAAGTAGAAGGGTTGGGTCGAGGTGGACCCAACGGAAAGGTTATCAACTCAGATTGCGCTTTCACTGGAAAGAGATCGAAGATAACAAGCGAAAAAGGTACTATTGGTATGATCTACTCTCAGGAAGATATGCCCTTTACAGAGGACGGAATTGTACCGGACCTCATCATTAATCCCCACGCCATTCCGTCGCGTATGACCATTGGTCATCTAATTGAGTGTCTGCTGGGTAAAGTATGTACTATTATGGGTAGAGAAGGTGATTCCACTCCGTTCAATGGAGTCCAGGTATCAGAGATATCCGCATTACTAGAACAATGTGGATACGCTGGAGATGGAACGGAGGTTCTATATAACGGAGAATCGGGAGAACCTATGGAAGCGAGAATCTTCATCGGACCGACATATTATCAGAGATTGAAGCACATGGTTAAAGATAAGGAACACAGTAGGGCTTCAGGACCAGTGACCAAGCTCACCCGTCAGCCATTGGAAGGACGTGCGAAAGATGGAGGTCTAAAGGTTGGTGAAATGGAACGTGACGTAATTTGCTCTCACGGCGCGGCGTTTATGCTTAAGGATCGTATGTTCTATAACTCAGATCCTTACCGAGTTCACGTATGTAAACTCTGTGGGACTATATGTCAAGCAGACCTTGACAAACAGCGATTTCTGTGTAAGTGTGTTAAAGGGGGCAACACGACTGAAATAGCACAAGTTTATATACCCTACGCATGCAAGCTATTTTTTCAGGAGCTGATGGCAATGTCAATTCTGCCAAGAATCAAGGTCTAGAGGGCCTCTAACTTAATGAACTCGTTCAATTACAATAAAATTTTGAGGCTTAAAGTTATAAATAACAAAGTTGTGTAAAAAATGACAACGACCGGCAAGAGGGAGATCCTTGATATCGTGGCACTAGTGGAGAACAACCCTTTAACCAGACTTACTGGTAACTATGGATCTAAGATCATACAAAAGATCAAGAACGCCTTTACCACCGATGAGGAACAACTCTTGGTTGGTGGAATGTATTGCTACTTGAATTACAATCCAACACTGGACTTTGTTGTCTATCTAGACCTTATATGGAAATGGATGGGGTATAGTCGCGTGAGTTTCTGTAAGGCGTTACTAATTAAGCATTTCAAAGAAAATATCGATTACAAAATTGAAAAAGCTGCTTCTGCGGACGCAGAAGCAGGTCCTGAGGTATCGATCCAGGGGAAAAATTTGGGCGGGGCGGGTCTAAATAAGGAGTCCATTGTACTCACTATCAACTGCTTTAAGAAGCTCTGTCTAAAGTCTAAGACCGCCAAAGCAGACCAAATACACGACTACTATATCAAATTGGAAGACCTTATTATGGAACTAGTTACTGAGCAAACTGCCGAACTTCAACTGAGGCTGCAAAAACAAGATGAAATTATCCTTAAGTACAACACAAAGAAGATCGATATCAATGATTTCGATCTAAAACCCACAGTCTATCTGATCGACATGAATGAAATCGTCGACGGAGAAAAGCTTTACAAATTTGGCAATACACATGATATCATAACGCGCTTCAGAACTCACTCTAACAAGCTTAAGGATGTCAAGTGCGATATCGTATTCAAAAATGGATGGTCATATCTCCACATTGACGTAGCCATTGAAGTGGAGACCAAGGTTAAGAGATACATTAAAAGCGAGAACATCCTTTACGAATATCAGGGTAAAACCACTGAGATCTTTAAGACCAATAACATCGGCATGATCGAAGAACTTATCACCAAATGGTCAGATGAATGTAATGAAGAGTACGAAGCCAAAAAATCTAACGAGGCCGACAAGGTAAGCGCAGAACTCCTAAAACAACAAAATGATTACTTGGTTAATGTAAACAAGCTATTGTCCAATGGACTTTCTTATGATCAAATACAAGGACTTCTGCCACCAAAGCAAGCTAAACCAATTGCCAAAGTCCTTCGTAAGAAGAACCCTATCAAAGAAAAAATAGACCCAGAACAGTTGAAAGACCGGATCAAATGTATTTCATGCAGTGCTAAGCCAACGCCAGATGAAATGGGTATAAATGAAGTAACTGGACAAGCGTATACTCAATGTCCTGGATGTCGAAAGAAGTACAGTGATCTTAAGTTTGAAAAGGGAAGGGAGGCCAGAGAAAAACAAGAACTAGAGGATGCCGCCAAACAAGCTGCAAAGGATCAGATAAGAAAACAACTACTCAGTGGGACTACACCTATCAAATGCTTTATGTGCAAAGAGAATAAGCTACCAATAGACATTGGTATTAATAGGATTACGGACCAACTCTACAAAACATGTAACGTCTGTAGAGACCTGCTTAATGAGGGAAGATTAAAGAAGAAAGCTGAAGTTGAAGCCGAAGCCGAAGCCGAAGATGAAACTGAAGAGAAAAAAGATGATGGTGAGGTTGACATTAAGGTTAACGTCTGTATCAACACCGATGTTGATAAGACAGAGTGCTCCAAGTGTCACAACTACTTTGAGACAGAAGTCAACAATCTATCCAAGACCAAGGTCAATTATAAAAGATGCGGTAGATGTCGAGCAAAAGAACAGGAGGTAGCCCAAAGAGCAAAAGAGCTATTAAAAAAAGGTCTGAAGACAGATGTAATGGAATGTAGTACCTGCAACCAAGATATGCCAAAAATACTAACTGCCAAAAAAAATGCGTACTACAAGATCTGCCAGAAGTGCAGAGATGCAAGAGAAGCGGCTGAAAAGAAGAAGTATGAAGATAACAAAGAAGAGATTTGTGCACAGAAGAAGGAGTACTACGAGGCCAATAAAGAGAAGATCCGCGCTACTCAAAAAGAATACTATGATACTAACAAGGGATTACACCACTCACAGGGATAGTCATCACATTCAAAAGGAACATCGTCACAATTTTTAAGGACGATACTTACAGTACCTAGATCCTCTTTTTCGAAAAAACTGTTAGATTGCTGGAGTTGGATTTCACCGTCCCCATTTGTTATTAAGTTTGGCTTCTAAAACCAGTAATTTATGTAAAAAATATGTATCTGAAATAAACATTATTTTAACTGAAGGAATCATTTTACTTATCTGATTAGGAATCGTTAAGCTATTTTAATAAGTTGAAATTTTTTGCCGAGTAAATTTGACTTTGTTCGTTTGTTCATACATATCTATCAGAAGCATTTTAGAAAAATTTTCCATAACCATATCACGCGTAAAGTAACCGTGCGTTTTCATACAGAAATTTCTTGATATCGAATTATCTATGAAATCTGAACATTCTTTGATTACTCGTACATGAAGAAATGGCTTTTTGTTAACGTTGTAAAATTCTATTGTTCTGTATCCATCGTCAACTACTTCTTTTGGTTCTTCAATTATTATATTTTGTCTTTCTTGCACTAGATTTTGAATGAGTTCTTGCACTGTATTTTGTCTTTCTTGAATGAGTTCTTGCACTGGTTGAATAGGTTGAACTGCATTTCGTTTGTTCAAGAATGAGCAGATAATTATATAAAACATATAAATAATTATAAATGACATCAAATGGTATTCCATATTGCCATGCGACATTTGCTACGTTTGTGAAGAAATAATCAGACCTTCTACGCTATTTTAATTTTTAATTTTATGAATCACTGTTAATACTATATCTAGTATTAACGTTATGCCTGTTTCATCATTACTCACACATTGCAGAATACTGTCCATTTTTATGTTTTTGTGTAACCAATTAAGTCTTAAGCTATTTTACTTTTTAACAATTTTAAAAAATTTATTACCTTACTGATACCTACCGAACATTGTGCAATAGTTGACAATTAGTATTGCTTTGCAACGTTCGGTAACGAATATGTATTTCAAAATTTATCCTAATGAGGTCATAAATGGATCAGTTGATCATATAGATATCGGTAACAATACTACAATCAATTGTAGTGGTTGTACTGATCTAACTCAGTTACCTCTGTGGCCGAATGTTACTTCAATCAATTGTAGTGGTTGCACTGGTCTAACTCAATTACCTCTATGGCCCAAAATTACCGATGTTGTTTGTTATAATTGCACTGGTCTAACTCAATTACCTCTGTGGCCGAATGTTAAAAAAGTTCATTGTTATAATTGCACTGGTCTAACTCAATTACCTCTGTGGCCGAATATTACCAGTGTTAATTGTACTGGTTGCATTGATCTTACTCAATTACCTCTATGGCCCAAAGTTACCGATGTTGGTTGTAATAGTTGCACTGGTCTTACTCAATTACCTCTGTGGCTTGGTGTTACTGAAGTTGGTTGTAATCATTGCACTGGTCTTACTCAGTTACCTCTGTGGCAAAATGTTACTATGGTTTATTGTTGTGATTGCATTGGTCTAACTTATTTACCTCCGTGGCCCAAAGTTAGATATGTCTATTGTAATGATTGCATTGGTCTTACTCAGTTACCTTTGTGGCTGAATGTTAATATTGTTAATTGTCAGAATTGTACTGGTCTTACTCAGTTACCTTTGTGGCTGAATGTTAATATTGTTGATTGTGATTATTGCACTAGTCTTAATCAGTTACCTCTGTGGCCTGTAGTTACTGATGTTTATTGTACTGGTTGTACTGGACTTACTCAGTTACCTCCGTGGCCAAATATTATACATCATTTTGCCATAAAAAATCATGTACCGACGTACATTGAAATTGACCCAGCAAGGAAAATCTTCAAAACCGAAGATTGTTGCGTGTGTGCGGAAAGTAAATCCAATATTATATTCAGTGAATGTTATCATCAAGTTTGCTGTGAACAATGTAGTCTGGTTCTGTACCAGACAACACGTAAATGTCCTATGTGTAAATGCCAAATCAATTCGCTCATTAAAAGGGTTTAAAAAACGCTGCCGCCGGCAGGCAGGAAGATCATACGCAAATTTAAAAAAATTATTACCTTAACTATACCTACCAATTAAATTTTGCCAACATCTTCGCATTTGCCTTCTCGTCTACCTGAAAACATCCATACGTCAATAAGAAAAATTTGTCGACGAAGAGTCGTGTACCTTTGAACCTATTTCGATAGTTTCTACTGGTAGTTAGTCGATAACGAACAAATGTCCATGGTTTTCCATGAGTTCTTTTTTCGCCTGCGCTTGGATAGCCTAATATTTTGCCATAACCAGTGTATTTCATATTGTCGAAATCGTGTTCATATATGTTCTCGAGTTGACAATAGTAATGATAACCAGTGCACAATATCTGGTAAAACCCGTCAATACAATTACTGTCCCCGTCACTGTCATAACTCTCTTCGTTGTTGTCACAGTAATTTCGACCAAAAACATCTTCCTTGTTTTTGAAGTACATAAACTTCGGGAAACGTTCGGATACTTTTTGAATGAGATAGCATGGAAAAACTTGGTTTAGGTAGGCCGGTTTGACAGAGTGCAAAGTCAAGACAATTTGCCAAAATGCGTGTATCTTTCCAACCTCCATTTCTCTTCTCAGAATGGCATAAACTATTTTTATTGTCTCTGACACTAACATTTTGTTTGCGTTGTATACTTGAGACCATCAAACATCTAGGCCTACAAATTTTCTTACCCGAGAATAATTCTCACAGTACCTAGATCCTCCGTTAGATTTCTGAGAGAAAATAGGACCAAGAGCGAATCAATTGACCTTTTTTTTCAACCAGCTTTAACCAATGTCTAACTCCATCGGGAAATAATTACTTATTTCGTGATTGACAAGATTATTAATCGTTATCAATCTATACACATCAGATATGTGTATGTTAGCAAACTTGGTTTTCGTCTACTAGATTATTTAATGACCTATAATCAATGGTCACCCGCCAATCTTATAAGAGTCTAAACCTAAACAGATATACTGTTGAAAATTTAATATGAATAGATACAATGGAGTACATTACCACCCAAATTAGTTAACAGTTAGAGCCTTATGGGAGTAGACAGCGGCATTGTTATTACTAAAAGAACCGATTAAAAAATTGATTACTTTAGCTCGTCAGGCTTATCCCAGTTGACATAAAATGATCATTCCGGTTCGTTGCTTCTCGTGTGCAAAGGTGTTGGCCGACAAGTGGGAGACTTACCTAAGACTTATCAAAGAAGGCAATACAGCAGACAAAACACTTGACCAAATTGGTCTAAAGAGGTACTGTTGCCGAAGGGTATTCTTGACCCACGTTGACATAAATCAGGACAATTCTTAATCTTTGAATTTGTAAATGGACCAGAAACAGCTGGACGCGTTGTCCAAAGTACCTAAGCACTTACTCATTCATTGCGCCTCCCAACTTTACAATTTAAAAAATAAAAGTACCTTAGTAACTGGTCATTTACCACAAAAAGCACTGCCTAAAAAACCTAAGATGGCCACTGGTAAAGTCATGCTCGCACACCCTTATAAACAAGACAAACATGAGAAGAAGGTGGCCGGATGGTGGATGTCCATTAAGTATGATGGAGTCAGGGGCAAGTGGAATGGTGAAGAAATGGAGTCTAGGACAGGTAAGATATACACCCTTCCCGATTTCGTCACCGAACAACTCGAAAAGATAACCGATGAGGAGGGCAATCCAATGGAACTTGATGGGGAGATTTGGTTTGGAAACGACACCTTCGCAATCGCCTCCGGATCTGCGAGAAGATTTGAAAATGACTCTGAGCTTTGGAAACAGATGACCTACATGGTCTTTGATACCCCCGATACTGAACTGCCTTTTGAAGAACGTATCAAGAAGGTGGCCACGGCACTCAAAAGATCTGGTTCTACTCCTAACATCAAAGGGGTTAAACACGTTAAATTTAACCCTGCTAAGACTACTATCGAAGCCGAACTTATCAAAGTAGAACAAGACGGAGGAGAAGGCCTAGTTCTCCGTGCGCCAGGGTCGATGTATGTGTATGACAGTAGAAGCCACGATATGTTGAAGGTCAAATCGTGGTCTTACAAAGACGCAATTGTCAAGGGTTATGTGGAAGGAATCAATAAGTATACTGGGTTGGTCGGGTCGTTGGCAGTCCATTCGAATGAATTTGGAGACGAAGATGACGAAAGCGAAGAAAGTGCGTGGGTTAGCTTTAAGGTTGGTTCGGGTCTTAAAGATTGGCAGCGCGCCAGTGGAAGTCCCAGTGGCAATTGGAAGACCAAGGAGGTGCAGACTTCAATCGACAACGTCAGGAGGGAAGAGCTCAGGGACATTGACAAAGACGACGAGACGTACAAGGACCTCGTCAATACCATCAACACCGAGACAGGCAAAAAGAGGAACGACGCTCTTCACGAGATGAACGATCTATTTGCACAAATGCCAGTAATTGGTTCGAAGATATGCTTCAGGTTCAAAGAGCTAACCAAACAGGGTCACCCTTCTTTTCCTACATTCGTCTGCTGCAGAGACGACTACGAACACGAGTAATTATTATCGTTCTAGTAATAAATGGGGTCTATTGTGACAAAGTACGGAGAATGCACTGCAATGACCATTATATTGGTCATTTCACTGATATTGGGTTCGGTTGGCATTGCCTTATTGATGCTTATACTAACTGCCGCTATTGGTATAGTCCTTCTTGCTCTATCGGGTATTTTCTTTCTAGTGGCCTTAGGGCTTCTTATTAAGATGTTACACAGGACATCGTTCTCTAGGTTGTCGACATGGTGTAAATTTAACGTAGTATTCTGTTTGGTGGTATTTATAACGATTTTGGCCGAGATCATTGTAGGAGCTGTGCACTATACTAAAACAGGTACTTTGAGCAATTGAAGTGCGATTGGGTGGATTGCGTGGGTTGAGTGAGTTTGTGCAAAAAGGCCTACGGCCCTATGGCACAACGCCGACAAACCCTTTTTATGGACTTTTTGCGAGTTAGTCCTTTCTGGAGGGTTTGTGCCATAGGGGCCGTAGGCCTTTTGCACTTTCAACGCAATGGTTTGTAGAAGTTCATTAGTTGATTGTTTGTCTGATCGGCCGATGGCAACGGGGTTGGACTGGGTGTGGTTGTTGGTGACACAGGCAATTCGCCATAGCCGGGTTTTAGCATGCACTTTCCTTTGGATATGACTACACCTTCCTCGAGTCTAAGTCTTCTTATCAGCATCTGTTCTGTTATAATGCTGACTATGATACTTATGATAATGACGATAACGATGTATCCGATCATTTAACAGATGACAAGAAAGGATTCTTCGTGACTGATACTTAACTGCAACATCGGCGAAATTTGCAGAACCATAACGACGCCTCCCGGGTCGCTGGTCCGGCAAATTTCGTGAGTCCGGTCGTAATCAATTGATTAAATGGAGACGTCTGCGTAAATTTTCGGACCACCACCCACAGTAATTGGGCCTACATAGGCATCTTACATGGGACTACTTTCTATAAAACTTTTCAAAATTTGA
>Ga0302280_1000994_pt1 | contig 24442 bp, 10 predicted proteins | sample III_Fen_E1_1_FD_198771 | JGI IMG/M metagenome (GOLD analysis project Ga0302280, IMG submission 198771) | Peat permafrost microbial communities from Stordalen Mire near Abisko, Sweden - III_Fen_E1_1 | ecosystem: Environmental > Terrestrial > Soil > Wetlands > Permafrost | place: Sweden: Abisko... | reverse complement strand
CCCTAGGTAATAAATCAATAAGTTAGAGTATAATAATCTGGAACCTCAAGACATAGAGCTATTCAATAAAGTTGCTTAACTTGCTACTGTTTCTATAAACATTTGATCTTTCATATCATCTATTATTTTCTATAAGATTTAATGGTCATGGCTTTAGTGGTATAGTAAGATAAGACAACGAACCTTTGATGCTATTAAAATGGAATATTAGATATTATTAGATGTAGTTGGGCTAAAAATTAATCAATTGACTTTAAAATTGATCTTCAGAGTTCGATATATATCTTTCTAAAAATATCAAGATTAATAAATTAAGAATGTTAACATCATTTATGACTATCAAACGACTATCACTTTTTATTTGAAAATGCTTCAATTTTTTGTTTATTTGTAATGTATACGATCATAAAATAATAGCGTGACATTTTTGATATTTTTCGATATGACTGTCCAGTTCTTGACTTTGTTTTTCTAATTTGTTTGTTCATTTTATATACTTATGACTTTATTTTTGTTTACTGAATAAATTAGAAATTAATAATTAAAGTAATTTTATTTCTGGAATTATATCATAGTAAGAGTTTCGAAAAACGATCTCGGACTAAAAACTAAATAAATAATAATAGATTAACTCTTCATTTATAAAATTGAATGAAAGCTATTTTCTCGAAAAACTAAACTTAATTTTATATACGCTCTCACCATTAAATATCAATTGTTATTAATTACCTATAAACATGTTGGAATAACTTAAAGTGTCTAACCTGCAAATCAATCAAAGTAATCATTCAAACAATTTTAATCTCAAGAAGTTAAGACAAAGAAAAGTCTAGTCATGGTAGAATTACAATAACTCTTCGACAATTAGCCGATTACTTGGTGGACTTTTCGAAGATAAATTTTCAGTGATAAAAAGGTTGCAGAGCGAGTTAGCAGATTTAACCTACACTGAAGAATCCCTCATTTAATTCATCCAAGCCTTCATCAAATGCATCAACAAGATCGGAAATGGAGAAACCAGTAAAGAAAAAACTCGTGTAAAATAACTATTTCCCCCTTAAGTTGTTTTAGAGGTCAGATAAGAAAAAAAATTCTTTGGAGATCTCCTTAAGCAGGCCAAGTAAACCATGGGTCAAATAAACTAAGTCAATAAATCCCGCATTTACCACGAAATTGCAAATATCAAACAGGTCATCAATGTGGAAAGCAAAGTCTCACGAAATAAATTTAGACTAAATGTGGCGGAAACCTATGATTATATGTGCCTTTCGTAGGAGCAGATGGATGAAGTGATCAAATTGTAGCACGTGGGGGCTTAAATCTAAAAGCTCGGAGAGACCATCAAATTTAAACTTGACTCAGTCAGAAAGTAGACCGAATAAATCACTCTCCTTCTCGGCAAGACCTTTGCTGAACATGCCGACTTCATCAAAAATTTTAAATATGACCTTGACATGGATGAAGTGATGCGGATTGCTCAGGTTGCTAGGTAAGCATGTGATGATTATGAGAATGGGGTGTATTTGCTTGTAGTATACTTCATCAGATCATGCAACTGCCTTTAAAAACAGAGTTACAAGGTGTCCTAAATCTAAGGTAAACTGAATACTGCCATTTCCCGAATATCTTAGAAGTATCCGCCAGGAAACAACCTTTCATAACAAGATTTAAAATACTAAAAACAGCTGAAATTATTATAATTACAAAAGCAGCAATTCTCCTTTAAGAATCACAATCTAGAGCCCAATTAAAAGCCAGAGCAACTGGAGTAAATTATCAAGGACTACGCCACAATTGCTAAATAATGCAAACCCCTATTAGAAACTCTCGTCAAATTCACTTGTTTAGAAGATTGCCTTTATTTTAAACTGGAACTCAAATACAACAACGACAGTCCCAACACCAAAAATTTAAATTAAATAATGGAAGAGATGCTATTCAAAAATTAGTAAAAGGAAAAAGAAGATCAAAAAGAAACGAGCATACACTATCAATTGAATCGGGAAGAAATAGATTACAAAAAAAAGATATAATAAAAGTTACAAAACTAAGAATCAGTATCCTTTACTATCAGTGACATGGTGAGAGGTAAGTGCCTCTTTAACTCTATTGAGGATATCATTGAGGCCGTATATAAGATCAAAAGTTATGTTGCCGATCACGCTGGTAGCTACAGACTGATTGAGGTGGAGAGCAGATTCGACAAAACACCCCCTATTTCTGATGTTACTCTTAAGATAGCTCTCGAAGAGAAGATTATTGCATAGCTGCAGCTCACTTTGCAGACAAACGCGGCAACTTACACTTTTGCTCACAAAATATATTAGTTTAATAGGATTAGATGTTTTTCCAAGATAAAGGCCATCTATGATTACTTTAAATAGTTTGAATTATAATTTGCCATAATGGTGGGGCAAAGGGTTAAGCTAGCCAAGACTGGTAAGGCCAATTCTCCTACAAATGAGTTCAATTAAAACATCAGTAAATATGCTCATTAAATTCGAAAGTACTTTGATCTGAAATAAGAGATTAAAATCAAATCTTTTCGATAACTTTTTGGAAGGGAGCTGTTTCGGCCATAAAATTAAGTTAAAGAAGAGCTATTGTGGGCTATTGAACAACTCTAAGATTTCATTCTGCCTATTTTTTGCATTAAAATTGGGGAATGGGGATTGTAATTTGGGGGTAAAATTAACACTATAATTTTCAAGGAAAATCATTCACCAATTTTTAAATCCACTCTCCTCTATTTTTTGTATCGCCACATCGATACCGAAGAACATTTCTAATCCATCAAGCAATTCTAAAATCAAAGGCAAAGATAAATAAGGCAAAAACAGAAAAAAAATCCTTAATGGAAAAAATAAAAGATACCATTTTACGAGTACTTAGAAAATAGCTTTGGAGTCAAAGGTGTTGACCAGTATCACAATAGTACTGCAAGGATTTTTTATCAATTCAAGACCCTATCAGCAATGATTGACTGTGACTTCGAAGAAGGGAAGATCTGCCATAGTTACCTGCATCAAATTAATAAAATTTTTGGTGAAAATAGTGAAGAGACTATTCGATCTTTGCTGAATTTTGCCAAGCTATGCTTCTTAAGAAAATAGTATTCCCCCTTTTAATCTTTATGCAAATGGTCAATCAGTTTAATATAAAAAGTATATTCAATGGAGACTCTAAAAAAAGATTAAAATATGGTTGGCATCTAACTTTTAGTGGCTTAAAATTATTTGCAGCAAGGTAAAACAAAGGAAGCAAAGAGTATTTTGAAGAATGCTTTAGGCATTTTAACATCTTTGGAGAAAAAAGACGATAAAAGATAAATCGAATGCTGGCTCATGCTCGTTGAGTGTTAAATAAAGTTGGAAGAGAAAGATTTTATATAAAAATACCAAAGATCATACTCAAAGGTGCTTGAAAAAGTCAAGATGGAAGGGATACCGTTCAGAGGCAGAACTGTTGCAGACACTGAGTGGCGCATAGCCTAAAGGTGTTGGAAAATAGCTGAAAAAACTAATAACTTTGAGATGCAAAAAGAAACTCTTGATCAGCATTATCGAAGAGCAATGGTTTTATTTTCTGCTCAGAATGTAGAAAAATGTGTGGTTGCATCAGAAACAATCCATTGGAGTGAGTTTAACAAAATTAAATTGGAAAAGCCATCGCTGAAAGAGAATAGATATACAGTTTACTTAGATTTTGCAAGTATTAAATTGTATATTTAGATAAAAGTATACAAGCAAAACAATGTGAGGTTTTAAAGGAGATAAAAATATTTAAACTGCAATAATTATTCCTAAATGGTAATAAAATAAGAAGCGAAGGCTGCCACCATTTGAGTAGTGCGAATTGGCCCAATCTTCGTCAATTAAATCTCAGTAATAAATCAATAAGTTAGACGATAATTCAATAGGAAGCTAAGGCTGCCAGCATTTGAGCAGCGCGAATTGGCCCAATCTTAGTCAATTATCCCTAGGTAATAAATCAATAAGTTAGACGATAATTCAATAGGAAGCTAAGGCTGCCAGCATTTGAGCAGTGCGAATTGGCCCAATCTTAGTCAATTATACCTAAGTAATAAATCAATAAGTTAGAAAGGAATTTAATAGGAAGCTAAGGCTGCCAGCATTTGAGCAGCGCGAATTGGCCCAATCTTAGTCAATTATCCCTAGGTAATAAATCAATAAGTTAGAGTATAATAATCTGGAACCTCAAGACATAGAGCTATTCAATAAAGTTGCTTAACTTGCTACTGTTTCTATAAACATTTGATCTTCCATATCTAGAATTATTTTATATTATGTTTAATAATCACTACATTAACAAAGAGTGAAATTAACCCTGATTTCTAAGGGAAAATGAGTATATGCATATTTCTCATATAAACGAAGAACTCTCAAAACAGTTTTAAAAAATAGAGATGAATTATCATTGGAGTTAAAGTGGATTAAAAAGTAAGACACGAACTTTCAGAGTGCTCATGGAGAGATAAATATTTTTTTTGAAATTGAAAGATAGAACGAGAGGAAGAATTATAAGTTAATGAGAGGAAATTTCGATTATTTCAGCTGGAAAACAATTAGGCTAATCAGATTATTGAAACTTTGTAAGAAAAATGTCAACAATTTTTTGGTAGATCTCATCCACGCTAAAAACGTCATTTCCACAGTAATCAAGAATACAACTAGATGCAAGATTAAATGAATAAAAAGCATATCTAAGAAAAGACAATAATTAAAGAGTTGAAACATCATTAATATGTGCATCTAAGGCAATAAATAAAATTAAATTCACGACTAAAAGGATAAATCTCATTTGGAATAAGAGATAATTCGTCTCAGGCTGAAAATAGCCGAATTTGAAAAGAGAAAGATGACAAACTATGAAGAAATCATTCTCAATCTGGGTGCTTCGATTAGTATATATATAAAATAGAATGAAAGTGCTCAACAACAGTAAGAAGCAATCATCACGGCAGCCCATAAAGGAAATAAACCTCAAAACCACCTCCATTCAGGAGCTGTACAATATGGCTGAGCAGTACTACTACAAACTGAGTTAAGCTCAATAAAACAAGTGGCACGCTATCATATCTCGAGGCGGTACTCGAAAGGATAAGATCAGTTTGATGGCTACTTAAATCATCAAGAATCCTCATACGTCGCTTCAGCAATTCGAATAGCTAGTGAAATGGTGTTTCGATCAGAATCATCACTTTGCTCTCGATTCCTGCCAAACACTAGTAAATATTTATCATGAATACGTCTTTGCTGATAAAAGCTCTCTGAAGATATTTTTGGACTCAGTGCAAGCACAAATAAGAGAATAAAAAGAAAAGTCTCGTAGTTTTGTAAGATTTGGTTGGATACTACTTAGAACATCAAATCAAACATTTTTACAGCTAATTGATTCGAAGCTTATAGCTTCTGTTGGGATCAATTATATTCTTTGTTAAAAAATAGCCATTCATCTGCTATGCTGACTTCCCTGACCAAACATACTGAACTGCGTCGGATAATCATAAACATTCTCATTAATAAAAGGATGCTTATGGATGAAAGGACAAGAGGATTCATTTTTTTCATTCCAAAAAGGAGCTTTCATTATAAAATAAATTAAATAAATAGCATTAAATATCATAAAATATAGAGTAAATGCAATATAATATTTTGTAATATATCATAACACACTTCAAACTAAAAGATAAATGAATAATTACATTAAAATATTTATACTTCAAATTATTATTCTCATATTAAGTATATTTTAAATAGTAATATTATAAAATCAAATCAAGTCATCGAGAGTAACAGGCAGAATTCTCTAATTTTATTAATTTGCGGCATCTCTCCAATCCTTACAATTCCTCTTGACCATCCATTCTCATTGATGTTATTGAGGCATTCTAATTCTCTATGAAAAAAGCATCTCCCTTCCAATAGGGATTCTAAAAGCATTTTTAGATAACAAGCAGGACAGTTAAAGTCACTATTTTGAGAAAAGATACCAAGGAATCCTTCTCTTCTATGTTTTAAAGGCGCCCCTTAGTCATCCGCTTCAGTTCTGTTTGATTTATTTTTTCCGCAATTTTTTAAGAAATCAAGCGGGTATCTTTCAGCCCTAAATGCTTTGAATAATAAGGGAGATAGAGCTACCAAATGAAGAATACTAGTCTTAATGTTTTGGCTGCCTCTAAATCAGGAAACGTGTAGTAAATGTGAATTAGAAATTTCTAGAAACTTGGCTCCTTTTTCAAAAAGTAGTAAAATTTACCAATAATAAATGGATTATCGATCTGTAACTTTTTTAGCATACTTTCTAGGTATTATTAGAACCTCACCCACTTAAATATGGGATTAGTCTTTGTCTTTGGGTTGGACTCTTAACTGAAAACCTTAAAACCTTTTCTGAAGAAAAAAGGATTTTTGGAAATAGTGTTCTCTAAGACTGTTTTATGTTCCTCAAGCAAGTCTGATTAAAAACTAATGTCAGATTATGTTGAAAAGCAATCCTAATTTGATTCTTAGTCTCCATCCTATTGCCCCTATATTTATTTTTCAACAATAATATGTTCGGAAATTACTGATGATTGTTTGTTCATACTTTTTTGATCATTTCCTTCAACAGCTACCTCATTTTGCTATGATTTTTATTTTTGAGAAAGAGTGTGTTATTGTTGTTAAGAATTCATATATTCTTTAAAACTATATTATAAAATCATCGAATATAATTTCAGATTTCTATTGACTTATATGGCAAGTCAAATTTATTCGAATAAAGAAGCCGAAACTTATAGTTTAACTTCAAAACAGAGATTTCAGGAAATCTAACTCTGAAACAGACATTTAAGTAAATTGGTTTCTAATAATTTTCTTATGATTTTTGTACAAACAACTAATTTTTGCATGTGAAATGGAGAGAATAGATAAACCTTGGGAGGGGTTTGACTTTTATTGATTTCTTTAATAAAAAAGTACAAAATCTATATTTTTTCTTTATTGTTCTATAATTCAAACTGATGATAGTGGTAAAATAATTTTCCATCAATTTTAATCAAGTAAGACTTTGGCACTGTCTGCTATTTGAAAATTGCATAGAAATGATTAATCAAATTTTTAAAAAATATTTGTTTTTAAAAATTTCTTTGGGTTGAGGCATCAGGAAAAATAAAATTCCTCTGACTCATACTGCTTATATTATTTTAACAGTTTCTGGAAATCTTTCAACGTTAAATTGAAATTCTCAAACAAATAATACCAAAATGAATGGTTTTGTTCAAATTTATTGTGGGCTGGTTATTGAGTTCTAAATTTAAAGTATAATTTTTTTCCATTTTAAAGAAACTTCTCACGGTAGTTTTTTTTAATATAAGGCTTGATTATTGTAACTATTTTCCTTTATTTTCCATTAGACCTTGTCTTGAAGATAAAAATGTAAAAATAATGCTTGTGTCATTGAATAAAAGGTATGGAGTAGGATGTCAGATAAACGACCTGAATTAACATTTTATAAATCACAAAAATCAATAAAACTTGGATAAAATTGCTCAATACTATCAATTTATACCTGCATAATTGAGATATAATTTAACGATGCAGTAATGTTTAAAAATAAGAAAAAATCGCAGTCTTAAAGAAATCAATTGCCACAGCAATCAATGTTCTCTTGCTAACTCAGGCTATTAGCAAGCCCCCAAGAACATATCTCTAAAGCTTTCCACGAAAAGTGTGCACTTAAAACCCCTCCTTAAAGTTCGAAACATTCCCAGTCATATTTGCAAAAAAATAGAGTTGAAATCAAGTTCGTTGCCTGTGGGTATTAAAAATTAATACAGTAATAAATATGATAGTTAAACTTTAAACATTCCAGGATATCATGGTGCCAAAAACAACATTAAAGACAATAATATAGATAAGTAAAATCGACCAGCTTCTATGAATGAGTTGAAACATCCATCAAATTCTTTTGGGAGGCACACTTTCTATAGTACATAAGAGATTGATAATATAAAAGAGCTTCGACCCATTGAAAAGTTAAAAATAGATACTAATTTTGAAGCAGAAAAAAAGAGAGAAAATGAAATCTATAACAGGCTTAAGTTAGGCAAATCAAGCAGTCGTGTTGGAATCCTTAAACTTCGTCAAAAAGACCAAAAGATAAAGACAGAAAGTTAAATTGGATTAACTAATTTTCCTCAATCCCCTCAATTTATGCCTCAAAAAGCTTTTCGAAAAGGTATTATCTAACAAATTTTCAATAAAGTAAAAATTAAATAAACGATACAAACTGAAAGTGTAAAATCCAACCGCTATGAAAGCAAAAAATAGAATTCTTTGATGGAATCAACAATACAATAGAGTGAAAGAGAGTAGTCTCCTCCCTTAGGTTAAAAAATTGACAAGATTTTTCATGCTGATTGTAGCACAATCGAAGAGAAATAGGAATGCAATACTTCTTTTATAAGCAAAAAAGATTATAGAGAACTTACAAAATATTTAGAAAATTTTAATCCAGAAAAAAGAAAAAAAATTGAAAAGGGAAAATTTCGTAAAAAGTTTCCCTAGAATTTTTTCAAATGATGCCTTTCCTCTTTTATAAAATCTATATAATTATTATTAATTAAATCTAAGCTAAGATTATAAACAAAATGATTGGCAAAAATGTAAAATAAGTCTAAGCTGCATACGCAAAATGTAAACGTGAATATAATGATTTGCTTGAAAAGAATCAAAATGATCTTATTAAAATAAGAATTAAAGAAAAGACATTGAATGTATTGACATATTTATTTAGGACAAAATCATCGCTATTCAAAAGGAGAAGGAATAGGAAGTAAATAAACTAAAAAATGAAATATAAGAATTAAAAGAGAAAGTAAAAGTCAAGTAAATGGGCAAACAGTCTTCAAAATTAAAGTCTGAATAAATAAGAATTGGCCAAGATTAAATGTTAATGTTAAAAGATATGATTAAGAAAAAAGATAAAAAAATATCTGAATTCAGAAAGATAACATAAAAGAAATGTCATAAATTATAATTATATATAAAAAATAAATAAGGAAAACTAATAAAGTATCAAACTGCTTCATTAAAAGATTGCAGCATACGAAGTAAAATAATAAGAAGAAGAATAAAAAATAAAGATTATTGCGTAAAAATAGTCTCAAAAAATTGAAATTGTTAATGAATATTAAAATAAAATCAAAAATTTAAAATAAGAACAAAAATAACAAAATGAAAGATAATCAAATAATTCTTTGTTAAAATTTCAAGACATCTGGGATAGATATACTAAAGTCATCAAATAAAAAACTGAAGAAATAGAGCGTCTTACAATAAAAAGCCAGGAATAGAGAATAAAAAATGAGAACATCATCAATATATTCAAGGAAAGATTGCAAAAAACAAATTAAGAACTCAAAGATTCATTATAAAAATTAAATAAATTAAAGGTTGTTTGTGAAATCAAAGAATAAGAATTACAAAAATTGAATTGCTCAATGCAAAAATTGAGTAAAAGATAATAGCATAACAATAATAAGAGTTAATGTGCTCAATGTTTATAGTTAGACCAACAACTATAGCTCCACAAATAAATGCTGAAATCCGTTCGAATGATGTTGAAATTCAAATAAATGTAACTTTAAAAATGGAAAAAATGATATTTATTAGTTATATCTTCGCTATGGGATCATTTTTATACCATTAGATTTAATTATCATTATCATAAATTTATTGAAAATGTCAAGCCAGAATAAATTTAAAAGAAGGCATAGTACAAATGTAAAATCAATCAATAATTGGAACCAAACAAGCTCCACCAATTTTTGTTCAGAGGCACAACCTGCCACCCCCCTTTATAACTACTCTCACATACCAATGCCAAAATAAACAGCGAAATGGAATCAATCTGCAACAACTTGGAGACATGCGAATCATAAATATAGTTTTTCTAAAGAATCTCGATTCAAAGACTATTCTCTGAATTATACTGATATTATCGAACCTCAAATTCCATCAACTCTAGTATCAAAAAAATGTACCTTTGGAAATGGAACTAAAAAGCCAATTTCAGCTGTAGTTTTAAGAAATGCTCGCGAAAAGCCAGGACCAGACAGGTACGATATGACTTTTATAAATTAATAATCAAGGAGTCTTTAAAAGGGAAAAACGTTTGGCATCAGCTGGAGGCATTATGAGACTAATTTTCTGAAACATAGAACAGATGTTTATGCTGAATTTCAAACCTTTCATAATCCTTCTTCCAAATATTAAAGTAATACTGATATGATTTAGTTCGTGAAGAGCCAGGAAGTGCACATCATAAATTTACTGCTTACGGAAGATTAAAAATGTATACTTCTAAAATGGCTCAGGACAAAAATTGGGTGCCTGGCCCATATCATAGCATTAATGATCGCAAATTCTATGGAACTGTTGGAATGAGCTAGCGTAATTTCTCGTTTGGTGAAAGGATGGATTTATCAATGCCAGCGAACAATAACCCCGAAGCTATTTATGAAATTCCTGGTTTTTGTGATAAATTCTCCAAAGTAAAGCTTAAAAATAAAAAATCAGTGTCTTCAAGGATGTGAATATATTGATTTTTATTTGATAATTTTACTTGAGCATCTTCGTATTTATAATATTTGTCATAATTTAATGAAATACTCAATTACTTGTAGCAATGAAATTCCTGAGGCTTTACTTCAATCCAATTTTATCTTTAAACGATCATACTCAAATTATACTTCAACAACAACATTAGAAATTACATAAGAAAATAGGCTTCGACTTGCAAACTTTCCAAATCATATCAGATAAAATAATAGTCTGAATTCATCAATTGAAAATCGAAAAATGGAAGTTATCCTCTAAACTAATATAAATTGGTAAAGACTGCGCTTTGTTTGGTAAGGTTAAGATGAATGGGTTTTAGTCTTCCAGCAGCCTTTGTAGCTTCATTATGTGTTAAAGAAATATTCAAAATTAGTTTCAATTTAACTTGAAAATCCTTTAAACCTCGAACAAATTGTTTGCTTTATCAATTATTCGTAATTAATTGTATATGGACACTCTCCTGACACCTTTACTAATCACATTTATAGCATAAACCTTACTACTTTTGAAATTAGAGAACTTACAGATTCAAAAAATTATTCACCAGGATCAAGAATTAACTACTGGGCTTATTTTTCTGATAATCGGCTTTATGTTACAGGAGGAGTTGATAAAAACTAAAAAAAAATCGAATAGCTTTTGTGGACTTTTAATTTAGAAAGCGGATATTGGTTTGCTTTAGAAATGCCATTGGATACTCTTATTTCGTCATAGCCTCAAATAAATATTTAATTTTAAAGCGGGAAAGTTCTCGTAATTGGTAAAAAATAACTTTGTCTTGTTGAGTTGTATCAAAGTCGAGTGAAGGGCATCGATGAATGGAAATAGAAATTAGGATAATAACATTTAGCCAATATAACTGGAGTGTTTATTCTTTAGAATGAGATTTATCTGCATTCAAATAAGCAAATTTTATTATCAAAATTAAAAATATAAAAAATTAAAGAAATTAAATGATTGGCTATATAATGTAATCATAATATAGTGTGCATTATTACTTCAGTTTCCTAAAGCTGTAATATCCTATATTTTATGTCTTTTGTTTGAATTTTGTAAGATTAAACAGAAAGATATTATTATTTTGAAGTCGGAAGCATAGGAAGAATATTTAAGAAAATATATAATAAAAAAATGTTTTATCATGTACATACTTAAATTGCATCTATTTTGTAAGAAATTTCATGCTATAATATATTTATATCTCCCATAATCTGATAAATATTTCTTTCAAACTCGAGATAATAAAAAATAATTTTAATGGAGATTTAAGTACAACTTCTTACCGTATTAAAAAATATAAAGACTGAATGTATATATCGTCGTAGTTTTCCCTAAAGTTGGATTGATGTATATTGATCTAAAATTACTATACCCTTTTTATTAAGCTCTAAAATTATAGCATAAATTTTTTTAACAAAGTTCCGGTGAAAGTAATTAAAGGCACAAGAACTATCATAATGAAATGTGGTCCATAAAATTTGTTATTATTAAGTTGTTTATCAATTTTTCTATAATATTAATTGCATTCCCATTTTATGAATTATATCTCCAAAAAGTAATAAACAATATGAAGATCCTTTTCAATGTTAAATTTAATGAATTCTGAACACAGGTCAAGGCATAATTATATATAAACATTATAAACGAATTCTGGAGATAAGAATATTACTCAAGCGTTTAAAAAGCAGATGATTATTATAATATTTACAGATCAATTATGCTTTACTCAAATATTGAAGATAAACTATAGTGTGAAGACTCAACAAGTACATGCCTTACTAGACCTTCTTCTCTCTCGACATATTGTATAGGCAACTATCAGCTGCTGAAAAAAATTCAAGTTGGAGGTCAAGCCACGTATTTTCTAAAAATACTTAGAATATTTATGGCAACCAAGAATTAGGAATATTTTGCTATAAAAGTTTATGATTTTGGAGAAAGGCAAGACAGAGACTTTAAAAATTAAGTTTAGATCAATGGAAGGTTAGACTGGAAGGGGATTGTCCCTGCAGTTGAAATCGTTAAGGAAGCGACTATTCACTGGGAGGATGATTAATAAAAACCCTGCCATATTTTAGTGATGCCGTTCTATGAAAATGGAGACCTTTTTTAATGGATCAGTAAAAAGGGAAATTTTAATGAGTCATAAGGAAGATATTTCATCAAGCATCTACTTTCAATTTTTAGATATTTAGAATCAAAAAATGTTTTACATCGGGATATTAAACCTGAAAATATACTCTTAGGAGACAACTACTTGCCCCTTTTACTTGATTTTGGACTCGCATTGGATAGCAGACAAAAAAGTACAAATTTTGTTGGAGATGTTAGATTTGCTTCTCCCTAGGTTTTAAAGCACATTGAATACACTCTCAAATCTGAGATTTACAGTCTGGGGATTCTCTCTTTTTATATACTAACTGGATAATTACCATATACTTTTGCAAGAGTTACTGACCCAAATTACCGCCTTCTTTTGGAAAAGAAATATTCAATTTTTTGGAGTAAGGTTGACAAAAAAATTAATAAATTTTTATCACCGAACTTTAAGGAAATGTTTATCAACATGATCAGTTCGAAATCATCACAAAGGCCATCGATTGAAGACCTTTTATAATATCCTTGGCTCAATGAGGGAGATATGACAAGTGAAGAATTTACTCTCTCAATGAAGGAGAAATCGTCTCCTTGACTTCTTGCTAATTAATAAACTTCTATTCTTTTCTAATTTTAAATCCTATCATAAATATTGTCACTATTATCTTAGAGTTGAGAGCTATTGATAAAATTATTTGACAGATTAATAAGAATATTGTAACTTCAATGATTTTCGATCAAAATTAAGCCAACCTTGATGCATGGAAAACGGAAATGCATGTATATTAGAAAAATAAAAGAACAAAAAAGCCTTTTGGGCAATCTGTCACTCCCATTCCTCGAGTGACTCACGAGATAATTAAAGAAAAAGAAAGCGCATTTAACCCCGTCCTCCAAGCTTATAAGCGCCAATAAGACGATTTAAAAGACACTTTTACTTTCCAATAAAAACGTACAAAATCCCTAGCCTCTCATTTTGTAAGAATTTGACTATTCAGAAAAACACCATGAAGTACTAAAAAGATTTTGATATAATTAACTTGCAATCTAACGATCCTTATATTGAAAAGATTCCACCTCGTAAATTAGGACCTATCAGAAATGCTTTTAACGTGATTAACAATCAAAAAATACCAGATTTTTATTTCCAAAACAGATAGGTGCAGCTTCCTATTGAAAAATAAAAGAAACTGCTTGGTCCTGGGCCAAAATAATACGATATACTTACAAATAAATACAAAAAAGCTAATGAATAGAAATTGTAGGAAGAAGCCAAAAAACAGGAAATGTAACTGAAAAACAAATATCGGAAAACACATGATTATGATCCTGTTTTTGGGAAATATTATGATTAACGAAAGGAAGAAGATTATCAGAAACAAAGAGAACAGTTTTAAAAGTTGCATGGAGTTGATTCCGATAAAAAACTACCTCCATCCTATGTGCATCGAGAACCTTTTATGATCGATTATTCTAAACCTTTACCTTAAACAGTCCAAAGATTAGATGAAAAAAATGCCAACTCGAAGAAGAGATTTCAGATGAAATATTTAGTCTTGGACGAATATCAAAAAAGAAATGAGGAATAAGATTAAAAACATGAAGCAGTTATCAAAAATCACGTCCATTACGGTCGAGTTCTGGATGAAAAAGCAAAATAGTTCGATATAGTCAGCAATCATCCATATAAATAAACTCGAGCAGAGTAACTTTTCTGTAAAAAAATAGAGGTAAACAGCTGGGATCAACTAATTAAATAAGCTGCAAAGAGTTATGTTGCAAAGAAATAAATTAAGACTGGCGGTTTTACTTGATGAATCAATATTTATCATTAAGTTATCATTTTTATATAAATCATCAAAAAACAAACATTCAATGCCATTTATGCTCAAACAAGTATATCTATTATCTATGGATTTAATTTATTTAACGCATTCATCAATTGCTAATTGACTAAATTAAGAGCGCAAATTATAAAATTTAATCGAATTAAATTTAGTGGCAAACCATAGTCTCCATGTTCACCAATAACATTTTTAATATCAACAGCTCTAATAGAGTAAGTGACTGCAATAGAAATGAATAAAATACCTATCAAAGAAAAGCGTAGTAATTTCATAAACATATTCGCAAGAATAATATTGAAGACAAAAAGCAACGAATAAGATAATAAATGCTCCTTTCATTCTGTGAAGATTACACTCTTTTGAAATAAATAAATTTAAATAAATCCTTAGCTTTCTTTAGTGAGTTAAACTGTGAGCAATTTTCAAATGATGACGAACAATTAAAAAATATCATTGAAGAAATGTATGTATATTGCACTTCAAAACAGTCAGATCACATGTATTATCTTTTTAGCTAATCTATCCTTATGAAGCTCACCAAATTAATTACAATAGAGAAAATTATTAATTTTGAAAATAATTCGAGACTTTTTATTAAAATTTTATGGATCTTGGCCAATTATACAATCTACTCAAACTATTCTTCAGAACTATTTCGAGATACAATGTTTTAAATTTTGAAATAGATACTCCACATATCTAACTTTTACTCAACTAAAAGTGAGTTTAAGATATTCACTCATGTTCAGACGAAACAAATCATGAATATTATTTTGTTGAGTTTGTGTAATATTACTAATCTCCAGGAGGAAACTGAGCGATATTTCGAGCAAAAAGAAGAAGATAATTTATATTTTCTGCTAATTGAAGTAAATATATATATATTTAGTAAGGAAGGAAAATTAAAGCTAGTTGTTTATAATTGCAAATAAAAGATACCTTCATTGAGACAATATTAAAGAAAATATACAAAATCTTTGAAAATCTCTTTGGATTAGAAGATAGGAATCAATAAATCATGAAGAATATTTATAGAACTCAAAATTAAGTTATTGAAATTGTTTTTTCACATCTCTAAATCTTCAAAATATCATCCATTGACATGGAAACAGAAATAATTATGTTCCTCAGAACGGTCTTACTCAATGATATCCAAAGATATCCATAGATGGTTCTAAATCATAATTTTACTATGATATACCCTATCTTCTCATCAGTGGCTCGTGAAACAATGGAAACTAATTATAAACTATTCAACTATCATAATTTAGTCTAAATAGAGGGCGAATAAACTCCTTCCTTCTCTTTATTGTCAAAAAGATCTAAGTTTCTCTAACATCGAATAATTAATTATCTTGAACTGTTCAATATTTTATTTGGATTAAACATTCCTTAGGACAAGAATGAACTCCTCTACTACGATCTCTATAACGACTGGCTTTAAAATTATCTGCTGCCAATCTTTTATTAAATTTGCAAAATTAAAGATAATAGCTTTGATCTCATCAAATAAAAAATCATAAAAATTCTTCACGATGTGTGTTTATAGGAAGAATTTTGTTAATCCATAATTTCAGATTTAACTATCATGAGCAATATTTTTAGATTCGCAAAAACGATTGACTCCAACATTCGACTCAGAAAATCATCACTTGATTGTTTAGCCAGCATTATAAGAGTTGCTCTTGATGGACAATCCACTATTAAAGATACAGTTCTCGAAATTTGTTCGACCAACTCTATGATTTCCATTTTGGCCCAATCCATTGGTCAATACGTCGATGAATAACTCAATGAGAACCTGCTTACTGCTCTTCAGATCTATTTGAGGTCAAATATAACTGAATAATCAGATAGTAATCGACTATGGATCCAATTCTGTTCTGAGGGAGGACTTATTAGATTAAATAATTATCTGGAATGCTGCCAATCCTCTTCGATAAATGAAATTGCAGAATCAATTATTAAATAGTATGATCGACAATGATTGATTTTAACAATTTATTCGTTCAATCTTGAAGTAATTAAATATATATACTTATATTGCAGATTATTGTGACTTAGAGTCGAGTCGATGATTAATCTTCTAATTTTGATGTAAAATGCATTAATTATTGGGAAAAAATGATTGTATATATAACCAAGCTTTAAATTGGTAATAAGATAGTTCAAGTCTGAATAATCAATGAATGCAATTTTCATTATGAATTAAATATTAGTGTAATTGGTGGTTGATGATGCTGAGATTCTTCTAGCTTAAATGAAAGAACTAAAAAAATATAAGCTACTTCCTTACATTGAACTTCTGTATAAAATAGTTCTAAGGATATTAATATTTTATTATTCTAAGAAAGCAGGCCTTCAAAAATTTGATAAATAAATATAATAATCATTTTAGTCCCCCAGGAACGTAAAGATATCGATGCGCATAGGGTGAATTGCTTAGCTTTTTGCTGATTTTACTTGTTTATGTCATTTCTCTAGAATTAAGGAGTCTGGAAATATCAGTACCGTTGATGATATTTCCATTCGTAGTGCTGTATTTACTCTTGCTTTTTTGATAGAGACCACTTGTCGAGAGGTCATTGGCTGATATTCCAGAATTGGATGTTTAATTGTATTTTATCGGACTAGGCTTGTAGGGAAATGTTTTTTCCTTTGAGTTAAATTTCTCTCCTGAATTTTTCAATTTTATTTAGTCAAGAGTTGATTGCTCAAATTTATTGATTCGTGAAACTCCACTTGGATTTGAAGTATCAAGTTGATCCTCCTCCACTTGAGTTGAGACTGATTGCTTTTTGATAAGACCGATAATGCTACGTAATCTCTAAATATCGTCAACATCCCGCTCATGCATCTTTTTATAGTGTTTGAGCTCCTCCTTCAGTTTGTCATGCTCTGTATTCCTAAGTTTCGTCTTTTCCAGCAGGTCTCTATATTTTTATTAAAGCTCTTTATATCGCATTTGCATTCGCTTGAGTTCTTCAGTTTCAGGTTTACTGTCCAATTTGGAGTGCTAATCGCTTTGAATTGGTGATCGACTATATTTCCTTGCATAAACGTTTTTGTCTTTGGAACGCATCTTGGAGTATTCCAAATAATCTCTGGTGAGATTGTGTTGTGATTGATAGCTGATATTTGTTTTATTCATTATTTAAAATAAATATAAGAAATCAGAGCAGAGTAAAAAATAATGATGTCGTTTGTTATCTGCTTTTAATTAGTTATAAGAACAAATATACAACTATTTTGAATCAGCGTCTGCTCTCAACACTTTAGCAAAGAAAGAGGAGTTAACTAAAGATATTGGAGGTTTGTAATTGAATATGGAGTGGTAAATGTACTTTCATTCTCCTCTCTTTTTTGGCTATCGTTATTTCTTAGGCATTATAGCTTTAACTTATGATTTAATTTTCCTTGAGATCGAAAACACTGATATTCATGATGCAATGGACGTGATTGTATAAAAACGATGGTTTTACCATAATTTTAGTATTAAAACTTTGAATTCTTAATGATTATTTGCTTGATATAATCATAATATCTCTCAACTATAATTTTTTGACAACTATCACCACATAAAAGCTTTGTCATCATTATTAAAATCAATTATTTATTAATTTACGATATCCTTAATAGCTTTTCTTTAATAATATATTCGTTTAGTAATATTTTGTAGACAGTTTTAGATATCATTACTTTCACTTGTTTTCACGAATCAACTCCAGTCGAAGATCTCTCAGGCCTTGAAGGTGCATCTTTATTGAAGACAAATCAATCCGCTTGGAAGTCAAGCAATGACTCGGCGCATATCGATGCAGATAATTCGTAAGTAAAATATGGAAAATGGATTGATAAGCATCAGAGTTGGCTTGAGAAAAGATTCTCCTGATTTGGCTAAGCCTGATATAATTTTTGAAGTTGATGTTGAAAGAGGATAACCATATATAAAATTATGATTTTGTGATCGAAAGTGACAGTTTTTCTATGATTCTCTAGATTAAGCCCCCGTAGTGATCTAGCTAAAGAATAATCTTGAAAAATATTCTTAAAAGATTTGAAATTACGTTACGACTGTCTTTTTGAGTTATAGGCACTTGTTTGAATTTAGCAACAGTTGAATTTTTCTTGAGTATTTCTACCTTTTATGTGGATTCCTTGTTCGAAACTGCTTTAAGTATGATAATTTCATTGACACGACTCCTGAACTGTTGAAAATGTGTATTTTCATTCAAATTATAAGTAACTTCAGCAAAGGGGACATTCATAAAGATTTCTAAGTTAAAGGGCCATAAAAATTCATATTTTTGATCGGGAATACTGTGAAAGCAGAATGGAGACTCTTAAGTGTCACAAATGGGCTGGATTGGAGTATGTTGAGTATAGGTTTTCATGATATATATTTTGTAATGATCTAAATAATTAATATTTGAAAGTCACCGGTATTTCAATAAAATTCTACGGGGACCGTCTAAACTATTTCTTAATTAAAGTTTAATATTGGCTAATTCAATCCATCAGTTGTTAAAACATCGATGTTATTCGGGAATCATGAATAGAATTTTGATTTTTGATATCGATCTTCCCATTTACATCTAACTTCAGTATTCATAAAATCATTATTTTTGAATACTCACATTATTAAGGAGACTCATGCCAATGGAAGATGCTATCAATAATGCTTTTATTGTGAAATTTGTATAAGAAACTATTAGTTAATGAATTTAAAAAGTGAAATTATCACTCCTGTTTGTAAAACTAATCCGCCTATTTTTCGTTCTTTGACACATTCTAAAGACTTCTATTGACAGTTTCTAAGGCTTCCATTCTCTTCAAGTCTAGTTATAATCTCAATCCACTCAGATCCATGATACTTTCCTACATTTCTTTAAGACTACTTTAATGATTTCCTGAATCACTGTAAAATTCGTATAATTGGTGCTGATGCTAAAGTTATTTTCACGATTAGACAGTTAACTTTTTAGCTCGAATTCAATAGCTTTTTTTATAGTATTGTCGACTATACTATAAATGGTTTTCTTTGATTGGTTTTCAATGATTGTTTCGTTAATAATACGGTGTTGTTTACCGCTTTCAGGTTCAACATCGAGCAACTGAGCTAGATTTCGAAAACGAAATTATAAATTTTTTCTTAAAGTCCAATTATGTTAAAGCTCTTCCTAAATTACGATAGTATTACCTCAGTTTAGGCTTTTTTAACGAAGGAAAATGTAAGTACAATGGAGTTGTCATCAATGAAATAAGAGGTTACCCCTCTCCGTTCAATAGTAGGGTGACGAGGAATGAGATATAAATAGTGATCTTCTGCATCAAAACGAAGATTTTAATTGCGAAAGACAGTTTTAATGAGAGGTGACTCCTGAAATTTACTAATCTTAGCGAAGGCCGCCACATTAATAAATGTTCTCATTCTTATTGATGTGAAAATTAATTATGATAATGATTCAAACAAAGACCATGCCTCAATAATGAGTAAATAGTAACTCTAAATATTATTGCAGTTACTAATAAAATCTGGAATAGAAATATTAGTAATGAAGAAAAACATGAAACTGATGCAGATATATGATATTTAAAAAAATTACCAGATGCATCGCACTCGCCTCACATGTATCAACACCAGCTAAGTTCAGGAAAAATCATCCATGCAGAACAATATGATCAAAATTAATAACTTTAAACGCAAGAAAATATAGGTGAACAACTTCAATTAAAAGGAACGTATGAATAAGATATATTCGGATAATTAATGTCTCCGTCAAAAATTGATTAGACTCACTCTCAGACAAAACAGTATCCTAAAATAAAGTAAACTTAGAAGTTCAACCCAGAGTAGTTTGAGACAAATCGTTGTTGATCCTTAAATACGCAATTAAAATAGAAAAATGAAGGTGAGGATGCTAAAAACAAGAAGCAATTACTGCAGGCTTGATAAGAGCTATTTAAAAAGAGAAAGTACTCGGCAGGAGATCCATCAGAAGGAAGTTATCAATTTACTTGAAAAATAGTTGGGAATTACGCCAAGCGTTACATTTCCCCATGTACGCAAAATTTCATCACAATAAAGAAAATACAGTTTGCCTGCATGCGAAAAGCATTCAATATCTTTCTCATCAAAGAATAAAGATCATTTATCTCTAAATAAATTGACAGATGACAGAAAGAATCAATGACAACAAAATATTTTCTTTATCATTTTGATTTTTCTGATTTTTATTATCCAAATCACTTCCAACGACCCTAAATTATTATTAATAAAATATTGGATTTTATTAATGATGAAGTCATCTCAGAAAATATCAGGAAGAGTATATAGTTGTTAATTCGTATCAGAAAGAGGAATTATAATTATTCAATAATGGGAGGATTATTATTTTTTGGCTATGCCAATCCGTAGGAAAAGTAGCCCTAAAAAGATTAGAAGCAGAAACTTGACAAAGTAGACGTGGTCAATTTCCAATTAAAGCAGGCGAGAGATCGTATTAAAAAATTTATCAACTCTAAAAATAGGGATCTAAATGAGATAGAGACTAAAATTCGATAAGCATTTGACGTTTACAAACAAACAGAAAATAAAAAAGAATTAATACCCCTTTTAAAGACTAAAAAAGACTTGTTAAAGATTATTGATAGTGGAGATGTGCGACTGAATTTGATTAAAGAAAAGATGGCCGAAGTATAAATTCAGAAGATGAATGCGGATGTAGACTTAAATTTACTTAGGTTATTAATGTCCTCGAGGACTCTAATAAATATATCCAGGAGATTCAAGAGCATTTAGAAGAAAAAGATTGGAAGCAAGTTCTTGAAGATGCGACCAAAAAATATTAGATATAATTTCCAGATAGCGAATAGGCGGAAGAAGACCCTGCTTTTCAAAAAATGTGGGAGGAGTTAGGGGGAGAAAAATTGGGATAAACTGTATAAAAAAAGAAAGTTCACGTTCTTGTCCATGCGTAAAGATAGCAATAGAATAACAAACTTCAAGAAATACCTGTTTGAGATTGATTGATGCATTTATTGAATGAATGGAATATTGATCAGAAATCATTGTGCTGACTGGATTATTAATGTTATCTTTCTAAATGGATTGTAAGGCCCTCTAAACAAGCTCTAAATAACTGGATCATTTGTTTGCAACTACATTTTTGATAATATATGCTAATAAATTTCCTATTTTCAACAAACAGAAGATTTAAGATTATAAAAGCCAATTTAATTTTGCCATTAATGAATGGTAAAGCGCTTATATCCAATATTTTGTCAATTAAAGCTTCTTTATTTTATTTATGAAAAATAAATTATTAATCTTGAATGTTCAAATCAATTCTCATACTGTTACTTATCGTCGGTATTTCTTCGTTACATTTGGGAGGATCGTCTCTTCATCAACAGACAAATCAGTTTAATCTAACAACAGCCAATCTGAATCAAAATTATTCGTAAGCGGAGTTCGCCAAAATTTAAACAAAAGTAGAAAACGTCAAGCAGATTTTAGCAACCAAAGACAACGAAAAATTTAGTTTTTTAATCGAGAAGTGTGCTGAAATAAAAACTGGACTTTCTGTCCTACAAAACACTTTATAAAAATATCAAATCCCCATCAATAGCGTAAATTCGATCTGTCCAAGTGTATCAACATTCAACAGAACATAAATCCGTAAATATATTATTTATATTGAGGGGAAAGTAAGTGCCATGCAAGATTACGAACTCACTTGCGAAGATTGTAGCTTTATAAAAAATGGGATTGAGTAAATCAAAACTATGACTAATAAATAAATCAAACTAATAAATCAAACCCTTGATGGCAAATTCTGTAATACTACTGCTACTACTCTCTCTGAAAAAGCAGTGGGTTTCGTAAACTTGAACTAATCGTTTTTTAAGAATAACCTCAATGCCAAAAATTGGTTCTATGGATCAATAACAGCTAGTGACTATAAGATATATCTCTTTAAAAGGGCTTCTACTTATAACTTAACTAACTGTCCTTTGGAAACTCCTTTTGTAAAAGATGATCAACAAATCTGCTTCAATTGCCCTGAAGGAAGTATCTTTGATCTAGGTTTGCAATCCTGCGATACGTGTCTTCCTGATGAAATCCTCAATGTTGATAGTGGTAATTGTGATAAATGCTATGGTTAGAAAAAATTTATTAATGGGTCGTTGATGTGTTTTCCTTGTGATGTTCAAGGAGGACAATTATTAAATATGACCACAGGAAAATGCTAAATTTGCGGAACAAATAGTTATTTATAAGTCAAATCTTTAAGTTGTCAGAAGATGAACTGTAATGACCTAACTCCAAAATTTAATATGACTACTAAAAAATGCGAGGCTTGTGGCATTTCTGAAGTTATTGATTCAACCAATATTACCCAATGCATTAAAACAAACTTTGTGGCACTTTGTCCTTATGCAACCCCCTTGTACGATCAAACTAAATATTCTTGCGTTGCTTGTCCTGCTAATACTATATATAACTCTAATACGAATTCGTGTGAAAGCTCGCTAAAGAGTCATCAATCTCTCAAAATAATACCCGTATCGACAAGAGAATGAGAGAATTTGATTTTCTATTGAATTGGTTTGAAAATGCATTATAATTCAGAAGAAATCTAAAATATATTTATATAATAAAGCAAGATTTAAAGATGTTATCTTTCAATAAAATATTGATGGTATTAAATGTAATTAAAAAACAACGAAATATTTGGTTGAAGTAATATGAATATCAATTTCTCATATTCTTTAAAACTCATCCCAAATATCATCATCAAACACTTTCTTCCTCATCGAACGTAGTGAAGAAATAGATTAGATAATACTTGAGTTAACGTTATTTTATGGAGTTGCTTTGTTTATTATACTCAGCCCATTGTTTTGATCATTCTTCTCCTCAATTAAGCTGCTTTCTAATATAGAAACTCTGCTGTCTGTTTGATGGGCGGGCTGCGCAAAAGTGCATGGTAAATTAGAATCAAAACTACATCCTAATAGATTTACTTATCATTTTTGAGCTATGGCTAGTCATTCTTGTCAATCTCACTCAATTTTTATTAGTGTATCTTTTGAAGAGGTATTTTTTTAAAAGAAGCAATTTTTTTACTTGATTTTATTATTGATTTGGGAGGCTGATGAATATTACTATGAGCCTCCAAATCTTTAGATGATGGAATATTCTTTATTTACGATTGAGATTTTCCAGAGTTTTAAATTGCTATTTTGCTCACTTTTAAAACAAAGTAATCCTTATGCTACTATACTCTTTTAGCTTGATCCATTACATGATGCAGTTCTTCCTAAAATCGCCTTTCAATAATTTGTCCAAGTTCTTCATCTCTCATTTGAAACTGTTCGAGTCTCCTCATCATTTCAACATATTCAGGCTAGTAGCGATAAAATTATTTTTATTCCCACTTCCCTAACACACTTTTTCTTAAAGTAACCATGCTTTTACTTAAAGATAACACAAAATTAGCGATTCTTTATATTTTGCTGTCATTTGGCTCGATATGACTTTGGTAATTTGGAATCTCAAATTATCTTAACTCTTGAGTATTCGGAGATAGAGTCGAAGCCTGCTTTCTCATTACAACTGGAGTTTTTATACTTTTTTTGAAGCTATTCTTTTCAATCTAATAATTAAACTCTCTTTCGACTTCATAGAGCTGACTTATGCCTTAATTAAAGATCAATGTACTTTTAATTAATTAATTTTTGAGTTTTAGCACTCCCTCATGATTGATAGATTAAAGTTTACGAGTGCAGTTAATGCTTAGGATTTCATATTATTCGAGATTATCGATTTCACGACCAATCCTATCTGAGAGCTACAAGCATTTCGCT